>Ga0105055_10000863_pt1 | contig 49599 bp, 35 predicted proteins | sample BON03_FD_78090 | JGI IMG/M metagenome (GOLD analysis project Ga0105055, IMG submission 78090) | Freshwater microbial communities from Lake Bonney liftoff mats and glacier meltwater in Antarctica - BON-03 | ecosystem: Environmental > Aquatic > Freshwater > Ice > Glacier meltwater | place: Lake... | reverse complement strand
CGTCACTCTATTTCACCGTCACTCTATTTCACCGTCACTCTATTTCACCGTCACTCTATTTCACCGTCACTGCTTGATCTTGATCAACCACAGGAACAACCAAGGCTTTTCAATTCCACGTCCAATTCATAGCGTAACGCTTCCAACAGTTGGCGGTCATTCTAGCCAATCAACGCGTGGTTTGCGCCCAAAACTTCTACTTTTCGCAAAACCTAACGCAGGATCGGACCGCACTTTTTTCGTATTCGGAAAACTCAATGCGTGCAGACGCGTTTAGATTCGCGTATTCTATAGAGCACTCCAGGACTAACAAAGGACTGTCGCTGACTCCTTGGTTGCCCAACGCAAAATCGCAACGCAACGCAGTGTATTGTATTGCCCCAACGCAGCCCAACCTAAAAATCATTGCCCCGCCGTAAAAATCAACATCTCGCCCTACATCGCAAGGTCCCGCCGCATGTTCCATCCCCTCGCTTGGCGTTTATTACGAATGTCGACGGCAGTCATCATCGTGAAATTTATACCCGTGCTAATGCTTGCCTTGCTGGGCATGTCTTTGTCCGTTGCTCCGGCGTTTTCGGCTCAAACACAGGACTCGGCACCGACCCCAGCCTCGACGGCTGACCACTTGGCCCAACGTGCTAACCGCCTGTTCGCGAAAGAAAATTTGGTCGCTTGGTGTATTGTTCCTTTCGACGCGAAGAAGCGAGGCCCCAAGGCGCGAACGCAAATGCTCCAGAAACTGGGACTCCAGCGATGCGCTTACGATTGGCGTGAGGAACATGTGGCTACATTCGAGCAGGAAATCCTAGAATACCAAAACGGCGGGATCGACTTCTTTGCCTTTTGGGAACTTCACGATCACGCGTTAGATTTGTTTCAAAAGTACAATTTAAAGCCACAAATTTGGAAGATGATGCCGGACCCTGGAGCCGCTACGCCCCAAATGACTCAAGCAAATCGAGTGATCGCGGCAGCCGAGGCGTTAACGCCGATCGCACAACGGGCAAAAAATCTGGGCTGCAAACTCAGTCTCTACAATCACGGCGGTTGGGCAGGGCAACCTGAAAATTTGGCCGCGGTCTGCCAGGCGCTCACAGACATCGGCTTTGACAATGTCGGGATCGTTTACAACTTCCACCATGCTCACGATCGCATCGCTGACTTCCAGCAGGCATTCAACGCTGTAAAACCGTTCTTACACTGCCTGAATCTTAACGGCATGAACGATCATGCCGAACCCAAAATTGTTGGCATTGGCAAAGGTCAACACGAACGCGAGATGATCAAGGTTGTCTTGAACAGTGATTACCACGGGCCGATCGGCATTTTGGACCATCGAGACGAATTGGATAGCGAACTTGCTTTGCAGGAAAACCTAGACGGTTTGGCTTTGATTGTCGAAGAATTGAAAGCCGAAGCCAAAGAAGCGTCGGGGCAAGTCAGCCACTACGATCCCCAAGTTGCTGAAGAACTGGCAGCCCAAGCCCAGCGATCGGGTAACGCAGCCCGAGGCGTTCAGGTTTTCGCCTCGGCAAAATTCGCGTGCCTCTCATGCCACAAGGTCGGCCAGCACGGTGGCGTTGTGGGGCCCGCCCTGACTAACCTTGGCAAGGAACAAACGGGACCGCAAATCGCCAGTTCGGTCTTATGGCCCAAACACGAGGTCAAGCCCGAATACACGCTATGGCAAATCTTGACGGTCGATGGGCAAGTGTATCGAGGTTATCGAAGCGATATTTCTGAGACTGAAATTGCACTTCGCGATGTCGCTTCCGACAAGTCACTCACTTTGGCGCTGGACGATATCGAACAACAACAACCCGCCGGTACACCCATGCCAGACGGTATCGCTGAAACCATGACGCCGTTGCAAAAAAGAGATCTGTTGAAATTTCTAACCGGACTTGGACATCAAGGCCCCAAGTTCCAAGAAGAACTGCAATTTGCTTACGCTAATTCACATTCGCATGGCCCCATTGAATTCCCGATCAACCTGAGCCCGCTAGTTGCCGAAAATTGGCCGAACTCAACTAAGCATGTCAATCGTGATCGAGTCTACGATTTTTACACTAAACAGGCACTGTATTTTCGCGACCAACCTAGCGTTCCCTTGCTACTCAATGCGTTCCAAAGTTTGGATGGCCCCAACACTGGACACTGGGGCAATCAAAACGAACAGGTCTGGGCAGATGGGCGTTGGAATGATACCCAACTAGGATCGGTGCAGTCGGGTGTAATCAGAGTTAATAATAAGACAATCGCTCGAGGCATTTGCGTTCAACTAGGTGACCAAGGTCAGCTTTCTGCGTGCTTTGATCCAGACACACTGACTTACCCGGCGGTTTGGGGCGGAGGTTTTGTCGGATTCTCGTCGGTGCGGCACGGTTTTATGGACGGGCTGCAATTGCAGGGCCAGGTGCTGCAGACCGACATTGGATCCCAACCGTCCAAGTCCTTCAAGTATCTGGGGTTCTATCGCGACGGACCCAAGGTTGCATTCAAGTACCAGATCGCGGACACGGTTTACCTTGACAGCCCCGGGCAAGAAGATGGAAAGTTCATTCGCACGGTGGCGCCGATCGATTCACATCCAATGCGGTCGATTGTTGCCGGTGGAACCGGGCGTTCCCCAGAAATACTGAAGACGAAAATCAGTTACGGCAGCGGATCGTCTTATGCGGTGGATACGATCCAATTGCCAATTGACAATCAGTGGAAGGCCTTGATCTTTTGTAGCGGTTTGGATTTTTTCTCAGATGGCTCGGCTTTAGTATGCACGATGCAAGGCGACGTTTGGCATGTTTCAGGGTTCGCGGGGACCAAAACCGTTGCCACGGGTTCCAAGGCCGCGACTGCTGATTTCTCAGTTTCGGCGACGGGCAGAAATTTGGAAACGGCAACTTGGCGAAGGTTCGCAACCGGCCTCCATCAGCCTCTTGGGTTGGTTATCGATCAGGACAAGGTGTTCGTGCAATGTCGTGATCAGTTGCTGTGCCTGGAAGACCTGAACGAAGATGGAGAAGCCGACTTCTATCAGTGCTATAGCAATGCCTTTATCACTTCGGCGTCAGGACACGACTACATTTGTGGTCTGCAGCGAGATTCAGCTGGAAATTTCTATACCGCGTCAGGAAATCAAGGTTTGCTAAAAATTTCAGCCGACGGGTCTACTGCAACAGTGCTTGCCACCGGTTTCCGAAACCCCGATGGCATTGGGATTATGCCCGATCGCACGATCACCGTACCCTGTTCCGAAGGTGATTGGACCCCCGCTTCCATGATCTGTGCGGTATCAGGCGATGATCCAAGAGGCAGCAACGTTGCTAAACCCGAATCATCCAACCCGCGAAGGGATCGTCTACCGCATTATGGATACCGTGGTCCAATCGATGAACAGCCGCCCGAATTGCCGTGGGTCTACTTGCCTCGGGGCCTAGATAATTCCAGTGGCGGACAGGTATGGGTCGACAGTGATCACTGGGGGGCCATGACAAACCAAATGATCCATCTTTCCTTCGGCGCTGGTAGTCACTTTCTGATCCTGGATGACGAAGTTCAAGGGCAGCGCCAGGGCGCCGTCGTTCCCTTGGTGGGCGATTTCGATTCGGGTGTGCACCGCGGTCGTTTCAACCCACAAGATGGGCAACTTTACGTTGGAGGCATGACGGGATGGGGCAGTTACACGCCTGATCTTGGGTGCTTTCAACGCATTCGCTTCACTGGGCAAACGAAGCAAAGTCCGGTCGGATTTCATGTGCACGAAAATGGCATCTTGCTGAAATTCTCCCAGCCGTTGGATCGTAACCTTGTCCAAAATTCAAAACAACATTTTGCTCAGTGCTGGAACTACAAGTATAGCCAAGGCTATGGGTCGCCAGAAATGTCGCCCAGTCATGACAATACCGTTGGACACGACACAGTGGCCATCACATCGACCTATGTTCTGGAAGATGGGAAATCCATGTTCCTGGAGATGCCAGACTTTCAACCGGTAAATCAACTGCACTTACATTTAGACGTCGCACAAAACCTGACCCAGGAACCCTCCGACGCGACCCGTAATTTTGGGACAGACATCTTCGTTACCGTACACAAAATGGACGAACCGTTTACCGAATTCCCAAATTACGTTCGACAACAAAAGATCGTGGGCGTCCATCCCATGCTTCGCGATTTGGCAAACGCCAAGAACCGAATCCCCAACCCGTTCACCAACCCCATTGCTGAAGCGACGGAGATCCAGGTCACCACCGGCCAAAACTTGACCTATCTAAATCCACGAATTTCAGCCAAAGCGGGCCAGCCAATCAAACTGATTTTGAACAACGCCGACGTAGTGCCACACAACTGGGCTTTGCTTCGCCCTGATTGCTTGGAAAAGGTGGGCGAATTATCCAATCGGCTGATCGCTGACCCAGAAGCCGGTCTGAAGCAATATATTCCGCAAACCAACGACGTCATTTGCTACACCGATGTCGTGCCTGGCGGGGATTCGTTCACTATTTTCTTCAACGCTCCATTGCAGCCCGGCCGCTATCCGTTCCTGTGTACGTTCCCTGGGCATTGGATGGTAATGAACGGCGAACTGCTGGTAGAGTAAGAGAATGCAAAGCAAAGGGCGTTGCCACAATTTCATTACTTAGACCACTGGCGCACGGTCCAAGTCGGAATAGGGATAACACCCGGATTGCTTCAGTTTTTCAATCAACATTTCGCCGCCATGCTTCTTAGCGTATTTTAATTCAGCAGGAAAAATTTCGATCAAGTTTAGCAATCCAAACGACGTTTGTTCATCACTTTCGGAATCATCTTTGTAAGCGTCGAGAATCAAACACTTCCCACCGACGCCCTCCATTTTCTTAGGAAATTCCCACGTCTCCAAGGGATTCAGGATCGTGCCTGCACTATAAGGGGCCATACAATTTAGAATTGTCTGAATGTTGGAATGTATCAGCCCAAAGGGCGTTGCTTCCTGGTGCGCGTCGTCCAGATTAATCGCTATCCGAGTGAACATCACCAATTCGTACGATTCATACCAATCACTGGCCGATCCCTCGCCTGGTAAATCGCTTAGTTCCTTCGTGGCGATTGCGGTGCCTGGAATCCCATTCCCATAGTAGTACAAATCTAGACCACCACCTTCAGCGTAGGGAACGTCGGCATGCAATACCATATCATGCTCAGGCCCCAAAGCCCGCACCATCCACTGGGACTTATGATCGTACCATTCTTGCAACAATTGCTCTTGTTCGTCTACCATTGATTCACTTTATCAAGTACCCCAAAATGCTGACTCAAACGCTGGAGCGCAACTCAATAATGAGCGATTTTCGCAGCGATCCAGGAAGCGACTAGCCTAATACTGCACTTGATTTTTGGCAATCGTTCCAAGGGTTGATTTCCCCGAAACCCAGCAGAATCCCGCAAACAAGGATCGCCAGCCGACTTCTAGCCAAAGACCAACTCCTGTAATGGCCGGCCGGACTTCGCCGTCCAATTCTGAAGTTGGGAACCAGGGGCCGACTGAACCGATGCCGCAGTTTGACCGCTGAACCTAAGCGGCGGCTCGACCATTGTGTCGCAAACGAAGTTCTTCGTCTTCGATCAAGTGACGATATGACTGTCCAGCAAGTGTCGCCTTGACTCGACGACCAATACTTTTTCGCATCGCCTTATGGTAGCCAATCGATGCCGTAAATAACGTGATGAGATTTAAGAAATTTGTGTCGCTAAGTAAGGGATGGTTTTCCATGTCGATGTAACTATCCGAACCAAAACACATCAACTTTCCATCGACTAAACCGACATTCTGCCCATTGATCAATAGATCAAAGTCCGGGCCCAGCGAAACCCAACGTTGCTTTAAATTTATATGCCACATCTGACCCTGGTCATGAAAGCAAAAACTAAAGGTTGCCGGGTACCTGAGTGTCCGATGATTCTCTTGAATGGTGGTTACAAACTGAACGTCGGGCAAGTTGACCATTAACGTGATGAGGTTACGCTTGGACCCGATCGAATTATGAATCTCGGAGGTCGTTACTTCCTCGATGGTCCCGCACCAACGCATCCGCTGAGTCGAATTTTTGAACAATTTTAGAACCAGACGCCGCTTCTCAATATCACCCACTTCCATATTCAAGACGTCATCGGTAGCAGTTTGCTCCTGCAGCACTTCGTTTTGCTTCTCATTCAAACGGCCCGTTCGCTTGATTTTCTTTCTCAATTCAACCAGTCGGCGTTTCTTGATTCGCTTTAATGCGGAATTCAATTCACTCTGATCTGGTGCCCAAACATCCGTTCGCACTCCGATCAAATGAGTCTGCTGCCAGACGTCGTCGCTATCTAATTCTGAAACCGTGCCAACCGCATTCATCTCTTTGGTGAAGTGATTCGAATCTGCCGTTTTCAGCTTCTGCAGAATTTCGATATTCGTGGGATGAAGCCCCGGCATGGCCCACATATCGACATAGCGATTACACTGATTTTGAAATTGCGGAGCCATTTTCTTGTCCGTGCTTCATTACTCGCTTTCAGGTCCATGTTATAAAAACATCGAAAACCAAATCTGTTCGAAGTCTTGTCTTGATTTGTTCCTGTGACTTTTAAACGGGAACGCTCATCAGCAAGATAGCGGTACGAGATAGACTGTGGGTCGGCAAAACCACACGCGTTTCTTCAGAAAAATCAGAAAATTCGCTAAAATCGTTAAAGTCGCAGGCGGTTGAAAATCGACCGAAGCACCCGGTAAAATCAGCAACACTGCTAAAACAGCAGTCCGCGTGCTAACGAAATCCCAACACCCTAACTGCGGCCAGAAGTGACCTTACGAGAAACTGACCAGACACGACAGGTCAGACGGCCAAGGGACAGACGCCAAGAAGTTCAGCCCCCTATAACCCCAGTCACCTAAGCACGTTCAGTCGACCGGTTGACTGGGCTAATCGCTTAAGATCTTAGGTTCGCAACCGTGCCAGCGGGTCAGGCGGTATCAAGAGATCGGGAAACATTCGATTTCGCACGACTAACGAATGTTCCAACAGACCCTAATCCGCCGTAGAGGAGCGCATTAAAAGCGGATCGAACCGCAGCAAACGCATCGGGTCGGCCAGAACAAGAGCGCCAAACCCAGCGTCATCACTACTAAGACAACCTTAATCGGTAAGGCTACCTTGACGGGTGAATGATGATCATATCGATAGCACTGCTCGCAGAATTTCTGCGTACTGGTGCTCTTTCGACGCTTTGGCTGCCGCCCCTGCCGCCCCTGACGATCTTCGTCTTCAGATTGAATTTCCAAGGTCTTCATTAAATCAAATAAGGTTGACACGATCCAGGTTCACTTCCATTGCCCATACCGCACGTTAAGAAAGGTCATTCTTCCCAGTTCAAAAAGAACCAGTAAACTCGAAAAAATGATAACGGCGAAAGGTGCAAGAAATTGTAGGCCCAACGGCCCCAACGTCCATCACAATTCCTGAAAACCATAGGCCACAAACAGAACTGGCCAATGCTAAGTTCGCCAAAAAACTGGATAAACCGGCGTTTTTTCAGGAACAATTGGCCATTTTCTCGACAGTTTGGCCCTTTACTTCGACCCAATGGGCTTGATTTCGACCCGATGCTTTTGTGTGGGGGCGAGTTATCACGGTCGTCGACGGACCGAAACATTATCTTCATGCTTGGAGACAATTAGGCGCCAAAGGTCCGCTAACGCATCGATGCGGACCTGTTCCTTGACCTTAAGGTAAGGAATCACGCCGTTTTCGACTTCCAGTACTTTAACGATGTGAACCCCGTGAGCGGTAGGGAAAGCCTCAGAAATTTGACCTTTTTCTGTAGAAAAAGCCGCTCGATTGAATGCTTCTACCATCGGCCCCCCCCGATCTATCCAGCACAAGTGGCCACCTTGCTGGGCCGAGGCACCTTCCGAATTAGCAGCAGCCGCCTGGGCGAACGTAAGCTTGCCCTGACTGACCTGTGTTCGCAACGTGTTCAACTTCTCCATTTGAACCAGCACCTCGGCTTCTTCCCCTACGACCAAACCGTTGTTTACAGTCTTCGTCTTCAATAAAATAATGTGGGCGACCTTCAACCGAGTCCCATCGTAGTGGATCCGATGCAACTGAAAGTACTTCTGAAGCGATTCGTCTGTGACTTTCTTGGCTGCATATTCTTGCCAACTCATTTCCCACCGACGATGCGACACATAACTTTCACGACTTAATCCCGTCCGCCGCAAATAGGTCGCTAGGTCCGTCCCCGCCTCCACCAAAGCCGCGTCTTGGCGGCGAACATCCGATTCAGCCTGCTCCTGTGATATCGCCAAATTGTTCTTCGCCAGGAACGACAGAACCACCAACCGCTGCACCCATTTCTCTACCGCCGCGTCAATAATGTTTTTGGGTATCTCCGCGTCCACTACCGCGTCCACTGCTTCAGCACTTGCAGTGACTGAATCTGCAGTGACTGAATCTGCAGTGACTTGTGACCACTGACCTAACAAAATCCGATCACTATCGGTAACCGGTTGCAGGCGACTTAGTAAAAATTGAACCTCGGCGATTCCAATCGATTGACCTTCAACCCAAGCAAATTCTACCGATTCGACGCTTTGCTGCTCCTGCTCCTGAATCGTTGCGTTGGCCCCAAGTATCCAAGGGACAGGAATCGTGGCAATGCAAACGCTCCACAGCGACAGCAACCACACTTTCGCCGAACCAATCACCACGCAAGCGATCAAACGTGGCACCAGGTCCAATGTCACTAGGTGACGAAAAAGAAAGCGAGTCATTTTTTGTTCCTAAAATATTTCAGCCCAGGACCATTGATGGCCATTGCTCGTTGCATTTTCAACGTGCCTGCAATGGCCGTCAATAATAACACTCACTTTCAAGGTTTCACTTACGGAAGCTTGACACCCTTCAAAGTAAACGGGATATCGGTCTCAACCAGTATCCCAGGACTCTTATACTCAAGAACACACTTATCCAGTTCTTCAATATTGTCAAACAGGTAGATCAACGTCACCGAATCCTGCTGCTGCCCCCCAGATTCGATTGATAAATTGGGACTCCTTTCTCCGTTTTCAAGGATCAAGGTGGCGGGGTTTTCGTACACCCATCCTAAATGAGACTCCAACGACTTCTTGGCATCCGAGAATTTGACATTAATGCTAATCATCATCAAATGATCCGAAACCGCTTTATCGACCAGCTTGACGGTGATTCCCGACTTCTCGATCGAAGGTTGCTGCTTCAATGCTTGCCCCAGATTTTCAAAACGAAAGACTTCTTGCCGTCCCGCAACCAACGCCTTAATTTCGCCAGAAACTTGAATCGCTCCAGTTGCATTGCCTTCCAAGTTAGGCAAATCAAATGGTATGTCAGCGTGGGTTTGTTCGCGACCAATTCCAAATTCTATCTTTCCAGGAAGTTCAATCGCTTGGGCATCGGAGAGTAATTCCTTGCCGTTGGCGTCAGAAATTCGTAGCGAAGACATCGGCATTTCCATGCGAATCAATCGCAACCGAGGCTCCCAAGCCATCGACAGGGTCATCGTGGTGCTGGAAGGCGTGTCCGACAGTAAATTTCGATAAGATCGAATGCTGGACGGACTAATGCGAAAGCCGTTTTGATAGTCGGCCCGTCCCAATCGATTCACCGAATAGATACGATTGGTCAGGTACAGGCGACTGCCAATGCCAGCCTGCACATCACCCTCAACTTGATCGGCCAACGCATCCACAGCCTCCCAAAAACTAAGTTCCTTCCAATCGACCGTAACTTCCTTATCTTGAAATGGTGGAGCCGCGGCAATCGAATTTTCGGTCTGCTTTGAAAGCGCCTCAAGCGCATCTTTCAACGTCATTGTTCCTTTAAGCGTCGCCGACAATGGTTGGGTCACTCGGATTGCTGCAATCATTTCCAACCCAACCCGCACTCGCCGCAAACGCCCATTCAGTTCCGCCGAAAATGCGACATTTTCCGTCGGCAAATAATCAAGGGCCTGCGGCCCCATCGTCAACAATTGGGCTTCAGCAGCGTCACGCTGACCGACATCGTCGACATTCAACTGTCGCTGCAGCACGCGCACTTTGCGCTGCATTTCCATATCAATTTCTGGAACATCTTCCTCTTGCTGCTCCTGTATCACTTCGTCCTGAAACACAACTTTCGTTGCAGCCTGCACACGGTCAGCCACGGCTAAAATGATCAACATTGCCAGCAGGACCGTCAGCCCAGTCCCAGTCTTCAACAAAGCAATCAGCCGCTGCACCCTTGCTTCCAACTGTACCATCAATCGACGATTCATCTCTATGATTCCTGTTAGCTTACCGCCCAACTTCTGGCCTAAATCAGCAAATTCCCGCGTCGCCCCAGACGATCAGACCCACTTCAAAACTACCCGATTCCCACTACGAATCTATTTTCCAGGCTCGATCTGCCCGTTCAATCGTTGCACGCATTCTAACCAGTTCAAAGCATGGGTGCGAACCCTTCGGGCTATTCCAACTGGCATGCCGTCTGCCATCTTCCAACCTATATTTACTCATCCAACCGACTCCCGCTGGTTTACCCAGAAAGCCGCCTGATGAAATTCAATCCAATAATGACGGCAATCAGTGCGATATTTGCTACGCTTGGGTTCTATTTCCTGCTGCAGAGCCCATCGCTCCCAGGTTCCTTCAGCACTCAGCATCCATCACAATCGGACTCGTTCCCGTCGCCCGACAGGTCGCAAGCGGATAGCCTACCGCCTGCTTCGTCATCGACCCACAACCCCATTTTCAACGCGACCACCGGTTTAAACGATTCCAATCCCAACGTTTCGCCCACTCGCGAGGATGTCTTACAATCTGCCCGTACGATCCAACTGGTTGCTGGTGGAAAAATGCTCTACGGCAAACCGCTGGCTTGGGATTCCCAGCAGTTGGTGGTTATGGCCAAAAACGGGTTCATGCACTACATACCGTGGCATCAACAATCATCCTTATCTGCCACGCAAGATCACTTCGTGGCCAACTCGCATCAGGAAATGGAGATTCAATTGCGACAAGAATTCGGATCGCAATTTTCCGTTTTTCGATCCACCAATTTCCTTGTGGTGCAACCCAGTAACAATCGGAAAGACTGGGCTCTTAAAATGCAGCAGTTTTACGGCAGTGCGCAAACCTACTTTTCCATTCGGCAACTGCCTTTAAGACGACCCAAATTCCCACTAGTCGCAATCGTACTGCCCAATCGAAATTCAATGTTGCGTTACGCACAACAAAATGGCGATCCGGTGTCCGGCAACTTTTTAGCCTATTACAGCATCAAATCCAATCGAGTCATTCTGTACGACGAACCTGACAGTGAGTCGCTGGACATCGCTACGGTATTTCACGAGGCACTACATCAAATTGCTTTCAATACAGGCATTCACTTTCGAACCGCAACACCGCCACGATGGTTGGCCGAAGGAATTGCCACAGCGTTTGAATCTCCGGGGATGTACGATCACTTAAGGTCCAGAGAACGAAAAGATCGTATCAATACGGTCATGCTACAGCACGTAAAAATTTATGCTAAAGATGAAACTTTCGCTTCGGACATCCAGTCACTAATCGCTAACGACGACCTGTTCGAACAAGACCCAACCAAGGCATACGCTCTTTCGTGGGCGATCGCGTTTCACCACATGGAAACTGGGCCTCAACAGTTCATGCATTTCCTGAAGGCGACCAACAATCGAAAGCCGTTTGACGAACACGGTCATCGCGATCGTCTGTCCGATTTTTCGCTCCTCGCCCAAACCGGCATTCAAAACTATGCCGAACAACTGGCGAGATTCTATCGAAACGAATTTTAGAAGCCACTTCGCTCTCTTGCCTGAAACGCGCAGGGATCGAATGCGAAGGTGAGTGGCAGAAGAGGACTTATCGCAATACAAGAACACCGCGAAAGCAAAGGAAGGCAATCTCCATTGGCTTGCGGTGCGTGTTGGTATTTTTATAGCTGCGGCCCACCTAATTGCGTGGGTATAGCAGGAACGACCGACGTCGACGCTTGAAGTCATTCACGCCCCCCATTGAAATCGCTTTAACTTCTGAAAGTGACTTCTGCTGCAAGATTCCATCCTTGGTCGCCTTGTTGACCATCAGCACGTCCAGTCCTTTAGTGTCCCAATCGTTGGGATAAAGCCTTCGCAACACAACGGCGATCCCTAATCCCACGCTTGTCGATTGGATTGCCTTACGATCAGTGATCAATATCTGAACGCCACCACAACGTTGCTCCGCAAATTTACTGGAATTGGGTGTAAACTGAACCGGAATAAAAGTCACGCCTGGCAAAGACAGACCGTTCAATTGAATTGCGAAGCTTTGTTGATCAATCCATGGCGCACCCAACATTTCGAAGGGCGTATCGGTCCCGCGTCCGACCGACAATCCAGTCATTTCCAGCATCCCAATGCCAGGATACAACAAAGCTTGGTTCAAATTTCGCATATTTGGCGACGGATTAATCCAAGTCTGCCCCGTTTGATCCCAACACTGTGACGGCTTCCATCCCTGACAGGGGATCACGGTCAATTCCAATTCCAAATCCAATTCTGCCTTGAACATCGTGGCCAATTCGCCAAGGGTCATCCCGTGTCGCACCGGCAAATCATGAAAGGCGACAAACGACTTTCGACCAGCATCTCGCATCGGTCCAGCAATTGTCACACCATCGATCGGATTGGGGCGATCCAAGACCACAAACTTCTTGCCCTGTTCCGCCGCCGCCTGCATCGCCAACCCCATCGTGGACACATAAGTGTAAAAACGACATCCGATGTCCTGAACGTCGAACACGACCGTATCGATATCCGCCAGCATCTTGGCAGTCGGCTGTTTCGTGTCGCCATAGAGGCTTAAAATTGGCAATCCGGTTTCTGAATCCATACCGTCGGGGACATTCGCCCGATCTAATTGACCTGCAGCCCCATGTTCCGGACTAAACAAGACCTTCAGCTGTACGCCCTTGGCTTGGGCCAATAAGACCGAGGTTGCGATGCCTTCAACATTGCGGCCGGTATGATTGGTGATCAAACCCAATCGTTGGCCTTTGACTTGACGAAAATTGGACTGTTGCAAAACATCGATCCCCGACAAAACCGGCACAGCAAGTTCTGCCGCTTCAGCATCGGAACCGTCTAAATTCTCTCGCACACTGCTGGCAATCACATTGGCGATTCTTCCAGCCAAGGGATTGATCGAACCGCTTCCATCAGGGTGAACCCGGTTACTTAAGAAAATATAGAACAGGTCCAATTTTGGATCGACCCAAAATACAGTGCCCGTAAATCCACCATGCCCAAAGGCTTGATCCGACAACAAGTCACCGCGGTTGCTGGAAAAACCCGTCAAGTGATCCCAACCCAAACATCGACTGCCACTGGAAACCTGAACCGGCCTTCGCATTCGCTGTACGGTTGCTGGTGAAAGAACCTGCACCGACTGGCCATCTTCGAAATCTCGTTTGCCCTGATCCAACAACATTTGGCCAAAAACGGCTAAATCGTTGGCGGTCGAAAACAATCCCGCATGCCCGGCAACGCCGCCTAAGGCAAAGGCCCGAGGGTCATGCACCTGTCCTTGAATCCATTGACCGTCGCGCTGCTGGGTCACGGCGGATCGCAGCACTAATTCCGCACTCGGACAAAACCCTGTTTCCCGCATCTTCAAAGGTGCAAAAATATTGACCTTGGTAAATTCGTCGATCGATTGCCCCGAGACCTTTTGAACCAGTTTCGCCAGGACAATAAAATTGACATCCGAATACTTGAATTTTTCGCCCACCGCTGAGATCAACTTCAGGCCACAAATTCTCTGCCACGCAACTTCGGAGCCCTCCAAATAATCCGCAAGCGAGTTGTCAGGGATTAGGCCGCTTTGATGGACCAAGAGATCAAGGATCGTAATTTCATCCTTTCCATTGACGCCAAAATCGGGAAAATAATCCGCAACCGAATCGTTCAATCGCAACTGACCGTCTTCCACCAATTTCATTACCGAAGTTGCCGTTGCGATCGGCTTGGTTAACGACGCCAAATCAAATACCGTGTCAGTGGTCATTGGTAGAACTTCAGGTTGAACCTGGCGACTTCCAAAAGCTTCCAAATATGCGATCTTGCCGCCCCGCCCCACGCACACCACACAGCCCGGCATTTTCTGTTCAGCGATCCCACCTTCGACCAAAGCAGCGATCTTTCCCAACCGTAATGAATCTAAGCCTACGGATTCGGGTGCGACTATTGGCAATGATTGCCCGGTCGCCCAATCCAGTCGAGCAACGCAAATGACAACCAAGGCTACCGCTAAGAAGATCCGTTTCCCAAACATCATTCATCCGTTTCGTCAAAACTAGAATCGTGGCCCGTTCAAAAGAACGCCGTCACCAAACGCAGTTCGCGCAGGCATAGTTCCCGGCCCTTGTGAACTTGCATTTCCCCTGAAGCACATAAATACGCTGGTAGACCACGAAACCACTTGGGTAAACCAACCGCGCAGTTGATTACTCGAAGCATCAAGACTGCCGTTCTAGGCGATAATTTCTGTTACGACGCGCGCCGGATTCACTCCGGTTAACTTCTGATCCAACCCTTGAAACGGGAAGACCAATTTTTCATGATCAATTCCTAACAGGTGCAACATCGTCGCGTGAAAGTCACGTACATGCACCGAGTCTTTTATCACGTTGTAACAAAATTCGTCCGTCTCGCCGAATTGGATTCCACCTTTGACACCACCACCCGCCATCCACGCGGTAAAGCAACGAGGGTGGTGGTCGCGACCGTAATTATCGTTGCTCAACTTCCCTTGCCCGTAGACCGTTCGGCCAAATTCGCCAGAAAAAACCACTAAAGTATCTTCAAGCAAACCCCGTTGTTCCAAATCTTGCAGCAAGGCAGCAGTGGGTTGGTCAACGTCACGACACTGGCCCTGCATATTCGCAGGCAAACTGGTATGGTGATCCCAACCGCGATGAAACAGTTGAATAAATCGAACATCTTTTTCTGCTAGGCGCCGCGCCAGCAAACAATTGCGAGCATAAGAACCGGGCTTCGAAACGTCCGGCCCGTATCTATCCATGGTTTCCTTGGTTTCGGTTGACAGATCAACCACTTCCGGGACGGAAGTCTGCATCCGAAAAGACATCTCTTGCTGAGCGATCGTAGTTAAGATCTCGGGATCTCCCGCTTCCATTAAATGCTTGTGATTCAATTGCCCAAGCGTATCCAACATCTGCCGACGAACCTTGGCATCCACTCCATCGGGGTTGGAAAGAAATAAGACCGGATCCCCGGCCGTTTGAAAACTGGTCCCCTGATGCTTGGAAGGCAGAAAACCACTGCCCCAAAGCCGCGAATACAACGCTTGCACATTGACCCTGCCACTCCAGAACGCCGACGGCATCACGACATAGTCTGGCAGATCCTTATTCATGGATCCCAGACCGTAACTAAGCCAAGCCCCGATGCTAGGCTTACCCGCAATTTCAGACCCCGTACAAAAAGCCGTCTTGCCCGGATCGTGATTGATTGCGTCCGTGTTCATCGAATGAATCAAACATAGTTTATCCGCGTGCGTTGAAAGATGAGGCAACAATTCACTCATCCAAACGCCACTCTTGCCCTGTCGGCCAAACTTAAACTTGGTCGGTGCAATTAATTGACTCTGGCCTCGAGTCATCGCGGTCACTCGTTGGCCGTTACTTATCGAAGCGGGTAACGGCGTATTGAACTTATGGATCAATTCGGGCTTATAATCAAATAGATCCACTTGGCTTGGTGCCCCAGCCATGAACAAGAAGATCACTCGCTTCGCCTTAGCCACCAACGAATCTTGCCCGCCATTCCCACCGATTTGCCAATGGCGACCGCCCATCGCAGGCGCAGCAATCAACGACGAAAACGCACTAACGCCCAAACCCATTCCCGTATTGGTCAGGAATCGACGGCGTGAAGAAAGCATCTGCAGTTGAACTGGGTCCATCATTATTCTCGTGTTTTAGTAATGTCTAAATTGTAGATCGTGCTGGCCACCACCGTCCAAGTAGCCAACTGGACTTTATCTTGACCGCCAGCCCACTCCGCACCCTGGCACAACTGTTCCGCAAGCTGCAAATTCGATTCGTACTGCTCGGTCAATTTGTCAACCAATTCTTGTACAGCCTTGGTCTCGATGTCATCTGGCTGGCGACAAGTGATCGTCTCCCAAACGAAGTTTATCCGATCTTCAGGTTGTGCCAACGCGGCCTGCGCCAAATGTCGCGCCGCTTTCAGGTATTCACTTTCATTCAACAGCAAAAGCGCTTGCGACGGCGTGTTGGTTCGCTCGCGGCGAGCGATGCACGCGTCCCGGTTGGGAGCGTTCATAATGGTCATCTGCGGCGGAGGCATCCCGCGTTTCCAATAGGTGTAAATACTGCGTCGATAAATGGCATCACCACTGTCTTGCCGATACGTTTCACCAATCATCGTCACCGCTTCCCACAATCCAGGCGGTTGAGGCGGTTTGACACTGGGACCATACATATTTGTCGATAACAAACCGCTACTGGCCAAAATCTGATCGCGAATCATTTCTGCATCCATTCGATAACGCGACCCACGAGCCAATTTTCGATTCTCTGGATCCTGTTCAAATGCTTCCCTGCTGGCTTGAGAACTACGTTGGTAAGTTTCAGACATCACCATTGTCTTCATCATCGACTTTACATTCCAATCCGAATCCATGAACCCCACGGCCAACCAATCCAGCAGTTCAGGGTGACTGGGAACTTCGCCTTGTGCCCCCAAATCTTCGGAAGTCTTCACCAAACCAACCCCAAACAACTGCTGCCAAAAACGGTTCACCGTAACCCGCGCGGTCAATGGATTTTGCCTGTCAACCAACCAATTGGCAAAGTCCATCCGAGTGGCAACGTCACCTTTTTTTTCCAGTGCGAACAAGAAACCTGGCGTGTTGCGTTCCACCAATTCGCCGGGTGCATCGTATTGGCCACGAACCAGTTTATGCGTCGGACGCACTTCCGACCGTTCCCTCATCACCATCGCGCGAAACACCACCCGGTCAACTTGGTCACTTTGGGTAGCCGCAGTCTTTCGCTGCTGTTGCAGTTGATTAATCTTCAATTCCAACTGCTGGACATCGGCAGCGGTATCATCGGGCAAACGATCGCCACCCGTTGCCTTGACGTCTACACTACCGGCTAGCGCGGGCTTCTCTAGCGCGGACTTCTCTGAAGGCGACGTCTCTGAGGGCGGCAGATTCGCCTTTAATGATTCCAACTGTTTCTTTAGGGTTCCAAGCTCTGCATCCCATTGCTTGATTGCGTCACCCAACTGACTTAGCTGTTGAGTCTGTTCATCACTGGGAAAGGCAACCATGGGCTCTTGCAAGCCGTACCGAGGGTTCGCTTCGGTCTCAGGCGCAGCATCGATATTGTTAAAGAACGCATACAGCGAGTAAAAATCTTGTTGCGAAATCGGATCATACTTATGATCGTGACACTGAGCACATTGAACCGTTAACCCCATGAACGCAGTACCCACGGACGTCAAACGATCAATCACGTTCTTGCTAAAGCTCTCCTCTGGCAAGGCGGTTCCACGATCAATGATCAAATGTAACCGGTGAAACCCCGTCGCTATCAATTGATCACGCGAAGGCTGCGGAAATAGATCACCAGCAATCTGATAGGTCACGAAATCGCGATACGGCAAGTTTTCGTTGAACGCCCGAATCACCCAGTCACGATATGCAATGTTGTTGCGATAGAAATCTTTATGCATTCCATTGGTGTCGGCAAAGCGAACCAGATCCAACCAATACCTGGCCATGTGTTCCCCATAGTGATCACTCTCCAAAAGTCGATCCACCAGCAACTCCCACGCTTCGGCTTGCCCTTGTGATTGGCAATCAGCAATAAACGCAGCAATCTGTTCGGGCGAAGGCGGCAATCCAGTCAAATCAAACGTCACTCGACGAATCAGTGTTCGCAGGTCCGCCTTGCCCGCAGGAATTTTATCACCCAATCGTTTGGCAACAAAAGCGTCGATGGGCCCGACAACCGTTTGACCTTGACCCTTGACGGGCGGTTGCGTGACCGCGACTGGCACTTTAAACGCCCAGAATTGTTCGTACTTTGCCCCTGACCCAATCCATCGCTGCAGCAAATGCTTCTCTTGGGCGGTAAAGCTCTTCTTATGAGCATCTGGTGGAGGCATCACCGTTGACGGGTCGTCGGAATTGATCCGAGTCCATATTTCGCTATCGTCTAACGAACCAGGCACGATGGCGGACATTTCATAAGCCCCCTCGGGACCATCAGTCTTGTCCAATCGCAATCCAGCCTCGCGACTTTCCGGGTCCGGACCGTGACAAGCAAAGCAACGGTCAGTCAGCAGGGGACGAATATCACGATCAAAAGAAACGTCCGATTCCACCTGCCCCAGTTCCATTTGACCCCGTGACTCTTGACCCCGTGACTCTTGAAGCAGGCAAAGAACCGTTAACAGGCACAGGTTAAGGACCAGTAAACTTGAGTTGATTTTAGTTTGCATCATATCTGCCATAAAACAAGCCATCGAATTCCAGCCTAGATTATAGCAAAGATCGGCAACCACACCAAACTAACTGCCTATCACGACCATTTGCCCGTCTGACACGCATTTGCCCGTCTGACACGAAGTTCAGCTTTGGAAATGCCTACAAACAACCGCCCGGTGGCGAGGCACCGCCGGGTGCTACACAGCAGCCAAGAACGATCCGCTTTTGGCCGGGGCCGCCAATTACAGGGATCTGCAAGGTTGAACGTCCACGTTGCCAAACGCATGCCACGCATATCGCCCGTTAATTCAAGTTGATTCAAAACGGGATGAACAATCGCAAGATGCAGTACTGGGTGATCCCGCCGGAGGCCGATGCGGAGTTCGTTGCCCACATCCAAGGCGTCCTTGAAACGTATGCAAAACCCTACCATTCGATATTCCTATGCTTGGCATGGATGAGCAACCGGTTGAGTTGGTCAAAGACACCCGAGTGCCGATCGCCGCGACCAAGGAACATCCTCGGCGAGTTGATTACAAATACGAACGAGCGAGTGTTGCCAACGTTTTCATGTGCACCAAACCACTCTCGGGCTGGCGTGAGGTGATGTTCCGGGAGAAGAAAACCAAAGCGGACTGGGCGATCACAATGGCTGACTTGCTCGACGGTCGCTACGCCGATTGCAGCAAAGTGATTGGGGTGTGCGATAATCTCAACACGCATACCATCGGCGCGGTCTACGAAGTGTGTGAACCTGAGCGAGCGAGGTCACTGGTCCGCCGCATGGAATTTCACTACACACCCAAACATGGCAGCTGGCTGTACATTGCCGAGAACGAGTTAAGCAGCATGGCACGTCAGTACGTCGCTGGCCGTCGAATCGGTGATATCGCGATGCTCGAAATCCGAGACGCAAGCATGGGCATGCAACGTCAACGACACGACACGACACGACACGACACGGGGCGGGGCGGGGCGGGGCGTCGATTGGCAAATGAAAATTGACTACGCCAGAATCAAACTGACTTCCGTCTACCCGAAGATTCAATCTGGACGCAGCACTAGGCCTTGTTTTCATTTCCATACTTTAGCATCAATTCGACAGCTTCTCTTCCAGGCATGCCCACCCGTATCCCCATCCGCTGTGCTTCTTGCGTCACACCTACGATTAATGCGTCAAGCAAGTCGTCAGGCGTAACAAGCGGTTTGGCAGGGGTCCCCTTGGCGATCGCGATGCCTAAATTGAACTCGCTGGCAGTATGCAAGTCGTATATCCCGCAGCCAACGATCCCAGCTTCGGTCATGATTGCGCAATACTGACCATTGCGCCACCGGTGGCTCATTCCTGACGCACAACCGTGTGTGAACTGCATCGGCTGAATGGTCGTCAAAGGAAGCGGAGCAGACATATGTAAATTCTCGACTTAAAAATCTTGATGATTCCTGCAAAACGTAGCGGTCAACGAAAACGCTGCGAGAAGTATAAACCAAGACCGTTGTGGGTCAAATGACGCTGCCAACCCGCGATTCCTACAAAACCACTCGGTTCGCGGCTGCGGTTCAACGGATTGTCATCGGACGTTATTCGAATGCCCGGAACTAGCGTCGATGATGGCCAAACACTCGCTCCGATTATATTTGGTTGCAATGCTCCAGAAAAGGCAACAAAGTGTTACGTGGCCAACTAATTAGTAAATAGACACGCCCAATAATAATCGCGGAAAAGTCCTTGGACGAAATGTCGTTGGCCGCACAAGAAACTTTCGACCACTCGCTGACCACCAAGTGAAGATGGGGCGGGCCACTGTCGTCTAAAATACTGACTACGTGCAAATTACAAAGAGAGAGTTGCACACAATTGGATGGATCACACGACGTCTGTGGAAACCGATCCGGTATCCTGCGCATATGCCAGACCGCTCCACCCAATAATCGAACCGATCGCAAGGATGCAGTGCCCGACATCCTGCCTTTTTCCGATACAAAAATTCATGTCGTTGATCCTCTTCCAGTCATTTCAGCTTCGATCCGATGTTGCATCTTCGGTCTCACCTTACGAAACACAGGATATGGATGCGACACGGCAAGCCAATCCAACGCGGATTCTGTATTTTTTCGGTTTCTTTCGAAGCTCAACTTCTCCCCTGCCAGGCAACCTAAAAGACCACGTTTCCTGGGGCGGTTCGCTCTCTTAGTCACTCGATTCGATAGTACAACACGTTGTCTCTAAGTTGGATTTGATTCAACATTTCGCCGTTCCCTGTTGGCAAACCGTTGCTATCCAATGGCGTCAAGTTTCGCATTTTTGCGTCGCGGAATGTCACTGTGCCAGAAATATTCTTTACTTGCCACGGATCGACACCGATGGAGACTTAATTAAGCTCTTGCGGTACAGCAAAGCCGCCGCTGAAAACTGTCCCAACATCGCAGGTGTCACAACACTCCCTGGATCCCTGCCACCACCAGGTTGAACTTCACACGCGGTACCATTAAAGGCAAAATGGACAATCGCGTCACTGCCTTGGAGTGAGCCATAAGCGGCACAATAGAGTGGCCCTTGGGATCGATAACGATTGAGACGATTGAAGGTCGTTTCGGAAATCATTGAAGGCATCTGATTGTAATGAAGATCCATCGCCGGATTCGTGAAGTCTTTCGGCTTACCCGGTTCGGCTGGATCAAATCGTAAGGCACTGCGGTTGGAAAACGTTTGACCGTTGCAGATCGAATAGCCCAATGCGTCTCCCTGATGGATACTCGAAAAGTAACCATGGCGATCAATACAATCGCCCGCGGTATAACTGAGTCGTTCCAGCGGATCCAAAAATCAGGACTGGCGGTGTGCCAATTGCTGCAGGTCACCAATCCTTTAAAACCAATCTCGGCCAAGTGTTTTTTGATTTATTTATAGAATCGGTATTGAGTTTCCGCCAGAAACGTAGCGGTATCTTGATCGCGAGAAGTCCGCTGGTTGGCGATATTCCACAGCGGTCCAATGGCCATCCGCCCGACGCCCAGTGGGTCGCCATCAATCGGATCTTCGTCCCAGGCTTCAAGGGCTTCTTCAGTTGAACCGTACTTCTGCTTCAACCATGCAGTGAATTGTTCCTCGATCAAAACAAATTGCTGCGGCGGGATTCGGTCCTTACTGAATGTCCAAAAGAAAAGTGAATCTTCGTTGATCAATTCGAAACCAAAGACCGCGGGGTCGTCAATCATTCGGTTCCCGTTGGAGCCGGCTGTCAATAGAAAAGTATCCAACCAGTCGGTGTGGTAATCGATCAAAAAAAGCAGGACTCCCAAAAGAGAGTCCTGCTTAGCAGTTTCAAATTGTGAAGCGAATCAAGTTCGACCGACACAAAATTGCAGTCGACCGATTCGCTTTGAAATCAAATTAGACCAGATCACGATTCACTAGCGTCGGGACCAAAGCCGGTGTTGTCTGGATGGGGGATACCATCGCAGCACGAGCACCCGAGGCTCGCCATGGCGTTGCCGAATCATAGCGACTCATTTCCAAAGCCAATGCAATGCAGCCAATTAGCAACGCTAAAAAGGCAGCCATCAACATAACCGTGTAAATATTCAAATCTTGTTTTGCAACCATTGGTATCAACGACTCTCGGCTTGAGGCTTAGTTGTTTAAAGAAAGAGACGTGGTCATCTTCTTGGACAAAATGGTAGTCACTTCGTCGCCGACTTCCACCGAAGAATTCTTCATACCTTCGACAAACTTGGCAACCGCTTTGTTTGGCAGCGATGAAGTTACCTTCGCAGTGCCGACATGCCGGCCATTGCGAACCACATCAATTGTGTGTCCTTCACGAAGGCCGTCATCCATTCCCAAACTGACCGCGAACACATTTCGCTGTACCGTGCTGATGCTGGTAACGCGACCGTTCAAGTCAGGAGGAATTTGCGACACCAAAGTGTTCTTGTCGACACCCAAAACGTCTGCCACTTTCTTCAGATCATTATATTCTGCCATAATACTCTCCAATTGAGAATTCAACTGAGTCTTCTTAACTTCAGCCGCTTCCACCTGGGAAAGAATTTGAGCAACGCGAGATGCTTGAGAAGCCAAGTCATTGGACAACGTGCTATTCTGAGCCAGCAAAGTTTTCACTTCGCCGTCTTGTTCAACCAGACGCGATTGAGCTTCCTTCAACAATGCGGTCGCATTGTTCAATTGCGAACTAAGACTTTGCAATTGAGAAACCGATTGACTGTAACGTTCTTCAACGATCGCCAACTGGCTGTTCAACTGAGCGATCGCAGTTGCACGGAAGATCTTTTCTTTCTGAGCATTGATTTCCAATGCCGCCAATTGCTCTTGAGCAGCGTCGCGAGCGGTGCGATAACGATCGGCCGTCTTACGATTCTCTTCAGCAACCGCTTTCCAATTTTGATGAGATGCTACCACGATCACAGCAACCACGCAGAACGCGACACTGGTTAGTAGGATCAGAAAAGTTAGAATCTTGCCCAATAGGTTCATATCAAGCTTTCCTTCTTTGCGTCGAGCAAGCCGAGGACATTGGGGGATAAAAGTTCACAATACTAGGGAGAAAAGCGGCTAACCCTGCGACTTGGATCGATGTCGTATCTACCTGCCAAAACGTAAATCATTCGCGGGTGAGTGCAAATTACCACGGTAGTATAGTTGGGTCAGGAAAATGTTGTCAACGATTTCGTTAAGATAGGTAAAGAACTAGGCCTCATTTTTCATTCTTCTGCAGACTTTGTCGATTGTGCCAAGTAGGCCTATCGCAAACTCTTAAACATCTGTTCCCTCAAGGACTTAAAATCAAATGGATGTTTCCTAATCCGCGTTTTCGATCGCTTCGAAAATGCATACGATCGGAAAAACCACTACAAAACCTATCTTAACCCAAGCCACACTGCCAATTCAATGTTCTAATTGCCCAGATGGCCGGCTGTTTCCATCAGCTGATCCCGATGCCCACCCAACCCCTGGCCAACCTTCGGTGAACCCGCCAAGTGATCCGCCGCGTGACTGAGAAATTTTACATCGCCAGCAAGAGCCCAAGGCTTCGCTGCACCGTCAGAACCCATTTTTTGCAAAAATAGAAGCCGAAACACCGACTTGTAGGAATTCCCTGGAGCCACCCGCCAACGATGACCACTCGAATGCCAGAAAATCAAATCAATCGCAGAGAATGCTTGAATCAAATGGGCACCGCGGCAGCATTACTAGCCGGTAGCCTGGCCGGCTGTGATGGCATGACACGCATGACCACCACGGCCACGTTAAAAATCAATCCGGCCAGCCCCGCTCAAAACACTCAGTCGTCTGCCGAAGATGACCCAAATCCAGTGGACGGGCATGCCTTGCATCAGGACTGGCCGGGCTTTCTAGGCCCGCAACGCAATGGAACCACGACTGAGGCGATTGGCTGTCGAGATTGGACACAGCTACCCCTGCTATGGCAAATCCCTTTGGGTGAGGGCTACGCGATCGGCAGCTGCCAAGGCAAGCACGTCTTTCAAACACATCGAGTCGGCGGCCAAGAGATCTTGCTTTGCTTAGATAGCGTAACAGGCGACTCCGTTTGGCGGAAAGATCGGGCGACCGACTACTTGGATATGTATGGCTACGACGGTGGACCAAGGTGCAGCCCGATCCTGACGCAAGACTATGTGCTTACCTATGGAGTGGACGGGGTCCTGACCTGCCGATCGATCAAAGATGGGCAAGAGATCTGGAAGCGGGCACTGAATCAAGCCTACGGTGTCAAGCAAAACTTCTTTGGAGTCGGCAGTGCGCCCGTGATTTTCAAGGATCAAGTTTTGGTCATGGTGGGCGGCAGCCCCGAAACAGATCAGAACATTCCGCCAGGTGCACTAGACCGAGTCACCCCTGACGGTTCGGCCATGGTTTCACTGGATCTTGCAACGGGAGAGCAAAACTATCAAGTCGGCCAAGATTTAGCCAGCTACAGCGCCCCAATCGTTTGCCAGCTAACGGATGATTCAGGGAAGGAAGTTGCGGTTGCCTTGGCCCTTTGCCGAGCCGGGTTATTGGCTTTTGATCCCAGGACCGGTCAACAACACTTTCATTTCCCCTTTCGCGCAAAATCATTGGAAAGCGTCAACGCGGCGACTCCGGTTGCTGTCGGCAACCATGTGTTGATTTCAGAGACCTACGGCTTGGGCGGCGCTCTGTTAAAACTGGATCCACAGAATTTGTCCCAACCTTCGATCGTTTGGCAAGATGACCCAAAAGATCGCGAACAATCCTTGCAAGCCCATTGGAATACGCCCGTAGTTCACGATGGCATGGTCTACGCCAGCAGCGGCCGACATACCGCCAACGCTGAACTTCGCTGCGTCGAACTTATGACCGGCAAAGTCAAATGGAGCCAGGCATCTTTAACTCGATGCAGCATCACCAAAGCCGGCAAAGAGCTGATCGTGGTTAGCGAAAAGGGGGACTTGTTCTTGATGCAGCCCAACGCCGGTAAATTCCAATTGATCACAACGCACCAATTTGCCCAGCCCGGCCTTAAGTTGCGTTACCCTGCTTGGTCGGCAGCAGTCGTTTCGCACGGCAAAATGCTGGTCCGCGACAAGGCAACTCTTTTCTGCTTCGACGTGATGGCGTAAATCCGGTGACGTGATGGCGGAGACAAGGCGTCGAACGTGGACACTCTACCTATCACCAATTCCCTATTCCCTATTCCCTATTCCCTATTCCCTATTCCCAATTCCCTATTCCCAATTCCCTATTCCCAATTCCCAATTCCCTATCACCTTGGTGCCTATCCCTTGGTGCCTATCCCTTGGTGCTTGGTGCTTGAATCTCAAAAGGCTAAATTAGACAGTTGCGGCTGAAGATTGGTGACTCAGTATCTTCGGGATCCAATTGGTTCTCCGCCAGCCATACGACAAACCGCCTGCGCACGCCAAACGTTACCCGACTTGCAAATTAAATGAAACTTCTGCAGGCCAGAGGCACCCATCAAACCCAATCCAAACCAACGTCCCAATTGATTGCTGAATGGGTCAACGCTCCGGAACTAATACGTTCCACGCCTGTTGCCGCAATTCCCGCCACACTGGCAAGATTGACTCCTCCCGACGCTTCGAGTTGCAAAACGGGACGTTTTTGATCGCGCAACTTCACCGCTCGCCTAAGCGTTTGATTGTCCATATTGTCTAACAAGATGATATCGATATCCAAATCGATCAATGCTTCTAGCTGTTGGATGGAATCAACCTCGACTTCGAAAATCAATGGAGCCCGCAATTGATTACTACTTACTGCCTGTTGCAATTGCTGTTTGGCATGAAGCACCGTTGTGCGCAAGCGATTGGCCGCGGCATCGTTGCCAGTCCGCGATGGTCCTTCCGTATTCTGCCCGCCTGCACCGGCCAAGTGATTGTCTTTAAGCATAACAGCAGCATACAAGCCAAGTCGGTGGTTCTGTCCGCCGCCACAACGTACGGCATATTTTTCCAGTAAACGCCAGCCAGGAGTGGTCTTTCTAGTATCGTAAATTTTGGCCTTGGTGCCCTTGATCTGATTTACGAATTGCGAAGTCAATGTCGAAATACCTGAAAGGCGTCCCATAAAATTCAAGGCGGTTCGTTCCAATTGCAAAATCGTCCGCGCCGATCCCTTGATGTTGCCCAAGATGGTCTGAGGTTCCACCAAGGTACCATCGTCAACCCAAGGCGTCCAAACCGTTGGCGGTGTCACCGCATTCGAACCACTCCCGTCCGAATCATTCTCCAAACTTGCAAGTTCTTCCACAATAAGTGAAATCAGCTGCAAACCGCACACCACGCCTGGCACTCGATTGACAAAGTTCGCGTCGCCAATCGTGTGGCGATCGATCGTTGCCCAAGTCGTCCAATCACGTTGACCGCCCAGATCTTCCTGCAAAGCCATTTGAATCAATTGCCGGGCCCATTGCTGGACATCTTGATTCCAATCCAATTGCTGAAATTCGATCGCAGGGCCACCGGACTCATGTTCGCTTTTACAATTTTCATTCATGATCGATCAACTTCTCTTACCAAACGACAACTTACACCTAACGAATCATCCGAACACCGCTTCTGCCAAGATAATCACGTCTGAAATTCCAGAATATTTCGACTTTTTGCCCGGTTCCCGGCAAGCTCTGGCCTGTAATCCGCTTGAAAAATGTTCCAACCCGCTCAAGGCTAACAATTCAGTGCCCGACTGCAGAAACCAAAACCCACAACGGCTAATATTTTGTTAGACTGTGAATCATAACGTGATTTAGAATCTGTGACACTTGCCCAATCATACTGGGAATTTCGCTAACAACGGTTTAGCGTGTGCAGACTATCGTTCAGCCCGTGCAGACTATTACTAATTCTGCGGCGACGAACCTATGAAATTAGGGACGCCCTTTTTCGGCGTCAAAATACGATGCAACAAAACATGATGCAGCAAAACATGATGCAAACGTCGTCCCAACCAACGCCAACCTCGGTTCTGCGATCCGACGGGCACTTGATGCCCTGCGAACACGATTTGTTGGAATCGCCCAAAATCGACGACGTTGCCGATCTTGATGCGACACTTCCTGATCCCAGCACTCCAGCACCAGAAACTTTGGATCGGGACAGCAGCACATCGACTTTTTCGCTTCGATCAGCCACTTACCGATTGGCCGACCGACCGGGAAACCAATACTTGGCGTCGAACTTAATCTTGCTAATTTTACTGAGCGGGCTGCTTTCCACTTTAATTTACGGGTTAAGCCTACTTTCAGCCGTCCGCTCAGTTCCTGCTCAAACTCGTCTGGACCTAAACCAAGCATCCGCCAGCGAACTGGAAACGATCCCCAGCATCGGCCCCAAATCGGCTGAAAACATTGTCCAATTCCGCCGCGTCCACGGTCCCTTCCCCTCAGTCAACGCACTGCAGCGGATTCCCAATATTGGCCCAGCCACGGTGAAACAGATAGCACCCCACGTTCTTATTGATTCGCCAGCACCTGGCTCAAGTGGCTCAAGCGAGCCGTTTTCCCCCGTTGACGGTTCCAACCCGCCCTAAAGTACTTTATTGGTCACAGTTATGATCTCCTGTTATCCGCTTTGACACTGTTTCAACGCTACCGCATGAATCCATCGGACTCGCATCACATTACCCGGACAGTGTTTGCGACCCAAGCAACTTCCGGCGAATAGTTGCCACGAGTAGACAGCGGCCCAGAGTTTGCCAGAATGTAAGGTTTGTCTTTTTCGCGACTGAACCGGCACCTCGCCGTCTTTGCCCGAAATAAAGTTGATTCGATCTTCAGAAGCGTGAGGCTTCAACCAGCAACAGCGTGAATTGCTGCGGTGTTGAAGCCAACTTTGCGTACGTCGAAATGAATTCAATTTTTCGTTCAGTCGTTCTTACCGTCGCCTTGCTTGTGAGTGTTTGACTCGATGAGAATCCCATCAGCGCGTCCGTTCAAAATCCAAGCCCCGTATCAACCGGCCGGTGACCAGCCCAGGGCGATCCAACAATTGACCGAAGGTTTGCTCGAAGGCAAGAAGCATCAAGTTTTGTTAGGTGTGACCGGTTCAGGCAAGACGTTTACAATGGCAAACGTTGTGCAAAACATTCAAAAACCCACTTTGGTTATCTCGCACAACAAGACTTTGGCGGCCCAGCTGTATTCAGAATTCAAAGATTTCTTTCCTAACAATGCCGTGCACTACTTTGTCAGTTACTACGATTATTATCAACCCGAAGCGTACATTCCTCAACGCGACATTTACATTGAAAAGGATTCGTCGATTAACGACGAAATCGACCGCCTACGCTTGGCAGCCACTAGCAGTCTTGTCAGTCGTAAAGACGTCTTGATTGTGGCTAGTGTTTCCAGCATTTACGGCCTGGGTTCACCTGAAGACTACAAAAAGATGATGGTTGTAATCCGCAAAGGAGAAATGTTGGATCGCGACAAAATGCTATCCAAATTAATTGACATTCAGTACGAACGAAACGACGTCGACTTTGCCCGCTCGAAATTTCGGGTCCGCGGCGACAGTGTAGAAGTTTGGCCCGGCTATGAAGAGTTCGCCGTTCGGATCGAATTCTGGGGCGATGAAGTGGATCAGATTTCGTACATCAACCCGACCACAGGCGAGACCTTGGCGCAAGACGACCAATTATTCATCTACCCCGCAAAGCACTTTGTTACGTCCGAAGCACGAGTCAAAGATGCGGTTGGACGCATTCGAACCGAACTTGACGAACGACTTTTGAAACTGCGAGAACAGGGCAAATTGCTTGAGGCCCAACGCCTGAACGCCAGGACTCGTTTCGATCTTGAAATGCTGCAAGAGGTCGGGCATTGCCCGGGCGTTGAAAACTACAGTCGCCACTTGGCCGGTCGCGAGGCAGGCGAGATGCCCGAAACGTTGTACAACTTTTTTCCCGACGATTTCTTACTGCTGATCGACGAATCCCACGTCACCACACCACAAATTCGTGCCATGTATGCGGGCGACCAAAGCCGGAAGAAGACGTTGGTGGAACACGGTTTCCGACTCCCCAGCGCATTAGACAATCGGCCTTTAAAATTCGAAGAATGGGAACGACGGATCGCTCAAGTCGTTTACGTTTCAGCCACGCCAAGCGATTATGAAATGGAAAAGACGGGAGGTGAATTTGTAGAACAAATCATTCGCCCAACCGGGTTGCTAGACCCCGAAATCGAAGTCGTCCCCGCTCGCGGGCAAGTGGCACATTTACTGGAACAGATTCGCGATCGAACTGCTGTCGGTGAACGGGTCATCGTCACGACGCTCACTAAACGATTAGCCGAAGATTTAGCAGACTATCTTTGCAAACAGAGCATCAAGTGCCAGTGGCTTCATAGCGAATTGGATGCGTTCGAACGCGTGGAGCTTCTTCAGTCGTTACGCACCGGTAGTTGCGATGTCCTGGTTGGCGTGAACTTACTGCGAGAGGGTATCGATTTACCTGAAGTTAGTTTGGTTGCGATCATGGATGCGGACAAGCAAGGCTTTTTGCGGAGCGAAACGTCGCTTATTCAAACGATCGGGCGGGCCGCTAGAAATGTAAACGCGAAAGTCATTCTTTATGCCGACAAAGTGACCGCCGCCATGCAAGGCGCGATGGATGAAACAAGTCGCAGGCGAGCATTGCAGGAAGCGTATAACCTGGAACACGGAATTACACCCGAATCGGTCAAACGACACGTAAGTGCCGGAATCGAATCCGATCTTTCAGCCCGCCGAACAGCAAACCAAGCTGTCGGCCGAACCGACGAGAAGGTTATCATTACCCAAGAGTACATGAACGAATTGGAAACCGAAATGTTGGCCGCTGCCGAAGAACTGGACTTCGAACGAGCCGCCAATTTACGAGACAAAATTGCCAGTTTGCAGGATTCTGTCGGCAAAGAGGTAAGCAAATATCCTGAACCTGGCGAAAACACGAAAAGCGGCGGACGAGGCAGAAAAGGTCGCGGACGCGGTGGAAAAGGTAACGCGAGAGTTCCTAAACCCAAACGCGGTTGAGTTCAATTGCCGCCAGAATATCGCCGACTTGAGGGACAAGCCTGGGCAGCAAGGCGGTACGAAGACCAAAAGAGTTGCAGCCGAAACAAGATTGTCGTCTTTCGTCGCCCGAAAGTAACTTGCAGCCCTGATCGCAGTGTACCTGGCAAGCGTTGCTGATTTTGCAGCGAACCTGTCCCCGCGAAGCTGGTCTGAAAAGAATCGGGAATCCAGGACCAATAAGGGGTTTGACAGTTTCAAAGCAATTCGTAAGAATAGCCGCTCTTGAGTCGAAACGGAGCCCGCCGGGTTATCAAACGCCGGTTTCCTAAATCTGGTTTTCAAAAAACTAGCGGTGGAAGAAAACGGGCAAGTTTTGGGTTAAGTGCTAAGTTGCCAGAGGGCTGAGTTGCCAGAGCGCTTCGCGGTAGATACCGAGCCCTTTTGGTTAATCTAGGCAAAGATGAACGATAATCCGTGGTTTGCTGCCTTTTGAGGTTAACAATCGGATTATCTTTATTGTTTTGGGTTGCCAGGTACTAAGTACCGTGTAACTTTCAGAATGATCGGGGATACGCCTCATCATTATTAACGGTTTTTGTTGGCGATATTATTGACGGTTTTTGTTGGCGATGAAGTTAGAATTCCTAAGGCTGGTATAAAAAAATAAGGGCGTGTAGCTCAGTTGGTTAGAGCGCGTCGCTGATAACGACGAGGTCCCAAGTTCGAATCTTGGCACGCCTACTTTATTTTTTGCCCGATGGTCAGTATTTTATTAATTCTTCAGTGCTACGCTTTAAGCAGAGTTGCGGAAGAAACCATTGATTTGCTGATTTTTTGTTTCGAAAGACTGACAGCATCGGTCGATAGATAATCGATCATCACCGTTCCGAACGGTTCTAATATTCGGGGACGTAGCTCAATTGGGAGAGCACCTGCTTTGCAAGCAGGGGGTTAGGGGTTCGAGCCCCCTCGTCTCCATTAGATCAAGCCACACTACCAAACATCTTCGGATCTGCCTGATTGGGTCGGATTCTATGGCGTGAAGCCGCAGATGATTGGTAGCGTGGCTTTTTTCGCTTCTTGCCACTTTTTCTTCGGGCAAGTTATCTTCGGACCCTCTGGCAACATCTGGTCTTCTGCCAACACTGGGTCTTCTGCAACTTCCCTCTTGCCTCATAGGCATTAACCCGCGCGTTGTGTGAGCCCCGCTTTTGGTTGCGTCTTAAGTTGCCAATGTCTTAAATTTGGCGACGCCGATAGTCCGATTCGCACAGGCGATCCTCTAAAATCGTGGCTAATTTCCTGCTTGGATTGAAGCCCAAAATTCAAAAGTGGCAAAGCCTTCCGCAGAAACAAATTTCATCTGAGGACCGGCTTCCCAAACGGTTCCATGGAAGTCGGGTCCTACCAGTTCCCCCTCTGGTTCGGATCGTAGCGAAACGAACCAGTCCTTTGGAATAGTGCAGTCATTGTGTTTGCAACGTCCAATCAGCAAGCACTCACGAACCGCTTCATCATCTGTCGATCTGAACAATTGCAGGGTAAACCCACGATATTTTTTTCGCAAATCAATCTTGGTCGCCACATCCAGACCGCTGCGTGCAACCTTGGTTGCCATCCAGTTGAATTGGGCACGCCTTGTCAGACTTCATCAACATTGCCATCCATGGGCAAGTCATTCGAATCTACTAACCCGCTGCGAGTCCGATGGAAGGTCGACACTTAAATCGAGATCTCTTTAGCTTGGGCCTGTTAGGCTTGGTTATCTTATTGGCGATTAGTCTTGCCACGTACGATCCCGCCGACTCGGTACAGCAAGCCACGGGCTGGATGGGGGATTGGTATCAATCCGACCAACTGGTCTATCCAGTTAATCAGAGCATCCACAATGCGTGCGGGAGATTGGGAGCGGTTGTCTCCGATTCATTATTTTCCGCCTTGGGCTACGGTGCATTCTATCTGGTAGGCTGCCTGGGAATTCTGTGTTATTGGCTGTTGTCGGGATACTATCAAGAGTATCTATTTGGCCGTGGGTTAGGTTGGATCATTTCTCTGGTAGGAATCACAACACTGGCGTCACTGATTAGCCCCAGCATTTCACCGGGGCCCTTAACCGGCAGTGGCGGATTTGTCGGGCTGATGGCATCGACTTTTCTGCTGCAGCACTTCGCAATTGTGGGCTCTCTTATTGTCGCCACCGGCGCCACACTTATCGGCATGATGATGTGGACCGACTATGCACTGCTACGAATGGCGACCGCTGTATTGGGCTTCAGCGCTGCCGGTTTTGGTGCGACTCAAGTAGCGGCCAAACGCAAAATCGATGACCTGATCATCGCCCGCCGGGCACGTCGCGAGACGAATCAACTGGGGATCGAAGATCCGGATCTTGCCAATTCCGATGCCATAGGTGCTCATGCGGCGGCAGAGGAAGCAAGCTATTCACCCGCAGTGATTATTGGTGGCAAACGTCGCGAAGCCTTGCCGGAAATGCCACAACACGAAGTCGATGAAGACTTCTATGATAACGTTGACGAAGATGACGATATCGATGAATACGAAAAAGCATTCGACGAGGACGAGGCTCGAAATGCAGACCACGAAGAAACGACATTGCTGGTCAAAATGCCTCATATTGACGCCCAACATGTCAAAAATTCGCAGCGGGATGATGAAAATGAACTGGATGATCAGGCCAGCGAGGAGGAGCAAAATCGTGCAGTAAAGATAGCCGCCAAGAAGATTGGTGGACTGAGTCCTGATACGCTTAACGCGAAAAAGAAACTTAATAAGGACCAAGAGCGGGAAGTCGCTAAGTCTGAGATTAAACGCAAGATCGTCGACGAAACCGACGAGCGATTGGACGACTATGAACTTCCATCCTTAGACCTCTTAACTTCAGGCGATGGGGTCGACTATCACGAACAGGAGATCGAGGTTCGTCGTAAAGCGAGGCAATTGGAACAGACCTTCAAAGAGTTCGGTTTTAACATCAAAGTGACCGAAATCGAAACCGGTCCCGTGATCGCTCAGTATGAACTGGCCTTAGAAACCGGCCTGCGATTATCGAAAATTGTTGGCTTGGCCGACGACTTGGCAATCGCACTGCGGGTCCCCAGTGTGCGGATTGTTGCGCCCATCCCCGGGAAGAACACTGTGGGTGTGGAAGTCCCCAACGAGAAGCGGCAGGTCGTTCGCATTCGTGACGTAATCGAAGAATGCTCGGAAAAGACCAAGAAGATGAAAATCCCGATCTTCTTGGGCAAAGATGTTTCCGGCAATGCAATGACTGCGGACTTAGCCGCGTTGCCTCACTTGTTGATTGCCGGTCGAACCGGTACGGGTAAGTCGGTTTGTTTGAACGCCATTATTTCTTCGATCTTGATGACTCGTCGGCCGGAAGAAGTCCGCATGCTGATGATCGACCCCAAGATGGTAGAACTAAGCGGTTACAGCAAACTGCCGCACTTGATGCACCCAGTGGTCACCGACATGAAGAAGGCCGAAGCCATATTGGCTTGGGCTGTGGACAAGATGGAAGAACGCTATTCACTCTTAGCGCAAGCGGGTGTTAGGCATTTGGTTAACTTCAACCAACTGGGAGCCGAAGAAATCTATCGCCGCCTGGGCGCAGAAACAGCCGAAGAGAAAGCCCAGATCCCTACCAACTTGCCTTTCATCGTGATCATCGCCGACGAAATGGCGGACCTGATGATGACCGCCGGAAAAACCGTCGAACAGTGGATCATTCGCTTGGCGCAGAAATCGCGAGCGGTGGGGATCCATCTAATTTTGGCTACGCAAAAACCGACCGTCGACGTCATCACCGGTTTGATCAAATCCAACTTGCCCGCCAGAATCGCGTTCCAGGTTGCGAGTAAGACTGACAGCCGAGTCGTCTTAGATGAAAACGGTGCCGACAAATTACTGGGCAACGGTGACATGCTGTTTCTGGGGCCAGGCACCAGTATTCTGACCCGAGGTCAAGGTACTTTCTTAAGTGACGATGAAATTGATGCGATCGTAGAATCGTGTGCCGCTTCGGGTAAGCAAAATTTTGTCACCGAATTGGTCAACCTAAAAGTCGCTGAAGAGAAATCATCGGAAGGGGTGGCGATCAACAACCATGGCGATGATCTTTACGATTCGGCTGTCGAAGCAGTGATACGAGAACAACGGGGCAGTGTTTCGATGCTGCAAAGAATTTTCAAAATCGGTTACGGGCGTGCCGCTCGATTGATTGACTATATGGCCGAAGATGGAGTCGTCGGTCCCTACAATGGGAAGATTCGCGAAGTCGTAATGACCATCGAACAGTGGCATGCGAAAACCGGAGAAGCGGATGACGAACCGGTTCCAGCACCGCGAAAGAAGGGGCCTATCCGCTTGCATGACGATGAAGATGACGACGCTTCCAACCTAGTTGCTGATTCAGATGATTCGGACGACTCCCAATGCATGCAAAGCAACCGAATCACCGTTTCCAGCGAAAATCGAGTCGCTGGCGTTCGCAAAAAGGTCACTCCCTCGATCGTACATGAAGAAGATGACTACGAAGACCAAGACCTGTACGACGAAGAAGATGATCTTGGCGAAGAAGAAAGTGAAGATGATCACGTCGCAGAAGAAGATGAAGTCGATGCCTTGGACAGCGAAGATGAAGATGTGCAATGGGAAGATGTTGACTAGCTGCTGGCCAGTCCCAGCATGATACTGCCTCAGCTTGAAACTGCCGCAGCTTGAAACTTTTCCAGCTCGATCCTTACCGATCCAAGGGCAAGCAGCAAACCGATGGGGCCGTTGATCCATTCACTTATGAATCAACGGCCAAATCGCATGAATCCCCTAGCCGCTAAACTTCCGGCCGCTAAACTTCCGGCAGTTATTGGGACCAAGCCCTGTTCACTGCCCCGACCAGGTTTAGGCAAACCGCTGAAAACCAGCTTCCAATGCACACTCTGTTAGATTCAAAGCAGCATTGGGATAAGTACCTGTACGGTCCGCGTTGAACTCAAGAGTATTCGATTCCAAATCGGCTAAAGTCGCAGTGCAAGCAGCGAAAGTGATAGATGCCAGGGTTCGCGCCTGGTCGGTAAATTCCCATCAATTCCCCGAACTCTTCGCGATCCAAACGGCCGGTCTTCATGAAGTCCTTCCGCTCATCCGAGGTCATCTTATCCAGGGCTTTTGGAGTGGCATCGCCAAGAAACGCAGCCGCTTCACCACAATGACCAAGCCAAGTCGGTTGTTGCCAACAGACAAAACCAGGCGTCCTGGTCGTTACTTCGTCGATCATCGCTTGCGGCATGCCTGCCACTGCTAACGGATGAGGATCAGAGAATTCAACGTCGAACTTTTCGTTCGCTGAACCATCTGCGATGCACCAGGGACATAATTTTTCGTCCAAGTCATGGATGGAAAACGTCGGAGCAACGTACATATACTCCACGTCTTTTCCACAACAGACACAGTGACCTTGTTGCTTGACAATCGCACCGGTATCCAACGGTTTTGGATGGTACCGAAATGACGGCAGTTCCATTTTTTCTATAAGATCTATTAGTTAAAGGAGGAGGTGTAAATCCCAACCACTGGCAAATCAATTGGTGCCCAACAGGCCAAAACCTGATCCGTCAGTAATTAGAAAACATCGAGAAAAAATGTATACCACATTGAAACTTCAAGCAATCATTGTTCCCGTGTATTTTGCGTTGAAATTCCAGTCTTTTGTTTTTTCTTGCTCGAAATCAACCCGTTCTCGGCAATTCTCCCACTTTGGGTCGAAATAGAGCGCCTGTTATGCCCGGCCAACACTAGATTAAGTATTGCCCAACGCTCAAGCCCGGAGCAAACCCCCTTAAGTTTTGACCGACGTGTGACTGGCCTTCGCGTTCCAAAATGATTAAAAGTTGCTGCCCATGGACAAAGCCCCCGCAATTACCGGCGTCGCCGAAATCGTCCTCAATGTTGACGATCTACCGGTGATGATCAATTTCTATCAGCAGATTCTGGGATTCAACCTATTCCACCAAGCTTGCCACGATCTGGGGGCGGTCGCAACCGAAGGTGGAATCCCGACGATTGCGTTTCTAACCATCAGCGAAACAGAGACTCCTTTAGGGCGAAACGGGCATCCGCAAGTCTTGGTGCTGATCGATCATCGCAACCATTTCTTTGCAAAGCAGCGATATCCGACCATCACTGCAGCGAACTGGACGTTGAACCATCTGGCATTCGAAATTCCGCCGGCAACCTTCGAAGAACATTTTCAGCGACTTGTCCGGCTTGAACTTGAGCCGATTGAATCGGAATTCCCCGCGTTCAGCGCAAAAGCAATGTTCTTCAGCGACCCCGAAGGAAATCGCTTAGAATTGATCTGCCACCAGCATTTTAAAACCGCTCGGTAAATCAACCAAGAGCCGCTAGAGCCGTTAGCCTTCGACTGATTCGCCTAAAACCGGCCTTAAAATCACAGCAAGGTTTGGTCCGTCAGTCTTTAGATTTGTTTCGTCCCACGATGGAAACTTATGTCGATCGGGCGAAAATTAGTTAGTCGCCTACGCCAGGCTGCGTAGTCAAGCAACGATTCTGGAATATAATCCAGAGGACGCAAGATTTGCCGCAGGAACCAAAACCTGCCTGGCAACCCATTGGCCGCAAGTGAGATTCCTTATTCCGACCGCCTTTTTCGATTGATTGATAAGACATCATGTTTCTTAATTTACGCACCAACTTGATTGCTTTGATTGTGCTTTTGCTCCTGGTCTCTTGTTTTTGTGGCGGCTGGCTTTACCGCACCAGTTCCCAAGCGTCCTCGGTGGTTGCTTTGAAGGAAATGGGAGCCGAAGTAGGTTACAAGAAACCCGAAGCGTTTATCGAAGCTTACCCGTTCATTAAGGAAAAATTCAGTCACGATTTCTATTCCAACGTAGAAGTGATTACGCTGCCCAAGAATTCTGAAAAATTCGAGGGTGCTGATCAGATTATTGCTTTGATCAGAGGGTTGCCGCATCTGCGAGTGGTACGTCTGTACCCATCGCAAGAAGACATGATGGCAAAATTTAAAGCGGCCTCACCTTCGGTCACATTCGAAATCATTAAGGGCGATCTCGCAACACCGTCGGCCGGTGGTCGATAGTGGCTGATTACGTCGTCATTTGAAAACCAGCCCCACGGCTGGCCGACACCAACGCTGGCGGACCAGCGATGTAGGCGCCGGTGTTCTGGAAACGATATTCTGGAAACGATATTCTGGAATGTGCGATCTGAAATGGTGCTGAACTTAAAACACTGTTTCCAAACCAGTGGTCTAACCGTTGGAGAAGGACGGTTTCGTGCCCCTGCCGTTTTGAGCGACCTTTTGAATTGCGGCAACAAAAACTTACTCACGCCGCCGCGCGACTTGGCTTTTAAGTCCCTGCTAGAAGCCAAGTCCCGAATTTCGCCACTGGTACCGATTATCTCGATTACCCCTGAAAACCGCCCGGAGTGTGCATCTTTCTGATACAGATGTGCCGGATTTCAACCCATTATTTTGATTTTTCATCTCAAAAATGGTGAATTTAGGTTTGCCTATCTTAACAAGTGCAATCAGGATGGGACGGCACAGGTGAGCGAAATTCGATCGATCCGACCATGATATAACATTAGGTCAGAAGGCTTGAAAATCACCCACCACTTTTGGGGGCTCCAAGTAAATTCAAATAGCCATTTGCAAACGCTGAAGGTTTCAAACACCTGACAGAAAAAGTCAAAATACTTTGATCTAAATGCTGGTGAAGATCGTATCTGGAATTCATCCCGGATCGATTCACTGCTGGTCTGTCGGTCGGATGAAATGTTCCACCAAACAGTTTCCGCCCGTCGAGAATGTCCCACACGAGACATTCGTGATTTTTTCGCGACCCAATTTTTGGGGATTTTACTGGCGGTCAATTCGCAGTGGTTTTTGATTTTTTGAAACGTCCCTTAGAGGTAGAAGTTGGCTTGGCCGATTTCCGTTCTGATTTCCATCCGACCCAGGTAGAAATTAATGAGTTCGTCGACACGAGAAAAGATTTTTGAAGTTGCTGGTCCTGTCTTTGCTGAAAAAGGATTTCAAAGCACAACGGTTCGGGAATTATGCGATAAAGCGGGCGTCAACGTCGCCTCGATCAATTATTACTTTGGTGACAAGCAAAACCTGTATAGCGAATTAGTTCGCAATGCTCAGAAGCGATGTGAATCGCAACACCCGCTGCCACAATGGGAAGCAGACACCCTGCCCGAACAACGCTTGTACGATATGGTGCTTACGCTTCTGCAACAATTAAGCGTTGCCCAAACCGCCCCTTGGGAAGTCCAACTACTGATGCGGGAAGTCCTGAACCCAAGTCGTGGTGGCGTTGAAGTTGCCGAAGAATACTTTACACCGTTCTTCAAAATCCTGTTGGATGTAATCGAATCGATGTCGATCGAGCCTCAAAGTCTAAGCAAATTGGCCGAAATCGGCTTAAGCGTGCTAAGCCAGTGCTTGATCTACCGATATGGCAGTGAAACGATTGCCAAGATCGCGCCAAACGTTTTGGGCTTGGACGGCAAACCAGACGTGGAATCGCTAGCGTTGCAAATCACTCATTTTTCGATCGCGGGTATCAAGGGAAACAATTCCTTTAAACCCGAAACACGGCTAGGGACCCAACCCACCATCAATTTACAAATGTCCCGGTTGTAAGCAGGACTGTGCGGTTTAGATTGGCCAGCGTTCCGGCCTTGAGAACTGTTCCAAGGATATCGATCCTGGTGATTGGATATCCGTTTGGGAGCTTAAGATAAAGATGCCCAGCTTTGCTCGTCAAAGCTGGGTTTTTTCGTGGCCCCAACGGGTCAGATTGATGACAGCAAACGCCGATGGGCGAAAACCTGGAACAAACGCAGGCTTCAGATCCAGTGTATTGCCGGAAAATTGCTTGCGGGCCATAAATTTGTGCCACCCCGCGGCAAGCATGGATCGGGCGGGTTTCCCCTTGGTAGCTGGCAAAATCTTTGGGTACAGCAGGGCACCTTCCAGCCAGAAATCACCCAATGCATGAGCTTCGGGCAAGCGATTGATTCAAGTGCGGGAAAGTGCCAATTGGAGCGTGTGTCGAATATTGGGCGAATGTTGATCGGGATTCCAGATCTGGACGCTTTGGCCCACAACGCCCCCGAACATGCGTTCATCGCCAACATAGGTTCCTTGATGAACAACGGATTCTCTTTGGTATAAGGCAAAATAATACGATGCGCAGGCCTACAGAATATGATAATTTTGAATTAGGATTTGGGCTTAACGATCCAATCGCAGGGTCCAGGCAAAGGTTTCGGGTGTCGCGTCAGTCATTGGCACAAGCGGGCCCTCGATTTGCGCCAAGCATTGCTCGATGGAGTTACAAAGGACTAAAGTTTGAAAGACCTGCAGCGGCGGATTTAGCATGGGCCCGCTTGCGGCCTGTTTAGTTGCTTGTATTTCGCCAAACCGTGGCCCAATACAAGCGTTAATTGCAAGCGGGTGACGCAATGGATTTGCCTGCGTGGCGGACGTCGATTTGCCTGCGCGGCGGACGTCGATTTGCCTGCGCGGCGGACGTCGATTTGCCTGCGCGGCGGACGTCGATTTGCCTGCGCGGCGGACTTGAGTATCAGCATGCCTCTTGAATCCAAACACATTTGAATCCAAACACAAACGTGCGGGTCAGTAGAACCGCGTTTACTGCTGAACTCCTTCAACCGTGACCAACCACAAGTAATACAACCGCCGTGATTGTTCCTGATGGGGCGAATGGAAGTTGCTTCGCGTTTGTCCAATTTTACGCTGTCTAAATCCACGGTGTGCCGACAAAGATTTGAGATCAATTTGCAACGCTGCAACTTGACGCAACCGGCTAAGCCAGATTAATTCTGTGTCAGAAATTCAGTAAAGCCTAAGACTTTGCTCACCCAATTTTTCGCTCTTTGATTTGAAGTCGCTACTATGTTTTCGATAACTCGGTTTGGTGTATCCTTTGGAATTCTGGCAGTTGCTGCCCTAGCTTCGTTTGGGTTGACGCTGCTAAAAAAAGCTCCGCAGAAAAAAAAGGATCCCGATCCAGCCATTTACGTGACTGCCGAAGCAATCCTGAGATACGACAAAGAAATTGACTTAGAACTTACCGGCTTGGTCGTTCCTTTTCGTGAAATCAATATGGTTTCAGAAGTGACCGGTAAAGTCGCATTCAAATCAACGGAATTTGAATCGGGCCGCTTTGTCAAAGAAGGTACGGTGCTGTTAAGAGTTGATGACATTGACTACAAGTTGGATATTGCTCGGTTGGAAGCGGACTTGGCCCAATCAACGTCCGCGTTAAAAGAACTTGATGTAGAAATTGAAGGCACGAAAAGTCTGATCGAAATCGCCAAAGACGATCTTCAATTGCAAGAGAAAGACTATGCTCGCAAAAAAAATTCCGGGGGTGGCTTTTCGGCCTCGGAAGTCGATCAGTTGCAACGAAGTGTGTTGGCCGCCGCGACCGCGTTATCTAACCAGGAAAACAAGGAACGACTGCTGGAGCAAAGCCGCAGCAGACTGGAAAATTCAGTGAAACTGAAGCAAAGCCAATTGGAGCAGTCAACGATCCAAAAGACGCGTTGCATCATCACTGCTCCCATTGACGGTGTGGTTGTTACCGAAAATGTTGAACAGGATGGATACGTTCAACCGGGCATGCAAATCCTGACTTTTGAGGATACGTCTAAGGCCGAAATTCGTTGCAACCTTCGTCCAGACCAACTGGAATGGCTGTGGAATCATTCGATCGATGTCTCGACCACAGAGGCCAATCGTTCGCCGTACCGAATCCCTCGGGTCCCGGTTACGATCACTCAAGAAACCGGCCAAGGCGTGCTCAAATGGTATGGAATTTTGGATCGCTACGATGGCATCGGCGTGGACGAACGCACCAAGACGATTCCGTGCCGCATCCGAGTGGACAATCCGATTGCGGCCAGTCCCATCGGCCCAAGAGCATTGGTTCGGGGCATGTTTGTCAAACTTCGAGTGGAATTGCCAACCGAACCGCTGCGACAGAAGAACAAGTTCTTTGCCAAGATTAGGACCACGGGCTTGCTGGCTGGAAATACGATCAACGTGCTTCGCGATCAGAAGGTAACCAGCGTGCCCGTTTCGATTGTAGATCGATTGGAACAAGACGGCCGGAGTTACGTTATTATTGAATTGGCAGGCGAGGGGATTCAAGACGGCGACAAGGTGGTCACCTCCCCCATGGGCTCTTATTCGTCCGATGCGCCGGTTAAATTACTCGATAGCAAACCCAATCCATCGGCAACGGTTGACTCGATAACTGGCGACTCGGCAACTGGCGACTCGGCAAATAGTGACTCGGCAAATAGTGACTCAGCAACGGGCGGCACAACATCTCAAAGTTCTGCCGCGATCGATGAATCCAAAACCACACCCACCGCGAATTCGAAACTACGCCAGTAGTACATCGTCAGGCGATCCAACGGTTTCGTAATATTGCAGTCAAATCCAGTTAGAACACTGTTCACTAGGAAGACAACACCATGAAGAACATGGTCCGCTGGGCGATCTCAAATTCACCAGCAATGAATACATTCTTGATTTGCACATTGGTAGTGGGTGCCGTCAGTTTGATCATCATGCGGCGTGAAGTCTTTCCAGACTTCGAACTGGAAGTCGCGTTGGTGGTCGTACCTTACCCTGGAGCGTCGCCAACGGAGGTCGAAACGGGCATCTGCCAGGTGATCGAAGAATCCGTCAGTGGTGTCGTGGGTATCAAAAAGACGACCTCGGTGGCTCAAGAGGGCAGCGGTTACGTCATTTTGGAATTGGAACGTGATTCAGACGTTCAAAAAGTAGTGACGGACATTCGAAACCAGGTAAAAAACGTTCGGAGCAAATTTCCGGAGAATATTGAGGAACCGGAAGTCCAGACCATTGCATTTAAGACGACCGCAATCCGCCTGGCCTTGCTGGCCCCCGACGGTGCGGAAGATTCACTATCTGCCGATGAACTGGAGCGCCAATTACGCCAGGAATCGGAGAAGATTCGTGATGAATTGCTTTTGCTGCCTGCGGCCCCCGCCGAGAATTTCTTGCGAAACCTTTTTGCACCACTGATTGTTCCTAGCGGAAGACCTGCAATTTCAACCGTTTCCATTACGGGCGCTAAACCTTACCAAATTACTGTTGAAATCCCCGAAGATACGCTTCGCGAATATGACTTAACCTTGGAGCAAGTCGCCGGGATTTTGCGCCGCGAAAACATGGAACTACCCGCTGGTAAAATCAAGTCCGATAGCCAAGAGATCTTGATTCGCGGTGATAACAAGCGGCGAGTCGGCGAAGAAATCGCAAAACTTGAAATTTTGAACCGAGACACCGGTGACGCGATCAAACTAAGTGATATCGCGACCGTAATCGACGGCTTCGATGATTCCAGCCTACTTCACTATGTCAACGGCCGTCCCGCAGTCACAATCAACATCAACCGAGCGTCAAATGAAGATCTGTTCACGGTTGTCAACACAGTGCAAAAGTATGTTTCCGACAAGCAATTACCCGGCGGGTACAAGCTGCACATTTGGGGCGACCAGTCCATTGACGTCCGCGACCGAATCGATTTGTTGATGCGAAATGGTCTTCAAGGGCTGATTCTAGTATTCCTGGTTCTGGCGTTGTTCCTTGAACTGCGACTTGCGTTCTGGGTAGCAATGGGTATTCCGGTTGCCATGTTGGGTGCCGGAATTGTGTTGCTCTACGGCGATCAAACCCTGAACATGCTGTCGATGTTTTCCTTCCTGATGGCGTTGGGGATCGTGGTCGATGATGCGATCGTGATTGGCGAAAACATTTATACAAAGCGAGAGGAAGGCATGGCCATGGGCATGGCCGCTGTGGAAGGAACCGTCGAGGTGATCCCCAGTGTGTCAGCCAGTATTGCCACAACGGTGATCGCCTTTATTCCACTGATGTATGTTTCTGGTGTCATGGGTAAATTCATTGCCGTGATGCCGGTTGCCGTGATTGCGATGTTGGTGATTTCGCTGGTAGAAAGCGTTTTCGTTTTACCGTGTCACTTGGCTCACAAGAAAAATCTATTTATTAGCTTCCTTGGGACGGTCTTCTATGTGCTATGGCCGTTGGCTTGGGTATTGGAACGAATGCGAGTCTTTTGCGATGCTGGCGTAAAAACGTTCATTGAACATGTTTATGCCCCGGCGCTGCGGACCTGTTTAGCGTTCCCCGTTATTTCCATGTCTTCAGCAGGCGCAGTGCTGATTCTAATGGCTGGCGTTATCGGGGGCGGTTTTGTTCCATTCACCGGTTTCCCAAATTTGGATAGTCAAATCGTCGAAGCTTCTCTTGCCTTCCCAGATGGGACCAGCGAAGAATTCGCCAAAGCAGCCGCTCGGAAAATTGAGCAAGATCTGTACACCGCAGTTGAAGAGTTGGAAGCCGAAGGCAGTGGCAAGATGATTCGCACGGTGTATCGCCGCCTAGGTGAAATGGGCAACGATCTTCGCGGGCCAACCGGTGTTTCTTCGGGCAGCCACGTCGCCAATATTTTGGTGGAATTAACTCCCGTTGGAAAACGATCTAAAACTAGTGAAGACCTGTTAAAAATTTGGCGCGAGAAAGTTGGGAAGATCCCCGGTAGTGACATTCTTCGTTTCGGGTCGATGGGCTTCGGGCCTCCGGGCGATGGCTTAGAATTCAAACTGCTTTGCAATTCACTCTATGCCGACAAGTTGGAAGAGTATGCGGACCTGTGTAAAGTCAAGTTGCAAGAATACGCGGGAATCTACGACATCGAAGATGATATGCGGCCAGGTAAGCAGGAATATCGATTCCGGGTCAATGAAGCGGGTAAATCATTGGGCATCAGTCAAGATGATGTCTACAGGGCGGTTCGCGGCGCTTATTACGGGGTCGAAGTCATGCGTATGCAACGTGGACGCAATGAAGTCAAACTGATGGTTCGTCTACCCGAAGATGAACGAAAAAACTTTTCCAGTTTCGACGAACTAATGGTCTCAGATACCGAAGGCAACAAACGTCCGCTGACTGAAATTGCGGACGGCAACTTGTCCGACAGCCCTTCGGAAATTAACCGTCTTAATCGTCTGCGTTCAATCACGGTTTCAGCGGCCGTCGACGCGACTATGCCAGGAATTGGCAACCTCGTTGCTGCCGATCTAAAGAAAAAATTCTTGATCGAATTGCAAGAGAAATTCCGTAACGAAACCGGTGAACAATTAATCGTAGATTGGGAAGGTGCACAGCAGCAGAACGCCGAATCCTTCAGTAGTTTATTCATCGGTTTGGTCATTGCGTTGTTGGCAATGTACGCTTTACTAACTATGCAATTTAAATCGTATGTTCAACCTGCCATTATTATGGGCATCATCCCCTTTGGTTTTGTCGGTGCGGTTCTGGGACATGCGGTGTTAGGCCTAGAACTAACGTTGTTCAGCTTCTTTGGTTTAGTTGCATTGACGGGTGTGATTGTGAACGATTCCATCGTGCTGGTGGACTTCATGAACCGCTACGTACGTAAAGGCGGTAATCTTGAAGACGCGGTAGTCGAGGCCGGTAAGCGCCGATTCCGCGCGGTGATGTTGACATCGTTGACCACGATTGCGGGTTTAATCCCTATGTTGATGGAAACCAGTTTCCAGGCTCAGGTTTTGATCCCGATGGCGGCTAGTTTGACATTTGGCCTGTTAGTAGGCACCGTCTTGATTCTGCTACTGGTTCCGGTTTTCTACCGAGCTTTGGCCGGCTTGATTCACGTGATTGGCTTTGCCGAAGATGAGGAAGTACAAAATGAAACGGCCACCCCAGAAATCACTCCTGTGAAAACGACTTTAGCCGGCGGCACTGCCTAAGGGTGCCAGTGGTTTGGGAACTCACTAGCATTCGAAAAACGGCAGGTCCGTTCCAACCCGATTTCGAATCGCCAAAACACGTCTCCAAATCGCGTCACCACGTCGCTGTTCGGATTGGTGCGTAAGTCAGGCATGGGCACCAGGCTACCTAAGCGAGGGCGGGAGCCTTCAGACGCCCTGCATACCCATCCGTTTGTTCCAAATGTATCGGCTATTCCGAAGCCAAGGCTACTTTCACGAGTGAATCGCGTTGCGATCACCCACAACCATCGTGATCCAGGGGTCGGATTCGTTAAAATTAAGTCCGCACCCAATCCTCGGCATTCGCCAACCTTCCCTCGATTCCAACCGATCCTCTTTCGGTGAATGCCTGCCATGAAATCTGAAAAGTCGTCAATCTGGTTTTACGTAAAACTAGTGATTTCGACCCTCTTGATTGCGGCACTGGTCTACCAAGCTTCCAGCAAAGAAGACGTCTTAGAATTGGTCCGCAAACCAAAACGTTGGGACTGGTTCGCGCTGGCTCTGTTGATGCAGACGGTCGGCTATACCATTTCGCACGTTCGCTGGTGGTTGCTGGCCAATGCCGTGCGTGTTCGCTTGACATTGCCTGACGCGATCAAAGTTGGATTCATCGCACTACCATTTCATTTGATCGCATTTGGCGTTGCGGGAGGTGATCTCTTGCGAACCTTCTACGTTTGCCGAGACCATCCTGAACGGAAAAAATTCGCATTCGCGTCCGTGCTCTTGGATCGCGTGATGGGGCTGATGACGATGTTCCTTTGTGTTGCCGCAACCGCCCTGTTTGTTGACTGGGATCTGTTGGCCGCCGCTGATGCCAATCGCACCCAAGGCCTACGCTTGGTTTGCATGATTTCTTTTGCGATCACTGCCACTGGCACCTTGGGCTACCTAGCAATCCTACTGCTGGGGCGGAAAAAATGGGTCAACGCCTTCACTGCAACGATCGAATCTTGGTTCGGCAAAAACTATCCTGGCCGTGGTTTTTTGACTTCAATCCTGGACGTAAGCTTACTTTACCGACGTCGCCCAGCGGCCATTTTCCTGTCGTTCTTCCTAAGCCTGGGAGTTGTTGCCAGTCTTTCCAGTTGCGTGTTTTGTATTGCAATGAGCCTGACAACTGAAACACCCAGTCTTGCCAACCACTTCATTATCACGCCCATCAGCTTGATCGCCGGCGCGGCACCTTTGCCAGGCGGACTTGGATCTCAAGAGTTTGTCATGAGCTGGCTATACAGTGCGTTTTCCACGGAGCAACAGAATACCGATTACGGATTACTGGTGGCCTTGGGTTATCGCACTTTAACTTTTGTCCTGATGGGACTGGGATTATTGGTTTACTTGTCCGGATCCAAGAAAGAACGACACTCGATCGACAAAGCACTGCAAGCCGAAGTTGCCAGCGATAAAATAAACAAATCAACCGGTACCAGTCCACAAGTTTCTGAAACTGTTGAAAGTTGATCGTTAAGACGGTAGGTTGATACCGTGGGCCGAACATTGCACCGGCCCATTTAGAGCTAACTTTCATGAAAGCCGAAAAAATGAATCATGCCCAGCGAGGCCTGCCCCTATCTATTGCGTTTGCCGGGTCAATGATCGGCTACGGTGTCACCTCAGGATCGATTCTTTCTTCAATCATCCCGTTCTTCTTGTCTTTAGTTTTTGGTGTTCTTTTGATTTGGTCTTTGTACAGTGACACGATCCAAGGCTTGCTGCAGAGTATGGAAAAATATCCACGTAAAGATACCCAAAGTGACGCCACAGACTAAACGTCAGCAGCGACTAAACGTCAGCAGCGACCTAACGTCAGCAGCGACCTAACGTCAGCAGCGACCTAACGTCAACGGCGACTGAGCAACGCCCCAGCATCGGGGGGAAAAGTCAACCCTTACTATTTGGCCGCGGTAGCGTTTACGTTGTCAAATGACGATTCGTTAGTTATCAAATTCGGGTTGAGTATCTGCAAAGGGAGCGGTTTCGTTTTGCATTTCTGCCAAAGCATTGCTGGCGGCACGTTGTTCCGCTTGTTTTTTGTTCTTGCCCCATGCGGCGGTAAACACTTGCTCGCCTAACTTGATCGCAACCAAAAACGACTTCTTATGATCAGGTCCCGTTTCATTCAACAGTTCATACGTGGGAGCGATCCCCAACTCCTTCTGCACCAAATGTTGCAGTTGGCTTTTGAAATTTGATTCGTGATTAGTCTCAACTGCTTTCTCAACTTGGCGGCGCATGTGTTCCAGAACGAAGGTCTTGGCAGCTTCCCAACCACCATCCAAAAATATCGCGGCGACAATCGATTCAAAAAGATCCGCTAACAAGCTTGGCGGCGTCGAACTGTTCGCCATGCCCTTGCCGACAATGATAAAATCATCCAACCCCATTCGCTGGCTGGTCTTGGCGCAAGTATCGCCGCTGACAACGATCGATTTGATCTTGGTCAATTCACCCTCCATCAAACTAGGAAAGCGATGAAATAGAAATTCGCAGATACAAGCGCCCATGATCGAATCGCCTAAGAATTCTAAGCGTTCGTTCGACAACAATTTATGATTCGCGCTACTGGAATGGGTCAATGCACGCAGCAAGAAACCCAAATCCTTAAAGTGATACTTAATCAACGCCTGACACTCTTCCAATTTCGCTCGTTGTTCTGAAGACAGCGCATCGAGTAGAACGGGATGGGAGTGATTGGATTTCTGCATGGATATTTAGACCGAGATGTTGAACAAAAAATTCCGGAAACCAGAGAAGTCAACCCAGCCATGAGCTAAACATTGATTAGCTGCACGATTCAGAAGCGGCACCTTCCAAAAGACAAACAAGCGTGGGTCGCCAAACTTCAGATCACAAGCCTGCCAGGGCGCTGCCATTAACGTGCCGACAACCTACCATCCACCAAAGGCAATAGGCGCTGCTGGACCTGCGTGACTCAATCCTGTGACACCCGACTGCTTGTTCGACCCAACATTGGCACAGATCACCAGCAACCGCTTGCAATCCAAGTCCGATTATACTTCCTTCCCATAGAAACACCAGCAAGCGGTTGAAGCTTGCTGTGACTGTTGGGCGATCCGATGCTGCCACAAGGTCTTCCCAAAACGCGTTTAGCAAACTTTGCATTGCAATTCGCTTTGCCACTCGCGGCCATTTGAAAACTACCGGCCCGGCGACCGTAAACGACCCAGCCAAGCAACCGGTCCCAATCACTGACAAGGGTCGTTCACTACCCACGCTGCTCAAACAGTTGGCCAATGCTTAGGCGAGCGGCCGCTTATACCGATACCAGCACGCGGCGCAAGCAAGTGGATATTGCCTTGCGTCGCTCGTGTCGCAGGCTTGGATTGCGGTAAGTTCTGTTCTGCCGCTCGCTACAGTACTTACGTGCTGTGAGCAGCAAACAGTCTCCGCTGACGACAACATTAGTAGCACATAACCCGCAATACAGAACTCGCACCAAGACCTACGTTCCCATGGTGCATGCTGCTGCACTGGGTAAGTAGAGATTCGTTGGATTATCGGCTGGTATTGCCCATGCTGGTACCGTTTGTGTTCCCCACACCCAAGTTGGCATTGGCGGATCGGTCGAACAGTTCGCTTGGTTGTTTTAATTTATGGTCGATGCGAACCTGTTCGTACTTTTCTTGGGCTCTTCCCATACGAAACGTCGCTGCGTTGGAACGATCCTGCAATTCGCGCAACTGTTGAGAGATCACTTGCTTCTCGGGAGTGTTCGCACCCATAACCAAATTTTGCTGAGTCAACGCCAACTGCTGCCTCAGGTCTTCCATTTCAGTTTGCGCGATGCTCATTTCCGCCTGAGCTTCATTCAAAGACTTCAAGTCAAATTCGATACCAGCGACCGAGCGAATTCCAGCTTGTTCCAGCACCTGCCGCACTTTCGTGGGTACCAAGACCAAGAGTAACACCGAACCGACTATCAAAATCTCGCGAACCGCTCCGAAGAAATCTCGAAGACTGGCCCAACGGGTAGAACTATCGCAACTCATTTGATTCATTCCTAAAAATGGTAGATCTATCCGCCAAGCCTTTCAAAATTGGCCTTCTGCAGCGGTCAGGGATGTTAGGCCAGTTTGGCAATTGGTTGTAGATCGATTTTGTCCTTTTTGCTTGTTAGCCGCTCCAGCTACACCCGGTGACCACCGCCCATCGCACAAATTGTGCTGAAAAAAATGGCCGCAGGACGCTTCCAAGCTGAAAATCAACACATGCCTGGGCGAAGCAAAACCCCGGGTGACCAGCGCGGTGTGCCTGGCCATAAGCTGCCGCTATTTGCTTGCAATTGAGTGGCAATTCGCTGATAATAGGATGCAGGTCGAGACAGGAGCTGGGATACTTGCAAATCCACCGCCCAGGTGGATCCAAAACTGCAAAACCAAAACCTGTTCGCCTTGGCTAAGAAAAATGACTGGCTGGCTACTGCCACAATGTTCTTTGGTCAGCAAATCCCACCTACATTTGCAAGTTCCTAAAACTTGCCCACCATTGGATTGTCCACCTTTAGATTGTCCACCTTT
>Ga0105055_10000859_pt1 | contig 49660 bp, 40 predicted proteins | sample BON03_FD_78090 | JGI IMG/M metagenome (GOLD analysis project Ga0105055, IMG submission 78090) | Freshwater microbial communities from Lake Bonney liftoff mats and glacier meltwater in Antarctica - BON-03 | ecosystem: Environmental > Aquatic > Freshwater > Ice > Glacier meltwater | place: Lake... | reverse complement strand
CACTCCCAATTCCGCACTCCACACTCCCAATTCCGCACTCCGCACTCCCCATTCCGCACTCCGCACTCCCCATTCCGCACTCCGCACTCCGCACTCCACACTCCCAATTCCGCACTCCACACTCCCAATTCCGCACTCCGCACTCCCAATTCCGCACTCCGCACTCCCCATTCCGCACTCCGCACTCCCCATTCCGCACTCGACTACTCTTTCCCGCTATCTCCCACAAAATAATCCTCCTTGTTTTTAAACAGAACATTGAAGGTCGTCATGCTACCGTAACAGCGGGTGATGTATTGTTGCAGGTTCACCTTGTCTTCGTCGGAGAGCTTTTTGTGGGCGTTGATGGATTGTTCCAGCACCCGCAGGCGGTCGCGCATCATCACGATTTTGTGAAAAAAGGTGTCGATGGGAATCTCCTTTGGCTGAACGCCGTCGGCTTGTAGCACCATTTTACCGTTCACCCAGCGTTCGCCGAGCGGTACTTTCTCCAGCGCAAAACCAGCCCAGGAGCGCAGTATTTTGATGAGGGACTCTTCCGCTTCTGTGTAGGAAACAGCTTCTTCTGTGGGGATTTGTTCCACTACTTGCCAGTTGGAATATTCTTTTCCGACCATTTTTAAGCCAAATTGGACGAAACAAACCTCGTAAGCTGCAACATGCAGGCGAACGATGACCCCATCGCCGAATGCGGGGTGTTTTACACGGGAACCGATACCAAGTAGATTCATGATTTTGCGGATTGAGTGATTTAATAAGGATAAAAAGTATGCAAAGGTAAATCGCGGCGCTGTTTGAGGCAAACAATTGATGCTTTGCTGTATTTTTACGGCAGAAATTAGTTTTGAGCCATTTGTAAGACCCACTTTCCCGTGAAACGATACTGCCGAAATTGTTATACCCCCTTGCCCAAAAAGGCGACATTCTGCGTTGAGTGCGGCCAAAAGGATTCAAATGGGAAAGTGAGGATGCGTACCATGCTGTTCAAATTGTGGAACACCACCTTTCACCTGGAAGGCAAATTTCTCCGAACTTGCTGGCAGCTATTTATTCCCGCTAAAATCAGCCTGGAGTTTTTTAAGGGCAAACAAGGCCGTTACCCGCATCCGTTGCGCATGTTTGCCGTGGTGATGTTCTTGTTCCTTTTTACGTTTAACCATTTATTGAAGGGGCGAGATACTGAAAATTCAGGGCAGCTTTTGACAATGACCACAAGGGTAAACACGGAAAATGGCGACTCCATTGTAGCAGAAAAAGAAATCCCCTTGTATGAAGCCGCGCGTAACAGGGCCTTGCTGGAAGACTTGCGTCAGGATTTTGAAAATATGCCTTTAAGCTGGCAAACGGCAGAAAGCAGGAAAGTTGTAGATAGTCTGTTATATAAAAACAATTTGCGGCACGGAATCGATGATCCGGGGCTACTTGATAGTCTGGGAACAGATATAGATTCCACGACGATCAATATTTTCGGGGCAGAACCGCTCAAGATAGCCGCCGCAGATATGGTTCGCTACGATGCTGATGAAATCATTCGTCGGTATGGTGTTACCAATTGGGCACCGAAACTGCTTGTGCGGCAAACCATAAAATCATTTAAAAACCCGGAAGGATTGGTTCATGCTTATATCGGCAGTTTGACCTGGGCAATTTTGGCGCTTGTAGCGCTGATGTCGGGCTTTTTGGGCTTGCTTTATTGGCGGCAAAGGCGCTATTACGTGGAGCATTTTATTTTCCTGTTACATTTCCATACCGGGTTAATGCTTGCAGCACTGTTGGCAATCATTGGGATAATGCTGGATGTTTGGGGTGGGCCCATTTTTGGGGTTGTATTTTTGTGGGCCACTATTGCCATGTACATTGCCATGCGGCGGTATTACCAGCAAAATGCCTGGAAAACGGCATTAAAGTGGCTGATTTACGGATTTGTGTACTACATAAGTTTTGCGGTGCTGTTTATTATAGGCGCTGTTTTGGTGTTTGCGATCTACTGAGCTTACCTTGCGCGATGTTTCTGACACTCCATAAAAACACGCCATTTCCCGAGCCATTTCCCAAAGGTGCTTTGCTTTTGATCGACAAGCCATTTGCCTGGACTTCTTTTGATGTGGTGAACAAGGTGCGGTATTTGCTCGCGCAACACCTGGGTGTGAAGCCCAAAAAATTCAAAGTTGGCCACGCTGGCACGCTTGATCCATTGGCGACGGGCTTGTTGCTGTTGTGTGTCGGTGATTACACCAAAAAAATAGAGGAACTGCAAGGCATGTCCAAAGCCTATACGGGTGTTTTTACGTTTGGCGCAACCACACCTTCCTTCGATCTCGAAAAGGCGCCCGACACCTTTTTTCCAACGGAGCATCTTTCCCGCGAAATGATTCAAGCGGCGCTTCCACCGTTCATTGGTGATATTTTGCAGGTGCCCCCCGTATTTTCAGCGGTAAAAGTGGATGGCAAACGCCTCTACAAAAATGCCCGGACGGGTGAAACGGTAGACATGCCGTTCCGACCGGTGCGCGTCGATTCCTTTGAGGTTGGGGCGTTGCGCCCGGTGTCGGAGGACGCTGAGATTGCTGCGAAGATGGTGAGCAAAAAAGGCGCTCAAATCATGCTGCATCCCGACTATTCCGAGGGCTTGCAAGCTGATTTCAAGGTAGTTTGCGGAAAAGGCACTTATATCCGTTCGCTGGCCAATGACTTGGGGCAGGCTGTAGAAAGCGGCGCTTACCTCAGCAGTTTGCGGCGCACGGAAACGGGCGGTTTTTCTGTGGATGATGCCTGGGATATGGAGGCGTTTGAGGCATGGGTGAAAGGAGCTCAACTGGTTACTAAGTAGTTTTTTGCCATGTATTTTTTAACACATAGACACATAGGGACATAGAAAACATAGCTATACGTACTCAAAACTATGTTTTCTATGTTCCTGTGTGTCTATATGTTAAACTTTGTTGCACGCGGCGCAGCCGCCCACTGTACTTCCCAGCCCCGCAGCACCAGCCAGCCAAAACCCAGCGCATTCAATGTGCCATGCCAGATTTTCATGTTCGGGATATTGATCCACTCAAATGGGAACTCGAAGCGCAGGCCATATACTGCGGCCAAAGTACCGCCGCCCAGCAAGCAAATAGCTCCGGCCAACCAATACCAACGCGCTTTTCGGTCATATTGTGTATCGAATGACAGGCGTATATGTTGCCATACCACCAGCAAAGCAAGCGCAACAAAACTGACGGATGCCAGCGTTTCAATCCAGTTTGGATAACCCAGTTTCGACAAGGTGATGCCCAGAGCCACCAGTGGCATGCCCGCCATTACGCCGCTTGCCAAAATCCGATTGAGGGTATTGTTTTGTTCCACCAGCAAGCACCACACCGCAACTGCCAGTACAAAGCCCGCCACGTGAAAATGCGCTGCCGTTAGGGAAACGATAACTGGATCAAAGCCGACAGGCCGAAAACCTGCCAGGAAACAGATTGCCCAGAAAGCGCCTGTGGCCCAATAACCCAGGGCAAAAAGCGCCACCCAGTCAGTGGTTCGAATTCTGGTTGCCAGGAATAGTTCGCCGCCTTTCAAAATCGTGAGCCATACAGGCAATACTAAATACGGTATCGCCAAGGCATCCGTGATGCCCAGTCCGGGCGTATCGAGCAGGTAAGCAGCACACAAGCCTGCTGCGATGGGCCAGTACCAGGAGCCGTATTTGACGCCCATTAGCCCCAAGCCTTTGGGTACCAGAACGAGGGCGGCGAACATGACGAGCAGGCATTCCCATTGGCTGTTGATGGATGCTGGGCCGGCAATGGGGAGCAGGGTGAGCCAGGCGAGGAGGGGTAGGTAGGTTTTCATTTGGAAACCTATTAATCATTTCGAAAAACCAACGCACACAAACTCCCCCCTTTATCCATTTTTAGTGTCCAACCTTTTTTGGCAGCTGAGGATGCGGCATAGACGATCAAGGATAGCCACCAATCGCCGTCATGCTGGACAACCTTGATGCCTGAAAACGAGCGAACGGTATGATGATTTCCGGGGGTAATGTTTTCGCCAGCATAATCGCAAGGCAGCACCACGCCCAGCGGTCGGCCCAATTGTGGGTTATCAACGGCTAGCGCTGGGCGCATGACAACCGCATGCGCGAACATCACATTTTTTGGGTAATTGTTTGTGGCGGCACATTGCCCTGATACCTGTACCATATCGCCCTTTAATAGTCCCGGCAATGGCAACGCGTACAGTGTATAATAAAGGTACGGGTGGCCAGGAACAATTCTTATGTCTTCAAAAAGTTCACTGTTTAGGGGTAATTCAAAATGGACGGCTTTCATAATTGGGTGGTTTAAAATCACATTAATAACTATCAAAAAAAGACCAAACGGGCCCTGAATTCATCATTCATCATTCATCGCTACCAGCATTGACGCTTTGGACTCCCGCACAAACTTCTTCTGATACACCCTCGCCAATGGATACCCCAATCGCGCCATCCAATGCCGGGGCTTTGAAAACGCCTTCAGTACATAACGCACGTTGCCATCTGCTGATTTTTCTACCATAAACAATTCTTCCCCGCATTCCACATGGCCGGGCAGGGTGCCGTATGCAAACCCGAATTGGGCTTCATTGTCAATGACATATACGATGCGGCAACTGTTGAGCCACCAAATGCCGAGCACTTGTGCGGCCATGGCCACCACCTCGCCGACGCGTATTGGTAAAGGCCGTGGGGTCACATACGCCCAACCGCCAGGAAACATTTTCCATTGGCGGATGGCTTCTTTGGCGGCCCCCCAAATAACATCCCCTTGACCCAATTCCTGGGTGTTGAAATCATTGTCGAAGCCAGGTAGGGCAGTATCGTTGCGGGTGTGTTCTACGGCAGGGTAGGAGTAGGGCAAGTTTCGCTGCTGTTCGATGAAGGCGAGGGCTTGTGCGTCTTTGGGTTTGAGGAATGTTAGCATGGAAGTAAAACGGATTGATTTTGTAAGAGTTTGGCTTCATCCTTTAGCCCATCATTTTAACAGCCTCATTAATCGATGCCTTGACCTTCCGCCAGGTAACTGATTTGTCAAAAACGACAGGGTTGGCAGATTGCTCTGCATCTTCAAAATAGGTAAGGCTTTTAACGATATGGAAAACCTCATGCATTTGGACTTTTTGCCGGAATAACGAAATCATTGTTTCTAGTGGCATCAAGTCTAATAGAAAGTGAATGTCGAAAAAATCCTTTTTTGTTCCACGTTGTGCAACGGCTTTGAGTTTCATGGGAGCAATGTCACGGAGGTCAAGCATTTGAATCCCTTCTACAAGCAGCGTTGGGAATAATATGGGGTAACTCATTTTAACAAAATCTACCTTAATACCTTCGATATTGGTGATGAGCATGCTGGGTTCTTCCAACTCGATGCTGATCTCGAATTCGGAGTACAGGGTTTCTAATAAGGTTGCGCTGTTGAAAGGTTGTGTTGTGAACAGGTCAAGGTCGATGGACTTTCTATGACCTAATTGCAACGCTAGTGCGGTGCCGCCAACCAGAAAAAATGGAGCGGACAATGGAAGAAGCATCAATCGCTTCAGTAATTCCAATGTTCCGGGTTCAACTGTGCGAGTTTGTAGCATCTAAATTCAGTGATAGGTACATCAAAAATAAGGCTGCAATAAGACAGCGTCCGTTTATCAAGATGTCGTGCGTTGACCAGGGTGTTTTTTACCGTTTCCTGCCCATAGAATTTGACCATTGCCCGAAACTCGTCCAAGCGCCCACGAGTGGCAACACGTTCAATCACGGAGGCTCGGTGCTTCGACAAATCCACCTCCTCTACGTTCACGTCCCAAAATAAGGTTGGTCGCAATTCAAATTGCATGGCTTTTACTTTTTCACAAATATACGATTCAATTCGAATTTGGTTCAAGTCAGAGACCTGCAAAAGTTCGTTTCGGGTCGCAGACGCTAACGAGCGAGTGCTGCTTTTGGCGTTGGTGGGGTAGTTGATGTTTGTTGGACACTTCTTGCGAGCGGTGAAAAAACACCATCGCAGGGTGCCTGGTGGGTAGGGGAAGCTTTGACGAAGGGGTGAAATATATTGTTATGAAATTACTTTTTTCATTTTTCTACATGAAAATGTCACTGCGTAATATATGAGTGATAAACTTACAAATATTATTGTGAGCATTGCAACATATTCAAAAACTGTTGTCCACGCACTTAAATTTTTCGCATCACTATCAACTAATATTCCAACTGTTGTAAGTAATAGTGAAACCGATAAAATTGCCAGTAATTCTTTTTTATTTGTCATAATACTCGGATTTAATTGTTAAAATTCAAATGTAATAGCCTTCCTCACAGCGGTTCTCGGTTTGTAAAAAACGAATACTTGGGCGGCCTAAATGACTATTATGAGGTTTTTTGAGTTTCAAAAGCAGGGAAACCAATCTTTATTAGTCAAATTTTGAATTAAAGTGGCAAGCTTCCAACCTAAACGTTAGTAAACCGAGAATCGCTGCTAGGCACCTGTAACGCTCTTAGTAGGCTTCAGGGCTTCAGCGCCTCAAACCGAAACCCCTCCCCCCCCAAACCCTCCAACACCCTCGGCAACACATACCTCAAATTCCGCTCGGCCTTCAAACTATCATGCAGCACCACAATAGATCCAGGCCGGGCATATTGCATCACCTGTTGCAAGCATGTGTCCCCAGAAATTTTTTGAGAAAAATCGCCACTCAAAATATCCCACATGACAATCTGGTATTCGCTCTTCAACGCCTTTAACTGTTGGGGCCTCAAGCGCCCATACGGCGGGCGGAAGAGCTTGCTGTTGAAAACCCGGCTGCATTGGGCCACATTTTCCAGGTAGGTATTGGTATCCGTTTTCCAGCCGTTCAGGTGGTTGAAGGTGTGGTTGCCAACCGCGTGACCCTCCGAAATTACCTGCTGAAAAACCTCCGGGTGCTTTTGAACGTTGTCGCCCACACAAAAGAATGTCGCCTTGGCGGCATAAGTGCGTAAAGTTTCCAGCACCCAGGGCGTGACCACGGGTATTGGGCCATCGTCGAAAGTCAGGTACAGGATTTTTTCAGTCGTGGGTACCCGCCAGGTGTAGGAAGGCATCAAAAACGGTAGAAAAGCGGGCGTTTTAGCGAGAAACATGTCGAAATATAGGTAAAAAGCCGACGGATTGTAAACTCCCGGCTTTTCAGATTACACCGCAAACATAAAACCCCTATTTTTGCCCCACAACTAACGCGACGGCTGAATCTTCAAAACATCGGTCCGCCGCGTTTTTCATTCCAAGAAAATGACTAAACCACGTATACGATTTGCCCCTTCACCCACCGGCGCGCTGCACATTGGCGGCATGCGCACGGCCTTGTACAACTACCTTTTCGCCCGCCAAAACGGCGGCACATTTATCCTGCGCATTGAAGACACCGATCAGGGCCGCTACGTGCCAGGTGCGGAAGAATATATCATCGAATCACTGCGCTGGGCAGGTTTGGTGCCCGACGAAGGTGTTGGCTTCGGTGGCGACGATGGCCCCTACCGCCAAAGCGATCGCAAGCCTATTTACACCAAATATGCCCATGAACTGGTGCAGCGCGGCCATGCCTACTACGCTTTCGATACACCGGAAGAATTGGACGCACACCGCCAGGAAGAAGATAACTACACTTACAACCACACGACACGCAGATCGCTGAAAAACAGCCTTACCCTGGGCGAAGCGGAAGCAAAACGCCGCTTGGATGCCGGGGAAGCTTTTGTGGTTCGATTGAAAATAGAGCCTGGGCAGGAGATTCACGTACATGACCTGGTCCGCGGGGATGTCGTGTTCCAAAGCAGCGAACTCGACGATAAAGTACTCCTAAAGGCAGATGGTATGCCAACGTACCACCTGGCCAACATCGTGGACGACCACCTGATGCGCATCACGCACGTGATCCGCGGGGAAGAGTGGTTGCCGAGCACGGCGCACCACGTGTTGTTGTACGCAGGGTTTGGCTGGACGGATACGATGCCAAAATTTTCGCATTTGCCGTTGATTTTGAAGCCTGTGGGCAATGGAAAACTCAGCAAGCGCGATGGTGCCAAGTTTGGCATTCCGGTATTCCCCCTGAGTTGGAAAGGTGCCACGCCGGAAGAAAGTTTTGAAGGATTCCGGGAAGCGGGTTTTTTACCAGAGGCGCTGGTCAATTTTCTGGCGCTGCTGGGCTGGCACCCGAGTGATGACCAAGAGATGTTCACGATGGAGGAACTAATGGCATCCTTTTCAATAGAAAATATTGGGAAAAGCGGTGCCCGGTTTGATTATGAAAAGGCCAAATGGTTTAACCAAAAATACATTCACGCCATGGACAATGCGGCGCTTGCAAAGCTGGTGCGGCCTTTAGCGGAAGCAAAAGGATACCAGGTGAGCGAGGCGTATTTGGAGTCTACCATTGGGCTTATGAAAGAACGCGCGACCGTTTTGCCAGACTTTGTAGACGCGGGTTATTACCTGTTTGAACCCGTAAAAACTTATGATGATGAGGCCTTACAGAAAAAATGGAATGCAAACCTCGGCCCGTTTTTTGTGGAAATGACAGAAATCATGGTTACTTTTGAGCCCTTCGCAAGTCTCGAACTGGAAGAAGCGGTAAAAGCCATGACTCAAGAGCGCGGGCTGAAGCCGGGGGATGTGCTGCCGTTGCTGCGCATTGCTTTGGTGGGAACGATGAAAGGCCCTGCTGTTTTTGATACAGCGGCCGTTCTGGGTAGAGAAGAGACGATTCAGCGCCTGAAAGTATTTTTGAAACATGTTCAGGCAAATTGAGTTTTAACCTACAAAACAATCAAATGGAACAGCAAAAGCCGCCCCAAGCACCTTCGAAGGACAAACCATTGAAAGATGTTGAGATGCACGTCAATGAGTTTGGACAAATTGTGCGCGATGTCAAGTTAGAAGATATTAATGCCTTCTTGAATGAAAATGTGCCAGATAAGAAGTTAGAAGAAGATGATAGCTCGAAAGATTAATATGTATCTTCGGCTTACCTGAACGAAAAACAAATACCAAAAACTGGTGCTATCTCACCTTGTCGAGGCTAATCCTTTTAATCCCGAGATAGTGCCCATTCCTTGAACAATCCGGTCGAATCCCAACCGCCGGAAATGCCATACATTCAAATATGACAAACCGGTTACGCAGCACTTTGCGGATATTATTTTACTGTGTGGGTCTTCTGATAACCCTCGCAAACACTACACGTCTGGCCGCCCAGCCAGGCTTTTTCAATTTCAACTATAATGGCCCCGATTCTATTATTGTCGGCGTGGATTGCAACAAAGCGCTGCAGGGCAATATTCCCAACCCAATTGTTACTTCTACCATTGGTGCCACCATCACCATGTCGATGTTCGACGATGTGGCTTCGGGCTTCCCTTTCAACCAGCTTTTTACAGCAGGAGAAACGGCACATGTGTATTGGTTCGTAAAAGACAACATGGGGCATTCTCATTCTTTTGAGTTCTTTATTAGATTTGTCGATAGAACCCCGCCTGTTTTCAACTTGACGGGGATAGGCGATACTTTATACTTTGCCTCCGTGGCAGAAATACCATTGGCACCGCCAATTATCCCTATTGCGGACAATTGTACGTCATTTAACACCACATTCATGGAAACGACCCGCCCGGACACTTGTTTGGCAGGAACCTTTACCCGTACGTGGACGGCAACAGACTTGGCAGGCAACAAATCCACCTTCAAGCAAACCATCATTATAGCGGCGGACAATACGCCACCGACAATTACTTTCCCTCCCCAAAACGGTTCGGCCCCATGCAATGTGCTCAATACTGCTTATCCTGCTTGGCGGGCTGCTCAAATGGCCGCCTTTACGGCGCAAGACCCTTCCGGCATCAAATCTTTGACGAACAATGGCCCCGCAAGCTTTCCGCCGGGTTGTAAAGTCCCGCTCACGGTAACCTTTAAGGCAACCGACAATTGTAACCTGATGATAGCGACTACGGCGGTGTTTACGACCTCCGATACCCAAGGCCCTGTTGTCGTTGTTGCGCCAAAAGATACCGTTGTTTACTGTTCCCCTGGGGGCAATCACTTAGTAAAGCTAAACGAATGGATCAATAAACGGGCCTATTCCCAGGTGTTTGACTCCTGCTCCACACCCATGACCTACTCCATGAAAAGAAGTAATGTGCTGGTTGATTCTGCGGGTGTGGTTGCTGCTTTTTGGGCAGCCTTCGACAATGCTTGTGGCACTCAATTGGTTGGGAGCAATTTGGTTAATAAGGTGTCTGCCTTCGTAACGGTCGATTTTTTTGCCAAAGATGCGTGTGGCAATGAGACATCTGTGGGGAAACGCACCTTTGCGGCAGTGGATACTTTGCCGCCTGTCATCACTGGGATAAATACCACCGAAGAATGTGGTGGCGGTAATGACCAATCAGCGCTCCAAAATTGGATAAACGCCAAGGCCAACGCCACTTTTTTGGATGATTGCTCGACGGCTTTTTGGACGGGATATTCCTTTACAACGTCCAATGGCCAGTCAGGGTCCGGTACCTTCAACAGCGGCCCATACCCAACCATTGTAGCCAACAATTGCAACTGGTTTACCGATGTGACCTTCTTTGCCAGCGATGAATGTGGCAATGCCAGTTCCAAAACCCTGCGCTTTAGAATCGTTGATACGACGCCACCGATTTTTACGGGTTTGGCACCCAATATCACGGTGTATTGCCCGCAACCCTTGCCCACGGTGCCCGCTGCGACGATTACGGATAACTGCGATTTAAGTATGGCCATTTCGTTTACCCGTGTGTATAAGGATAGTATTTGTGCAGGATCCTACACGGTATTGACAACCTGGAATGCCACCGATGATTGCGGCAATACGGCTACAATTACCCAGAATATTTTTGTGCAGGATACAACCCGGCCCGTTTTTACCCTGGTGCCGATAGGCCTGTTCATGCGTTGTGATACATTCGCCCTACCTCCTGTGCCGATGCAGGGAATGAACATCAATGCAACGGATATTTGCAGTCCGGTCGTCAGTATTACGACCACTGCTTCTTCTACCCAAAACCCGAACCCGAACCTCTGTGGGCATTACTCCTACAATATTACCCGCACTTTTACGGCGACCGACCAGTGTGGGAACACCCGAACGGCTACGCAGTTGATTTCAGTCATCGACAATCAGCCGCCGGTGCCGGGGGGCGTACTGGACACCACAGCGTTGTGCAGTGCGCTGATGCCTTTTCCGGCACCAGCGCCTATTGCGGTTGATGCCTGCGCAGGACCAACCGCGCCGCCTGTTTACGGCAGCACTCAAACCATTCCGGGCGCTTGTGCCGGCCAATACACCTTGAAACTCAATTGGGTCGCCAGGGATGTATGCGGTAACCAAACCTCGTTTCAACAAACCGTGCATGTGGTGGATACCGTTGCCCCTGTTTTGAGCAATATCCCCGTCAACATCACGGTGGAATGCAACGCCATACCCGATCCGCCAAACTCCAGCAGCTTTAACGGGGCCGACAATTGCGCGGCCAGTGTGGCGGTGAGTTTAGCAGAAATAGAAATCAGGAACCCGAACTTGAACAGTTGCGACCATTGGACCAACTACACCCTCCGTCGCCAATGGACCACTACGGATGATTGTGGCAACGCCCGCACGTATACCCAAAACATCCAGATAGTGGACACAACGCCGCCTGTATTGGTAGCGCCAGCAGCCATTACGCTGCCGAATGATATGGGAAATTGCGGGACGACAATTCCGATTCCTGCCCCGCAATCGGTCTTTGACCTTTGTACTTCTGGTACCAATATGGTGTCATTAAAAGATACCATGCCGATAACAGGCGTCATGGGCCAGACGGTGCCCGTAGATACGATGGTGTTTCTTTTTTCAGTGCCCAATTCCCTACCCCTTCAACCTGCGATAGGCAATGTTGTGTTGGGTATTTACATTGAAATGGCAGATGCGGACGGAGCACAGGAATACTTCAATATTTACGGCGAAAACGGAGTTTTTCTGGACACCACCGCAAGAACCACAAATCCGTGCATTGCGACACCCAGTTACAAAGCCGTTACCATAACAGCGGCCCAATTCAATGACTGGGCAAGTGATGGCGACCTTGTCATCACCCTGGCACCCAATGGTTTTGGAGCCAATGCCATAAACCTGATCTGCCCTGGTATGGTCAGGTTGAACCTTGATTACAGCTACAGCTCGCAGCAAGTACCCCTGACGTTAACCTATACCTTAGATGGTGGGCCGGCCGCAAACTTCCCGCCACCTGGCGCTACCTTTTTGGGTGTAGGGGCACACACCGTCGTGTACACGGCTACAGACTGTGTTAACAACAGCAGCACCGCCTCCGTTCAAATTCAGGTAAACGACATCCAGCCGCCTGCTATCACCGCACCCGCGCCCATAATCGCGTATGTAGGGCCAGCAATTTGCAGCACGGCTGTCAAATTGCCCTTTCCGACCATCACAGAAAACTGCAGAATGTCGGGAACGATTATGCAATCATCAGTCATTTATCCGCTTTCGTTTATAACAGATCCCGATGCTCCCGGGCTGATTCCAGCCGATGTAATTATGAGTATTCCTGCGCTGACCCCCAATGCTGTTGGGAATGGCGTATTTAGCATCAAATTCAAGGGCGACAATGATGGTTCACGGGAGTTTTTCAATATTATCCAAGGCGCCAATCAAATCACCACCACTAATTTAAGCACGCCTGCCGGCACTTGCCAGGATACCATTGTGACCAGTATCGCGGTATCGCCGCTGGCCATCAACACCTGGGCAGCTTCGGGTATGGCGGTTTTTCGCGCGGAAACCAACACCAATCCCGGACCATTGTTTAATTTTGACTTTATCAACCTTTGTGGCCCGCAGTTGCCCAATGGAACTGATGGCATCAGTTTTATACAGGTGATGTTGCAGTACAATTATGCGATTGTAAATTTTGAAATAAAAAAGGCCAATACCATAGTAGCTTCTGGCGCTGTTGTTGGCACTCAAACGATGGTGAACCTGGCGCCGGGTGCTTATACCGTAAAATATACCACCACTGATAATGCCGGGTTGATCGGAATGACCACTTTCCCGCTTACGGTGTTGGACACGATAAAGCCGCTTGCCAAGTGCCTGCCCAACCTTACCGTAAAAGTTAATCCTTCGGGATTGAACGACTTTGTATTGCAGCCAGCTGCAATAAACAATGGCAGTACCGATAATTGCCCTGGTGGCCTGACCTTCAGTATGCCCGCAACGATTTTTAAATGTGAACAGGCCGGCAACAGTTACATCGTCAACCTAAGTGTCACGGACGCTTCTGGTAATATTTCTATGTGTTCTACGATCGTCAAGGTGGAAAGTGTGCTGCCTTTGCCAAGCTTTGACCCGGTTTGTGAAGGTGACACCTTGCAGTTGTACACCAATCCGCCTGCGCCAGCATCGGCATTTTCATTCAACTGGACAGGCCCATCCTTCAGTGTTACGCAGCAAAACCCTGCCCGCTATAATGCTCCCCTTTCCTTTCAGGGATTATACACTGTTACTATTTCTGGCACAACGGGCTGCACGGCAAGCGGCTCGGTAACCGTGAATTTTGCCAATCTTGCGGTGCCTGATATTTCTGTTTCGGGGGGAGTTGGGGCTTTCTGCCAAGGGCAAAATATCATCCTCAATACACCAACCAACCCCAACAATCCACAAGATGTGAATTACTTGTGGTACGCCGATGCCTCGCCAAGCCCTATCCTGTTGGCGACAACAACGACAAATACCTACACCATTTTTCAACCTTCTCCTGGTCAATATCGCTTTTTTGTAAAGGTGAAGATTAAGGAATGCTTGACACCCAACTCGATTTATATAACGGTAAATGTTTACAGCCGCCCCGTAGCGCTGGTCGGAAACGACTCCCTCAGTATTTGTGCGGGCGATTTGCTGGCCTTAAGCACCCCGATTTCGGCGCCGGGTTTGACTTACTTGTGGACAGGTCCTAGCCTTAGTGGGTTTACCAGCCCATTTCAAAATCCAACGGTTACGAATGCTGCGACCCCTGTAAACGCTGGAGTTTACACTTTAAAAACTTTCCAAAACGGCTGTGAATCCATTCCTGCTGATACGACATTTGTAACGATACGGTACACCCCTCCAAAGCCAACCATTATCAATACTTTGCAAGCCTGTGTTGGAAATACCTTCACTTTTTGGGCTTCAAGTGGCGGCGGCATTGTTGTTGCTTATGAATGGCAGCACCCCGTGTTGGGCAGTTTTACGACACTGATCAGTCAGTTTCCCATTCCAAATGTCAATGCCACGCATTGTGGAAAATGGAAAGTGCGGACCAAGAGTGCAGCAGGTTGCTTTTCGCCCTGGTCAGATGAGGTGGATTTTTGCCCACAGGCATACCCGAACCTGATCGCTAGCGCCAATAGCCCGGTTTGTGCGGGTTTCCCGGTGAGTTTAACCGCGATGGATTCGATACCTGGGCTGCCCCTTATCTATACCTGGACCTTACCGAATAACAACCAAATACCTGGACCAAACCCAACCATCGCACCTGCCCAAAATGGCATTTACCGGGTGATCGCCCAAACCTCTTTTATGTGTGCCGATACGGCTTTTGTCACGGTACAAGTCACAGCTCCGCCGGTGATTACGGGCATTGCGAAGATGTCTCCGATTTGCGTCGATAGCTTGAGTAATGCTTGTTTGATGCCTTCTTTTACGAGTCCCTATGGCAATGTCAGCTTTATGTGGACCAAAGTGGGGGCGCCTGGTTTTATGGATAATAACAAAGACCTATGTTTTACACCAGTTGCATTTGCCAATAACGGTACTTATTCGCTTGTCATAAAAGATTCACTGGGTTGTTTTTCTACGCCAGCTTTTGACAGCATTACGGTATTGCCCTACGTAAAGGTGCCTAAGTTGACCCTCACGCCAACACCAGTATGCGCTGGCGATACCGTGACTTTAATGGTTACCAATAGCAGTGATTATAACGGTGGAACAACACCCGAATATCATTGGATTACGCCACAGGGGACGGATACGTTTACCAGCGGCTCAATACTGGTATTGACCAATGTTACAGTAGCACAATCGGGCAACTATAAGGTGTATGTGAAAAAGGGTGCTTGTCAATCGGTATTTTCAGACATCAAAACGCTGGTAGTGAACCCGATTCCACCAACGCCGGTGGCAACGAGCAACCAACCCCTTTGTATTGGGAGCACCTTGCTTTTAGCGGCCAATGCCATCCCTGGAGCTACGTATTCCTGGATTGGGACGAATTTCGCCTCCGCAGATAAAGACCCGGTGCGATCAAATGTGTTAGCGAGTTTTGAAGGAACCTACACCGTTCATGTTGTGGTGAATGGCTGTGCCTCGGGTACCAGTACGGTATATGTTGATGTAATGGTACCACCAGCAACCCCAATAATTGCACTACCAGCACAGACGCGTATTTGTCTGGATTCGTCCATTACGGAGTTTATCAGGGTAAGTAATCAGGTGTTTGGCGCTTTCTATTCGTGGATAGACCTTGAGAATCCAGGTGATACCCTCCAGCATTCGACAAACCACTTCTTGAATTATGGGAATTTGCCCAGCACAGCACTCACACCCGGTTTGCACCGGTTTCAAGTGTCAGCCTGGAAGCAAGATAACCCCAATGGCGAGGGATGTAGTACGGTTTGGTCCAACATCGTCTCCGTATTCTTTGATACCATTCCAAATGTAATTGCCGCTACTGACCCGAGCCATCCAGCTTGTGTGACGCCTAGCTCGAAAATCACCCTCCAAGCAGTGCCTCCATCCAATGGGATAACGGGCACTTGGGCCTCCGTTGGTTCCCCAGCAGGTTCTGTGGAAGACCCCTTCTTTCCGACGACGCAATTTGTCGGCATAGCGGGCAATACCTACACCTTTTCCTGGTGCCTCACCAATGGCGGCTGTGCCAATTTTAGTTGCACCAACCTGACCATTACCGCAGTACCGCCCGAAACAGCCAAAGCTGGCGTCGACCAATATATTTGCAGCGGCACCAATGTATCCCTCAACGCCATGCAAGGCCTACACTCCCCAGGTAGCTGGAGCCAATTGAATCAAATAGGTGTGGCCGTCGCGGATAGCCTGGAGCCGATGTCGCCTGTTACCGGATTAAATCCTGGTAATCAATACTTCTTTACTTGGACGCTGGAAGACATTGGTTGTGGTGCGGCATCGGATATGGTGAGCATTTATTATTACAGCGGAAAGCCCAACATTACCGGAGCCCCATTCAATTGCACGGGTTCAGATTGTTCGAATCTGCAATCACAGGGCTTGCGCAATTGGGAAACAGGCAAGTGGACAGGTCAGCAAAATACACTGACTTTCACACCAGACAATGACCCTATCACGACAGTTTGCAAATTGGTGCCTGGTATTAACACCGTTTTTTTTGAAATCAACAACGGTGTCTGTGGCAGTAACTCCCGCGACACCTTTGAAATAACCTATGAGATTTTTCCAAAGGCAAATAATGATGCCGTGACGGTGCCTTTTGGTACGGCGACCACTTTCCAAGTGCTGACCAACGACATTTTGCCGACAGATCCACCGACCGTTACCATTATTACGAACCCAATGAATGGGACGGTAACGGCGAATAATTCCAATGGCTCTTTCACCTACCGGCCGTTTTCAGGCTTTAGCGGGTCAGATGCTTTGGTGTACAGCATCTGCAACTTAAAATGTGGGACTACGGCTTGCAGTAACGCCACGGTGTTCTTTACGGTAGGTGTAGCGGGCGTCTGCGATATTCCCACCATTATCACACCCAATGAGGACGGGTTTAATGATGAGTTTAAAATCCCCGCCGACTGTTATTTCTTTGGCGAAGGGCAAAGCAACTTGGCAGAAGTGACCATTTTCAACCAGTGGGGCGACCATGTTTTTAATGACAAAGCATTTTTACCATCCAGCGCTTGGGACGGCAGGTACAACGGTGAAAGATTGCCCGCGGGCACTTACTACTGGGTCGTGAAGTTTGAAGCAGAAGACCGCGCACGTTCAGGATTTTTATTGATTCAGTACTAAAAACCGATCTATGAAAAAATGCTACTTATTCATGCTTGCGGTTTCCATTCCTGTCCTTGCCGCCGCGCAACAGGAGCAGATGTTCACCCAATTCATGTTCAATAAAATGGCCTTTAACCCAGGCTATGCGGGCAGTTTTGTTTCCCCGACGCTGACAACGGTGTACCGCCAACAATGGATCGGGCTGGAAGGCGCCCCCAATGCGCAGGTGCTTTCCTATAACCAGGCAGCGGTAAACGGAAGGGTAGGCATCGGCGGCACCATTATGCGCCAACAAATAGGCATCAGCACAAACCTGACATTCGATGTAGCCTATGCCTACCGGGTGAAAATGCAACGCGGTACTTTTGCTGTTGGCCTGCAGGCCAGTATGCGCAACATCCGGCAGAATTGGGCAGATTCTAGGATTGTTCCCATCGACCAAAATGATCCAGGGATTCCTTTAGATACCAAAAGCAAGTTTTTGCCCAATTTTGGTGTTGGTATATATTATTTGCCGTATAATGATGGATGGTATGCAGGGCTTGCTATTCCGCGACTGGTGGGCAACAGCATTGATTTTGCTGAATTTGGCTCTATATTTTCAAAAGAGGTTCAACACATCAATGCTATGGGTGGCATCACTTTCAAACCCAATGAAGATTTAAAAATCACCCCGCAGGGCTTGTTCCGCTACGCCATTGGAGCGCCATTCGACGCAGAAATGAATGTAAGTTTATTGCTAAAGGAAAAATTCTACGGCGGAGTCACATATCGAGTGGGTGGAGACACCAAGGCGCTGGGTGAAAGCGTTGATGTCATGCTTGGCATGCAGATGACCGACAACCTGTTTTTCAGCCTGTCGTATGATATTGGACTTACGCGCTTGCGCAAATTCAATGCTGGATCGGTGGAAGCAACTGTAAGGTGGTGGTTCAACCCGCCCGCACAAGGAGAAGTTGTACCCGATAGGCCGCCATTCTAACATTACATAAAACAACAAATTTCGCAATACATGAAGCAAAAAATAATCCTCTTATTGCTCCCATTTTTCTTGTTATCCCTGGCTTTCGGTGCTTTGGCGCAAACCTCCTCTAAAAGCAAGTCGAAAGACCGGTTTCGCGAAAAGGATGATCGCCGCTATCCGGTCCGTCTCGAGAACGCTGCGGCTCTGAATCAAGTGGGAACCGACTATTTGCCGGCCTATTATGACAATGGCATTGTGTTCGTCACTGCCCGTTCTAAAAAAGGGCCCCGCGATGTGAGCAGCAAAGAGCCTTACACGGAGCATTATTTCTCCGCTTTTGACGTTTTAGGGAAATTGCAGCCACCAGAAAAATTCCACTTTAATGATTTGAAAAGCACAAATTTCAATGAAGGCGCTGTTGCGTTTTCCCGAGACCATAAATTGGCACTCATTTCCCGGAATAACAACGAAGATGGGGTGCTGAAGGTTGGCAAAAGTGGCAGGTCGACCCTGAAAATATACAAGACTTATTTTGGGTTCCCAGATTGGACCAAACCCGTGGAAATGCCTTTTAACAGTGATGATTATTCATGCATGCATCCAAGTATCAGTGCCGATAACAAAAGGATTTTCTTTGCCTCTGACATGCCTGGCGGGTACGGCGGCTATGACCTGTACTACGTTCAAATGACGAAAGAAGGTTGGAGTGCGCCCGTAAACCTGGGCCCAAATATCAATACGGACAAACAAGACCTGTTTCCCTATATCAGCTTCTCCGGCACGCTTTATTTCTCCTCCAACGGTCGCCCTAACAGCATGGGTGGCATGGATATTTATTATGTCAACAACCCACTGAATAATCCGGAGGAGATCGTGAACATGGGCGCACCTTTTAATTCCGAAGCCAATGACCACAGTTTTATCATTGACGAAGATGGGTACAGCGGCTATTTTGCCAGCAATCGGCAGGATATGAACTATGGCAAGGACAATGGCAAGGATGATATATTTCAGTTTTTTGCCCCTAAAGGCATAGAAGGCACCGGGAAACCGGAAACCAATCCGGCCCGTATTTCTGTCATCGACCAGAAGACAGGCGAGCCATTACAGGGTGCAGAAATCCGCATCCTACAACCTACCGATGATGGGTTTATCAGCAGCGGTGCCACCGGAGATAGCAGTTTTTATTCGATGGATTTAGTGCCCCGGCAAGACGACCCGAATGCATTTACCTTGTCACTGGTGCGGAAAGGCGCTTCTGAATTGGGTGCCCCATCTTTGTATTCCAATGCTGAAGGCGGCGCTATTACCGATTTCACCCGCTTTAAGCAGTATCTGGTACTCGTCTCCGCCAAAGGCTATGCTCCCAGAGAACAGTTTTTGTTTGTTGATTCTGAAGACGACCAAACCCTCAAATTTAAAATGGCACCTGCGCCACCATGCCTTCGAGCAGGTGGTATTGTGCTCACGACAGAATTTAGCAAGCGCATTGCCAACGTGACCATCCGGTTTGTACACCGGCTGACAGGACAAACGGAGACCGTTCGGACTACCTGGAGTGGTGAATTTGACGCTTGTTTGCCAATGGACGGAGACTATATTGCTTACGTTGAACGGGCAGGGTTTAAATCTGAGAATTATCGGCTTACCGCCTCCAGAACAGGCGTTGTATTTGAAGAAGTGCGCTTGCGGCCAATTGTGGATGTTGCTACGGTGGAGGATGTCATGCCACTCGCCAGCGGATTGGTAGAAGGTTCTGTACTGGTACTCGACAAGATTTTCTACGAATACAACAAAGCTACCCTCAACCAGGGGGCTATGCGACACCTGAATGCTATCCTTGACTTCATGAAGCGCTACCCGGAAATGGAAATTGATCTTGTTTCGCATACCGATACCCGCGGCGACGCAGCGCTCAATATGGAACTTACCGAGGAGCGTTCCAAAAATGCTAAAAAATACCTGGTGTATATGGGCATTGATGAAAAACGCATCAATGCCATTGGCAAAGGCGAAACCGAACCGCGCAACCACTGCAAGGAGGGAGCAGATTGTTCGGATGAAGAGCATCAGCAGAACAATCGCCTTGAGATCAAGGTGCGGAAGCTTGGGCCGGCCAGTGGGTCGTAGCTGGGTTCATCAAACCATTGTCATAAATTACCGTTTCGATCTAAGGGAGTAAAGTAGTGCTTATCTTTGCTCCCTTAGCTTTGAACATAAAAACATCCCACAGCCCGTGGGCCAATCCTATGACGATGCCTTTCAGAATAAATATATCTTGTCTTCTGCCCCTGTTTTTGGCACTGCCTTTTGCCCTTTTGGCATTTCCCGAACCTGCTGATAAGCTGGATAATTCTACGGCAGACACTGATGGGCCGCATGTTTTTTACAGGGGTGATAAAGTTGTGGTGAAATATGTTGTGATGCGCGATACAGGCGCAAAGGCCATTACCCAGTTGTTTCCGAATAAGGAAACGGTCGGGCTCACTTGTATGGTTCCAGAAACAGGTGATAAATTCTCCTTTTCTATTCGGGAAAATTTATCGAATTCCCCTTCCATTTACCCTGCTTCCAAACGTCTTTTGGCAATTTCAGACATCGAAGGCAACTTCGAAGCTATGAAGGTCATGCTGCAAAGTGCCGGCGTGATGGATATGGAATTCAACTGGTCATTTGGTACTGGCGATTTGGTTTTGGTGGGTGATTTTTTTGACCGTGGGCTCAATGTTACGGAGTGCCTCTGGCTGCTCTACAAATTGGATGGCGAGGCAGAAAAAGCAGGTGGGAAATTGCACTTTATTTTGGGCAACCATGAAATCTTGAATTTGCAAGGTAATACCACGTATATGCGCAGCAAATACCAGGAAAATGCCAAGCTCATGCAAATGGATTACAAATTTTGGTACGACCACAATTCTGAACTGGGAAGATGGCTACGGACCAAAAACGCCATTGAACGCATCGGCGGTTATGTCTTCTGTCATGGCGGCATCAGCCTGAACATGGTACAGACGGGGCTAAGTATTCCTGAAATAAATCGGATTGTACAGGAAAATATCGGTAAGGCTGACCAAGAAATTACAAACCCGGAGGCAAAGGTAATATTTGATACAAATGTGGGTGTGTTTTGGTATCGCGGGCTGGCAAAGTCATTACTAACAGATACGGAAGTTGATACCATTATGCACTACCTTGAAGGGAAAAGGATCGTTTTGGGGCATACGTTACAGCAAGATATTGCAGCGTATTACGATTCTAGAGTCATTTGCTTTGACTTATACCACGATGAAACATTGAGACAAGGCTTTGTGAAGGCACTTTGGATTGAGAATGAAAAGTGTTATGCTTTGGATAGTAAGGGAGGGAAGTCCTCCATAATCAGTGTTACTTTTCCGAAGGGCTAGTGCCTTTATCCCGCATTATTTGTTTTTTTCCCTTTGAGCAGATGCTCATCAATGGCACCATTGGCCAATTTTGTCCCTTCCTTTGGTTGATGCGCTACTTTGCCCCTTTTTGGCCATCCAAAGAAGCGGGATGTTAGAATAGGGATAAAAAAGAAGGATGCTGTAATGACGCTGACGATCATGTCAGCCGTTTCTCCCTCTAGCCATACTGCCATGTGGTGATCTTTCATAAAATGGCAGGGCAGCGCGATAAACAGCTTTATGCCCAATAGGCCAATGACCAAAAAGGCGCTTTTTTCTAAAAACGGGTATTTTTCCAAAAGTTTCACGAACCACTGCGCCACAAATCTCATGGCCAAAATGCCGATAAAAACACCTGTGCAGATGAGGTATATGTTGTCGGTAAAGGCAACTGCTGCAAATACGTTGTCGAGCGAAAACGCCAAGTCCATAATTTCTATGGCAATGACAGTCGCCCAAAATGTTCCTACCAGGCCGTTGGTCAATTTAAAGTACCATTTATTTTCTTTGACAAGCGTATCATCTTCTGCTGTTGGCGTTGATTTGCTTCTGAAATACCCCCAGGTCAGGTACAGCAGGTAAGCGCCGCCCAATGGTTTGAGCCACCATATTTTGATCAGCCAGGATGCAAAAATGAGGCATAGGCCCCTGAAAACGTAGGCACCTATTATTCCATATCGCAGAGCCTTACTTCGTTTCTCGGGGGGTAAGTCGAGTACCATGGTCGCCAGCACGGCGGCATTGTCGACAGAAAGCAAGCTCTCTATCACGATGAGGTTGAGTATGATGATGAGCGAGTTTTCCCAATCGCTGCCAAATAACTGTTGCAAAAAATCTGTCATAATGGATTAATAATTCATGCTAATAAGCAAAGAGAACAGGATACAGGCCTGATGGTTGCGCGATGCTTGACTGAAAGGATCAAAGATATAGGGGGCATTACGAATGGCCGAATTTTAACGACAAATGCACAAAAGTTTTAAACCGGGGAGGGGGTAAAATCTTTACATGTCAAAAACTTAGCCAATTTTACTCCTGTGCGTCTTGGAGCAGCGTATCAGAATCACGGAGCAGTGCTTCCAGTTCTTTTTGCAGTGCTTCTTTCCGGCGTTGCTGATTGGCAGCTTTTTCTTGTGCTGCTTTGGGGTCGGGTCGCTGCGTTTTTTTTCCAGGTTTGGAGGGAGGGGAATTATCTTCCTGGTTGATGTCGTCAAGTTCCTGTTGCAAGGAAGCTTTGCGGTTTTCCAGGTCGTCGAGTCGTTTTAATACTTTGGCATCAACATGCTGCGCCTGATCGCGAATGGCTCGGTAGGCACCGCCAAGTTTTTCCAGCGCTGCGTCGTATTTCCCGGCATCAAATTTTGCCCTTTCAGACTTAAGGAGGTCGCCCACAGAAACGACGACACCGCGCATTTGCCCAAAGACTTTGCGGGAGTTCTCTTTTTCATTACTGGTGCCGAAAAAGTAATTGTATACGAGCATTGCGGCGATTAGGACGGCAGCAAGTTTGAGCAGAGAGCGGACCATAGCATGGTAATTTATGAATATTTCCGCAAATATACGCCCAAAAATAAGCTTGCGGGTTAGAGTTTGAACTTATTCCATGAACCTTGAGACACCAAGCATGGAGTACAGGGCATTCCAGAAGCATTTTTTGGGGAATGTTTTGATCCTTAGATCCGGGCAATATGGAAAAATAGCGCTGTGCATGTGAGCCTTAATTTGCTATTTGTTACCTTCGCGTTCCGCAACATAAAAATTTGCTGTGGTCACCAATTATGTCGATATTAGGCACCATTATTCAAAAAAGCGCCAAACTCGGTGCGCTTGTCAATACTCCTCGCCAACCATCCTTCGAACTGCAGCAACAGCAATTGCTCGAATTGCTGCGCGAAGCGCGATTTACAGCATTTGGTTTAGAATACGGCTTTCATGAAATTATGATGGCCGAAGACCCTATTGCAGCGTTTAAAAAAGCGGTTCCAGCCACCGATTACGATGGTATTTACAACCGCTGGTGGTCGAAAGCGCACCTTGAAGACGCACCGGATGTTTGTTGGCCAGGTGTCGTTCCCTATTACGCTTTGTCTAGCGGCACCAGCCAAACGGCTTCCAAGTTTATCCCCGTCACGGAGGATTTACTGCGCGGCATGAAACGGGGCTCCAGACGCTTGTTTTTTGACCTGAATAATTACGGTATCCCCGCCAGCCAATATACCAAGCACATGCTGATGATTGGCTCCTGCACCCAACTGCAACGCCAGGGCAACCACTGGTGGGGCGATTTGTCGGGCATCATGGGCCTCAACCGCCCCTTTGTGATGGAGCGCTCCTACCGACCAGGCCGCCATATCACAGACGTGCCCGAATGGGGTGATCGTATAGAAATGATCGCTGACGAAGCGCCAACCTGGGATATTGGTTTTTCTGTGAGCAACCCGATGTGGCTGCAATTGGTGCTGGAACGTGTCATTGAAAAGCATAAGTTGAAAAACATTCATGAAATATGGCCCAACTTCAGCCTTTTCGCTCATGGTGGTGTCATGGTGGAGCCTTATAAACCCTCGCTTGAGCAACTTTTCGGCCAGCCAGTGCATTATATGGACAGCTACGGCACCTCTGAAGGCTTCCTTGGTTACCAGCAGCATCCAGACAATAAATCCATAAAGCTGCTGTCCGATTGCGGGGTTTTCTTTGAATTTGTGCCGTTTACTGCTGAAAATTTTGATCAAAATGGCGACATGTTGAGCGATCAGCCGCAGAGCCTTCGGGTAGAAGAAGTTGAAACGGGGGTGCATTATGCGCTGCTGCTCAGCACAACGGCAGGCGCTTGGCGCTATCTTTTGGGCGATACCATTCAGTTTACCAACGTGGAGCAAGCCGAATTCAAAATCACTGGCCGTACCAAACAATTCCTCTCTGCCTGTGGTGAGCATCTTTCCATCGACAACCTTTCTGCCGCGGTGCGGGCAGTAGACGAACAGTTGCGTGCAGGCGTACGCGAGTTCTCTGTAGCAGCAGTGCGCGAAGGCACCTTCTGGGCACATCAATGGTATGTATCCATGGAAAATCCAGCTGTCACTCCAGAAGAGTTTGTCCGGGTGGTGGATGCGGAATTGGGCCGCTTGAACGATGATTATATTGTTGAGCGTCGCTACGTCTTGCGCGCAGTGCGCGCGAAAATATTACCCAACGATGTTTTCCTTTCCTGGCTAACCCAGCGGGGGAAAATGAACGGACAGGCCAAAATTCCACGCGTACTAAAAGGTGCTCAATTGGCTGACTTTGAATCATTTATTGCAAAATAGTACATGGCTAAAAAACTTGCCTTTCCAGATTTTATTTCCAAATTTCCACCGGTTAAAATGCCCATTACATTGGGCGAAGTAGACCATCATGTCTTTGGAACAGAAAATGACCCGCTCTCTGATGCGCTGATCTCTGAATTCATTCACCCACTTGAAGCGGTGACACCTGACGATGAGTTCACGGAATACATTCCTTGTTTTGGCATTGCAGATACGGAACAATTCATCGCACTGGTTTGGTGGAAAGCCGAACTGCTGAACTATGAATATGTACTGGCTACCTACACCTTGAAAGGCGAAATCATCGGCCACAGGGTGATTGCGGGTACCAGCGCCAAAGACGGCAAAGTGTACCGTGCGGTGGCTTCCATCAACGAAGAATACGAGATTTCCATCGCCGAAGGTGTTTCCGATGATGGAAATATGCTTTTTGATCCCAGCAGTTCAAAAACACGGTTTCTGGAGATTTTGGTGAGTGGCGAAATTGTCTAATAGCATGTAGTACTTTAGCACCATGAAATCATCCCGCCGACTTGCAGCGCTTACCGCCATTTGCGATACCTTTATCCCTTCCATCCAGCGACCGGACGACCCTGATGCTTATTGGGCCCGCGCTGCCAGCGATTCTAAGGTAGCAGAGCGCATCCTGAAGGCCGTTGAAAATATTAAGGAAGAGGATCAAATTCAGTTCAACCAACTGCTGGATCTGTTGGCCAGCCCCCTGCTGGGCGCCACCTGGCTTGGTCCGCTGAAACCAGCGGATAAACTCAGTCCAGCGCAACGCGCGCTGTTGTTGAAGCGCTGGGCATCCAGCCCATTATCGGATTTGCGGAATAGTTTTAACTCCCTGCGGAAATTGGTTGGCCTGGTTTATTTCGGCGATGTGCCGGGGCCTGGGCAGCCAAATCCAAACTGGAAAACGATTGGTTATCAACCCATTGAGTCCTCAGAGCGCCAAGATTCTGCACCCCTAAAAGTTCAAAAAATAACAGCCGATACCACACTCAGTTGTGCTGTACTGGTAATTGGTAGCGGTGCTAGCGGCAGCATTGTGGCCGCACAACTGGCAGCTGCGGGGAAAGATGTAATCCTGGTGGAAAAAGGTGGTTATACGCCTACCCATGCTATGGATCAGCGGGAGTTCCCCAGTTTGCAGCGCCACTTTGAAGCCGGCGGCATGCTAACGTCGCTCGATGGCGGTATGACCGTGCTGGCAGGCAGTACCCTCGGTGGCGGCACCACCGTCAACTGGGCTGCTACTTTGCGCACACCAGACTATGTTTTGGCGGAATGGGCGGAACAAGGCAACCCACATTTTCTGGACAAGGCTTATCAAGCAGGATTCGATTTTATTGAAAAGCGCAATGGCGTCAATGCGCAATCGCAACACAACCAACAGAACCTGAACCTGGTTGAAGCTGCGCAAAAACTGAATTACAAAGGTGGGGCTATTCCGCTCAATGTGCGGTTCCCCAACGATGTGCCGGCACAAACTGCCTGGAAAGCCCTGGGCTTCTCTTGTTATGGTGACCGTTTTGGCATCAAACAGGGCGCGGCACAGACTTTCTTGCACGATGCCATGAGTGCTGGCACAAGATTGTTTCAAAATGTTGACATACAGCGACTTGTAATCGAAAACGGCGCGGTTACCGGTGCAGAAGGCAGGGTAAAAAATCCCGGTTCAAACCAATATTTTACCGTCAAAATCAAAGCAGAAAAAGTGGTGGTAGCTTCTGGGGCGCTTCATACACCCGTGCTTTTGATCAAGAGCGGCCTGCGGCACCCTCAAATTGGTCGGAATTTGTTTCTGCACCCAGTGGCCGCCACGGCAGCTTTTGGCGGCAGCGACACGCTCCCTTGGTACGGACCGATGATGTCGGTGATTGTCAACGAATTTGAGCGACTGGATGGTAATTATGGGGTGCGGTTGGAATGCCCGCCCTTGCATCCCGGTTTGGCGGCATTCGCTTTGAGTTGGGAAAACGGCGAGATATTCAAAGAGCAAATGACCCAGATTCGCCGCTTGTCGGTGAACATCGCGCTTGTCCGCGACAAGTTTGGTGGCCGTGTCACCGTCGGAAAACGCTCGGGGCAGCCTGTTATTCACTACAAATTGAGTGATTACGATAAAAAACACCTGCTTCGTGGCTTGGCTGAAACCGTGCGCCTGCACGAGGCAGCCGGGGCGGATCAAGTGATGGTGGTGCACAACCAGCCCATTTATTACCGCCCGCAAGTAGACAAATTGGAAGATTGCCTGGCTGAAATAAACCGCCGGAAATGGCGGCCCAACGACTTTGGCATGTTCTCAGCCCACCAAATGGGCACCTGCCGCATGGGGGGGGACAAGGATGCGCCCGTGCAACCCAACGGCGAAACCCGGGAAGTGCGCAACCTGTTTGTGGCAGATGGCAGTTTGTTCCCGAGCGCGAGTGGGGTCAACCCGATGTTGAGCATTCAGGCGCTGGGGTATTATGTTTCAGGGATGGTCTGATGACGACTGCGAAGTACTGCTTCAACTTCGTTTAATGTCACCTCTTTAGCAGCCAGCAAGACCAGCAGGTGAAAGAGCAAATCCGCCGTTTCATTCAGCAAGCGGTTTCGATCATGGCCAAGTGCCTCAATAACCGTTTCCACAGCTTCTTCGCCCACTTTCTGCGCCATTTTTGGAATGCCAGCGGCGAATAGTTTGGCCGTATAGGAGCTTTCGGGGGCTGCCTTCTTCCTTTCCCAAACGATTGCCTCCAGGTCTTGTAGAAAACTGGAAGCATGGTTGTTTTCGCCCCAACAGGTGTCGTCGCCTGTGTGGCAAACTGGGCCACGGGGTTTTGCTTTTATCAAGAATGCATCGCGGTCGCAATCGAGCAGGATTTCCTGCACTTGAAGGGTGTTGCCGGAGCTTTCGCCTTTTGTCCAAAGGCGCTGTTTGGAGCGGCTAAAAAAGGTGGCCAAACCGGAGGTCTCTGTAGCCTTTAGCGCTTCCTGGTTCAGATAGCCCAGCATGAGTACTTTATCGGTTACGGCATCTTGGACAACGGCTGGTATCAGGCCATCGGGCATTTTCCCAAAGTCCGGTATTTTATTTTCTGACAGGAATTCCATGTTCGTTCAGGTAGTTTTTAAGTGATGGAATGGGGATTTCCCCAAAATGAAAAACACTGGCGGCCAATGCCGCATCGGCTTTTCCAATGTTGAAAACATCGGCAAAGTGCTGCATAGTACCCGCGCCGCCTGATGCAATTACGGGAACGGATACGGCGGTAGAAACCTGTTGGGTAATGTCGTTGGCAAATCCCGACTTGGTACCATCATGTGCCATGGAGGTGAATAATATTTCTCCGGCACCGCGATCAGTAGCTTCACGCACCCAGTCGAGCACGCGTTGTGTCGTCGGAATACGCCCACCGTTGAGGTAGGCCCACCATTCTCCCGCGGCATCCGGCTGGCCGTCGACAGCCAGTACCACACATTGGCTGCCAAAAGCGGCGGACAATTCATCCAATAATTCCGGACGACGCAAGGCTGCTGAATTTACACTGACTTTGTCGGCCCCCGCTTGTAACAAGGCACCAACTTCGGCTACCGATCGAATGCCGCCGCCAACGGTAAAAGGAATATCCAGCACCTGGGCAATGCTGCGTACCAAAGACACAAAAGTGCTGCGGCCTTCTTGGGTAGCGGCAATGTCGAGAAATACCAGTTCGTCGGCACCCTGCCGTGCGTAAGCAGCGGCAAGCTCCACTGGGTCGCCAGCATGGCGCAGGTTTTCAAATTTTACGCCTTTTACGGTTTGGCCATCTTTGATGTCGAGGCAGGGAATGATTCGTTTGGCAAGCATTTTTTTAACGGTGGACGGTGGACGGTAGACGGTGGACAGGGTACAGCATTGAGACTTACTTTTGGTATTGAGTTTCAGCATTCTAGGCTCAAATGCTGTGTTATTGGTGCTGAAAAACACTTTCAAAGCAAAGCACTTCGATGTGCCCCGTCCCCCGTCGACCGTCGACCGTCCACCGTCAATAAAAAATTTTGGAGGATTTTTTGCCCAGCCGCCCCAGATTTTTCCGGGTGAAACTGGACGGCGTAAAAATTATCGCGCTGTAATGCGGCGCTGAATGGGTGGCCGTAATGGGTGCTAGCCACGGTATTGTCGCTGATGTCAGCGTAGTAACTGTGCACAAAATATACGAAATCGTCTTTAGTTATGCCCTCAAACAATGGTCCTTGAACGGTTTGCAGGGTGTTCCAGCCCATGTGTGGCACCTTCAGGTTAATAGCACCGCTGTTGAACAATCGGACATCTACGTCAAATATGCCCAGGCAGGTTGTATCGTTTTCTGCTGAATGGCGGCAAAATAACTGGAGGCCCAGGCAAATACCCAGCACTGGTTGTTTTAGCCCCCGAATTACCTGATCGAGGCCGCGTTCGCGGAGGTGCTGCATGGCGGAGGAGGCCTCGCCAACGCCGGGGAATATGACCCGGTCGGCGCTCCTGATTTCGTCGGGGTCGTCGGTCCAAACGGCTGTTTTACCCAGGCGTTCCAGGGCAAAAAGCACCGATTGTATGTTGCCGGCGTTGTATTTGATCACCGCTATTTTGCTCATAATATTCCTTTTGTACTGGGTAGCTCCCGGTTGTTTGGATCGCGTTTGACACTCATTTTTAGCGCTTTTGCAAAGGCTTTGAAGATTGCTTCGATTTTGTGGTGCTCGTTTTCTCCTTCAGCCCGAATGTTGAGGTTGCAGCGGGCGGCATCGGAAAATGAATTGAAAAAATGGAGAAACATTTCTGTGGGCATTTCCCCGATGCGCTCCCGGCGAAAAGTAGCATCCCAAACCAACCAGGGGCGCCCACCAAAATCGAGGGCAACCTGGGCCAGCACATCGTCCATGGGCAGTGTAAAGCCGTAGCGCTCAATGCCCCGCTTGTCACCGAGCGCCATGGAAAACGCTTCTCCAAGGGCCAGCGCGGTATCTTCGATGCTATGGTGCTCGTCGATGTGCAGGTCGCCTTTGGCATGTATGCGCAGGTCGAGATTGCCATGTCGCGCCAACTGGTCGAGCATGTGATCAAAAAAACCAAGGCCAGTTTGTATGTCGCTTTGCCCCTTACCATCCAGGTTCAGGGCGATCGTAATGTCCGTTTCCTTGGTTTTTCGGCGGTGTTCCACCCGTCTGGGCGGCAGCCTCAGGTGTTGATACACTTGCTCCCAATGATCGGCTACCAAATCTATGGACAATTGTTGACCCTCTGGGTTGTACTCCGTACCGCTGGCGTGCCGCAACACGACACCGGGTGTCGATTCGGCGGCGATAGCGGTTGTATTTTGGATTAAAATGCCTTTTGTGCCCAGGTTTTGCGCCAGTTGCATGTCGGTCAGCCGGTCGCCAATGACAAAGGAGTTTGCCAGGTCTACCGGGCCATCCAGGTATTCCGTGAGCAGGGCAATTCCGGGTTTCCTGGTTGGCAGGTTTTCTCGCTTAAAGGAACGGTCGATGTGCATTTTTTCAAACACAACACCTTCGTTTTCAAGCGTTTTAAGCATTTTATTGTGGGCGGGCCAAAAGCTTGTTTCCGGGAAAGACTCGGTGCCAAGTCCGTCTTGATTGGTGACCATGACAAAGCTGTAATCGAGCTCCCGCGCGATGCGGGCGAGCGCGAAAATTGCCCCGGGCAGGAACTCCAGTTTTTCCAGGGAGTCTACTTGTTGGTCGGGTTGCGGCTCTTGAATGATGCAGCCGTCGCGGTCGAGGAAAAGTATTTTTTTCATGTTTAGGTAGCGTTATGTCGATGTCAATGTCGTTGACCCAAGACCTCGGAGAACCTGTCCTGTACCGAAGGTCGGGAGGTCCAACGTTTGTAGAAATCTGACATTGATGTTGTCTGTCCATGGAGGTGTGTCGAAAGTCAATTGACAGGGTTGCAAAAAACAGCATTTCAAACTTTATTTTGGCATTGAGTCAAATTTGTCAACTTGAAAAAAAAGTTGGCAAATTCTCACTCCGCTCAATCCTATAATTATTTGCTGGAATAATTCGCCATTTCAGTGAGCAATCGCTCATTTTCCTCAGGGGTGCCAACGGTAATGCGCAAACAGTTTTCACAATGCATCTCCCGGCTCCTGTTGCGCACGATGATCCCTTGTTGGGCCAAATGCTGGTACAGGCCACCGGCATCTGTTACGCGTACGAGTAAAAAATTGGCATCGCTGGGAAAAACCGTTTCTACGGCGGGAATGGTTGTAAGCGCGTTGCTCAAACGCGTTCGTTCCAGCAGTACCTGTTGCACTTTTTCTTGGGTTTTATGCGCTAGGGAAAGCGCTTTTGTGGCCAATTGTATGGCCATTTGGTTGAGGTTGTACGGATATTTGACCTTGTTTAAAACAGCAATGACGGCGGTGTTAGAAAAAGCGGCGCCAACGCGCAGTCCGGCCAGTCCCCAAGCTTTTGAGAGGGTCTGTAATACGACCAGGTTGGGAAATTCTTGAAGTCTTTGACTCCAGGATTGCTGCCCGGAAAAGTCAATGTAAGCTTCATCTACAACCACCAATCCGGGGAAGGTATGGAGCATTTCCAAGACAAAATCCTCCGGTAGGCATTGCCCGGTAGGGTTGTTCGGGGAGCAGAGGAACAGCAGTTTGGAGTTGCCATCCATGACAGCCTGAACAACCGTGGCGTCAGGTGAAAAATCAGGTTTTAGGGGGGCTTGCCGGATAATAGCCCCGTGGATATTGGCTTGCACGGCATACATGCCATACGTTGGCGGCATGATCACGACGTTGTCGCGGCCAGGTTCCACAAAAGCGCGGAGCAGCAAGTCGATGGCTTCATCGGAGCCGTTTCCGATAAAAATTTGGGTTGGATTAAGGCCTTTCAAATTGGCTAAGGCTGACTTTAGTGGGCGCTGTTGAGGATCCGGGTATCGCGAAAAATCTTCTTCAAGCGGCCCGCCAAAGCTGTTCTCATTGGCATCCAGCATGATACGCGCTTGCGTTGATGCGGAGTCAGGGGTTTCATCCCTCGCGGAGGAATATGGCTTTAAGGCTAGGATATTTGCCCTGGAAAGTGCGTCGGTCAATGTTGCGGCGTTGTTCATGTATTGTTTTTTAGGCGTATTTCCACGGCGCGGGCATGGGCTTCCAAACCTTCTGCCTTGGCCATGGTGGTGATGCTGGGCGCAAGGTTTGAAAGCCCCTCGGCGGTAATTTGCTGGAACGTTATTTTTTTCAAAAAACTATCGACGGATACCCCGGCGCTCGTGCGGGCCTGGCCGCTGGTTGGCAAGGTGTGGTTGGTGCCGGATGCGTAATCGCCAGCGCTTTCGGGGCTGAAATGGCCGAGAAAGACGGAACCGGCATCCTGTACCTTTTCGGCCCATTGTTTCGGATGCTCTGTGGCAAGGATCAGGTGCTCCGGCGCGTAAGCATTGGCCCAAAGGAGCGCTTCATCCAGGTTTTTTACCAAAATGGCGTGACTGTTTTCCAAGGACTGTCTTGCGAATTCATGTCTTGGAAGTGCCTCTAGTTGAACCGCTAACGCCTTTTCTACCGCTTGAATCAATGCCTCCGAATCCGAAATCAACAATACCTGGCTGTCTGCACCGTGCTCGGCCTGGCTGAGTAGATCGGCTGCCACAAACGCGGGGTTTGCGCTGGCATCCGCCACAACGCATACTTCTGATGGCCCTGCCAGCATGTCAATGGCCACGCCATCGAGGCTGACGAGTGCTTTGGCTGCGGTGACCCAGGAATTTCCGGGGCCAAAGATTTTCCAGACTTTAGGCACTGATTCCGTTCCATAAGCCATGGCTGCGATGGCTTGTGCGCCGCCGATTTTATACACCTGCTGGATGCCACAAAGGCGGGCAGCAAACAAGACGGCGGGATGTATTTTTTTGTCCTTCTGCATGGGCGAGCAAAGGATAATTTCGCCACAACCTGCCAATTGTGCCGGAATGCCCAGCATCAGCACGGTGGAAAATAAGGGCGCGGTGCCGCCGGGGATGTACAGCCCCACTTTACCGATGGCCACACTTTTACGCCAACAGGACACGCCGGGCATGGTTTCAATAGGCGCTTCTTGCTTTATTTGGGGTTCATGGAACCGACGAATATTGGTATAAGCCTGTTGGATGGCATTTTTCAAGTCATCGGCCAAGCCTGATTCAGCGGCAATAAACTCAGTTTCGGTCACTGCCAGGATATCAGGTGCCTGCCCCTCAAATTGAACCGCCAATCGCCGCAAGGCAGCATCGCCGTTTTGTTGAACCTCAGCCAGAATAGCCGCTGTTTTTTCCCTTCTTTCCATAACTGCTTCATCGCCCGGCCGCGCCAGCAACGACTGGGATTTACCCAATTCAGGATAGTAAACAAACTTCATAATCAATATTTTAGTGCAAAAAAAAGTTGGATTTTTACCGTCCACCGTCCACCGTCCACCGTCCACCGTCCACCGTCCACCGTCCACCGTCCACCGTCATAAAATCATCCGCTCAATTGGCACCACCAAAATCCCTTGCGCACCCGCTGATTTTAATTGTTCCAAGACATCCCAGAAAATGCCTTCTGGTACCACGCTGTGCAGGCTGCTCCAGCCGGGCTCTGCGAGGGGTAAAATGGTGGGGCTTTTCATGCCGGGAATGATGGCTACGATTTGATCGAGGCGCTCATTGGGAGCATTCATGAGGATGTACCGGTGGTTTTTAGCGTTTCTGTTGGCGTGCAGCCGGAAAAGCAGTCGGTCAAGTGTATCTTGTTTGTCGGTAGAGAGGCTGGGGTTGGCAATCAGGATCGCTTCGGATTCCAACACTGTTGCAACTTCCCGCAATCCATTGGCCAGTAAGGTGCTTCCGGTGCCCACAATGTCGAAAATGGCATCAGCCAAGCCGAGGGAAGGGGCTATTTCCACGGCGCCGCTGATTTCATGTATTTCACTGGTAATGTTTTGGGACTTTAAATAGGCTTCTAACACCTTTGGGTAGGTGGTCGCGATCCGCAATTGGTGCAACGATTGAATATCCTGGAATGGAATGTTTTTGGGTAGGGCTATACTCATGCGGCATTTCCCAAAGCCCAGGCGCTCAATGGTTTGAACGGTTTTTTGCTTTTCCAGCACGACGTTTTCACCCACGATACCGGCATCTACCACATGACCGGCAACGTATTCCGGGATGTCGTCATCGCGGAGAAAGATGATTTCCAGCGGAAAATTAGAGGCTTGGGTGCGGAGTAGGCGGTTGGGACTGCTGTTAAAGCTGATGCCCGCATCGCGGAGCAGGGCAGTGGAGTCTTCGAAGAGGCGACCGGATTTTTGAATGGCTAATCTGAGCATGTTTATGACTTTACGTTGAGGGTTTTTGTTGTGTGTTGATTTGTTGTTTGTTTACCCGCCGTAGAAACTTACTTGCACGCCTGTGGTGCGCTGCGTAAGTTGCTACGGCGGGTAAACAAAAACCCGGCTTGCCGTGAGCACGACAAGCCGGGTTTGGTGTAATTCTGTTCCGTTTTAAAACGCCAACACCTTATCGCTTGCCAGGGGGCAGGAGATGGTGATGCAGCGGAAAAGCAGCTATATTTATCATTGGGTGCAAAGGTATCAGAAGTGAAACAAAAAAACCAAACATAGAATTGCTATATTTGTTGCTCTGGAAAGATAAAGATTTGGATTCTCTGACACATATTGCCATTGGCGCCTGCATGGGTGAAGCTTTTGCCGGAAAAACCGTTGGCAGAAAGGCTATGTTGTGGGGCGCGATGGCGCAAAGTATTCCGGATATTGATTTTCTGGCTGCGTTTTGGATGGATACGCCCGGCAGTTTACTGGCACACCGGGGTTTTACCCATTCTTTTTTGTTTGTCGTGCTTTTCGCCCCTTTCCTGGCGTTATTGGCGGAACGCTTGCACAGGCCCCACAATATTTCCCTGCGAAAATGGATTTTATTTTTTGGCATTGCCATCTTTTTCCACCTCTTTATTGACGCTTTTAACAATTACGGCGTGGGGTGGTTTGAACCATTCAGCCACCGGAGGATTTCTTTCAATGTTATTTATGTAGCAGATCCATTTTTTTCCATTGGACCTGGAATTGCCTGTTTTGCTTTAATTTTCTTGAGGAAAAAGCACCTCAGGCGGGCGTTCTGGTGGAAGTTTGGCCTGATCACCTGCAATGTGTATCTGGTGTATTGCCTTGTCAACAAACATAAAATTGATGCAGACACCCGGGAAATTCTGGCAGCCGAACAGGTGCAGTATACCCGGTATTTCACAACGCCGACGCCATTCCAAAACTGGCTGTGGTATGTGGTGGTGGGCGACGACCGCGGCTATCATGTTGGCTTCAGATCCTTGTTCGATAAGGAGAAACATATTCAGTTTCAATATTTTCCGCGCAACGACTCGCTGCTAAACCCTGTGCGCGACCAAGAAAGCCTGCATAAGCTTGTCCGGTTCTCACAACAATTTTACACCGTGGAACAGTGGTCGGATACGCTGGTTTTTAATGATTTGCGTTTTGGTCAGATCATTGGCTGGCAGGATCCGGGGGGGAAATTCGTCTTCCATTATTTCCTGAACCATCCGGAAGACAACCGCTTGGTGGTGCAGCGCGGTCGATTTGCGGGGTGGAATTGGGCGGTGGCGGAAGGGTTGGTACGTCGAATCAAGGGACAATAAATACCCCTATATGAAGAAAGACATTTTTTCTCCGGAAAAATATTTGCCAGGTCATACAGTGACTTTAGTAGCCAGTGGGACGCCTTATTTTGAGCATTTGTTGGAAATCATTGACAAGGCGCAACAGGAGATTCAATTTCAAGTGTATATTTTTGACGATGATGGTACTGGAAGGGCCGTGGCGGTGGCGTTGAAAAAGGCCCAGGACCGTGGGGTTAAGGTATTTTTGGCCGTCGATTCTTATGGTTCTAAAGAAATTTCATCGGCATTTGTCGCCGATTTGAAGGGGCACGGCATTCATTTCAAGGTTTTTTCTCCCTTGCCGCGCCATTTTTATGCTTTTCGTTTTGGCAGACGGTTGCACATCAAAGTTGTCGTGGCGGATGGCGCTGTGGCACTGGTGGGTGGCATCAATATTGCTGATAAGTACGCGGGTACCGCCGACGTGCTTCCCTGGCTCGATTTCGCCATATTGGTCGAGGGGCCGGTGTGTGCCGACCTTTCCAATATTTGTGCCCGCATTTATTACGAGAAATATTTTGGCCGGCTCAAATCTGCTTTGCCCAAAAAGCAGCCGCAACCCGCGGGAAAAGTTCGCAGCCGGTTTGCGTTAAATGATTGGTTCCGCCAAAAAAACCAGGTAAGCAACAATTACAGTGCGGCATTCCGAATGTCCCAGAGTTCCATTTCGATCATGGCCAGTTATTTTCTCCCTGGTCGTAAACTTCGTTATGTACTGAAGGAGGCGGCTCGACGCGGCGTTGACATTCGCCTCTTATTGCCCAACAAGTCCGACGTAGCCATAGCCAAACGCGCCACCCGGTTTTTGTACCGATGGCTGTTGCGGAACAACATTCAGATTTATGAGTGGGACAAATCGGTGCTGCATGGCAAGATGGCAGTAGTCGATAACAAATGGGTCACCATTGGTTCTTACAACCTCAATCATTTGAGCAAATTCAGCAGTATTGAGTTGAATGTGGAAGTAATGGATGCGGGCTTTGGCGCCTCGGTTCAGGAACAACTATCCGACTTAATGGCGCAATCGAGCTTTGTAAATGCCGATACGTTTGAACTCAGCCGTGGTGTTTGGTACCAGTTTCTGGATTGGGTTTCCTACCTGTTGGCTCGCTGGGTTATGCTGCTCCTGTTTTATTTCATCCGGCGGGAAGAGCATTTTCAAGAGAAAGATTGATGTTGGGGACCAGGGATTTTACCGGTTCCACTTCAATGTCCCCACCATGCGATCCAAATCCTGGCGCATAAACTGCACCACGGGTGCAAGTGAATCTGGCCGGGCTTCTGTATTGAAATACAACGCGCCGCGCAAGAAATTTTTGGTTGAGTCGGTCAGGAAGAACTGATAGGACGAAGCCGCGGGCCCTTCTACATTGAACACCACGCCATAGACTCGATCGGCGGGCCTATGCACTTGCAGCTCTTCGATGTAGCTCGCCTTGACATTGTGTTTATTGGTCATTTCATAGGCATCTTTCACCAATTCATCAAAATCGGCGCGGCTTTTTATCGGGTTGTAGCTGCAAAAAATCTTGGCATTTAGCTGTTTTACGGTGATGTTGAACCAGCATTCATTCTTGGCTTTTTCATCGAAATAGGTGGTGTCATGCTCAATGCTGGCGTACACTGGTTGGTCGAAAGTAAAGGCGCAATAGGTTTCGTCGAATGTTTTGTAGGCTTTTTGTGGATACTCCACACGCGGGTAGGCACGGGGTTTGGGTACGGGGGTGTAGTCTTCGCAGGAGGCGAGTCCAATGAAAAAAAGCAGAACAAGCCAACCTAGCTTTGGAGATTGAGTCGTTAGTGTGTTGGATTGCGTAAATATGTTGATTCGCATGAAGGCAATTTATTTAGTGTGTTTTGGTTAGGTAGCGCGGCATTTGTGTCGCCAGTCCAAGGCCATTTATGGCCGTTTTTTTTAAATATGGGGGGTGACGCTTGGCGCTTAGTATCCAAGGCAAATTGTTGTTTCGTTCGCTGCTTAAACCTCGTAGGTTAAAAAAAAACCTACGAGGTTAGGGGTTTGGCCATAAACGTTGCACAGGTTTTCTTATTTCAAAGATAGAGTAGGAAACTGCTCAAAAGTAGGCCAAGATGCTTTCCCAAATCCCTGGTCCACCCTCCTAAGACAAAGCTTCGGCGGGTAAAGGTGCTGAAAAGCCCATCCCAAAAGAAACTACAACCGTTGTGCTACCGTCCACCGTCTACCGTCCACCGTCTACCGTCTCTTATTCCACACCTTTATCCGCTCCTCTTGCCTTACTTTATTGATTGGCCAAGCATCTACGTCCAGCGATGCCTCTAATTCTTCATCCAGTCCTTTGAGCATCTTTGGGAAAAAATCCAGCCCAGTCACTTTTTCCACTTTGTCGATGGAGCAGGCGTATTCCATGACGGGGCTGTCGCCAAGCGCGTTGGGCAGAATAAAAGCGATGGCCTTTCTTTCACTGGGCGCCAGCAGTACTTTGTAGAATCCATTGGGTACACTCACCTTGCTAAAGCCGATTTGTTGATAATTGGTCTGGGTAAGGACAGGGCCAGTCACCACATACAATCGGTTGAATTTTCGCGCCCAGTCGCGGGTCAGTTCTTCCAGTTCGCGCCAGATACCACTGTTGAAACCGGGTTCTTGCGGACTAATATTACTCATATAAAAGGTCTCATCGATGGCTTTTTCGTTGAAGGCCATATCGGCTGCCGGGCAGAGGTGGCCTTTGTCTAAGCCGCTGGAGGTATAATCGCGGGGGGTGGCGCTTTCGGTGCGCACGTTCGGGTCGGGTCGGAAGGTGTTGGGGCGTGCGGCCCAGTTTTCGTTGAGGCGTTCGCGGTTTATTTCGTAGGCGACCCATTCGGCTTGTTCGTGGTCTTCATTGTAGGAAAGCACGAACCAGGTGTGGCGCACGATTTCACCCGTGCTGGAAGTCGGTAAAATGGCTTCGGGTACTTGCTTGGGCGTTTGTTCCGTTTGCGTTTCCGCCGTTTTGGTCTGGACTTCTATGGGTGGTTTGGTGTCGATTGGCGCATCGGATTTTTTCCCGCCAAACATGTTGAAGAGCCAAAATGCGGCTCCTGCCAGCAGGGCGAAGATGCCCGTTTTAAAGAGCATGCCATTAGAGTTGGAAGAGGATTTGCGCGCCATAACGGTTGAATGTTTCGGCGAAGGTAATGTGTTTGTTTGATTTAGACACAAAAAGTTTTATCTTAAGTGCGTAATTTTTTTAGCACATAGACACATAGGAACATAGAAAACATAGTTTAAAAAAGGGGGCGTACCTCTATGTTTTCTATGTTTTCTATGTGTCTATGTGTTGAAAAACTACGTATCTAATGAAACCGCTGATTTGTAATTTAAGTGCGCTAACCAACCGCCCAGCCAGCCAAAAGCCACACTGCCAATACAAGAAGCGTAGGTCATCCAGGCCGGTGAAGCAAAGCCCATGTATTTGCCGATGGTGTAAAAGAGCATCAGAAACCCCGTCAGCAGCGATACCGGGAAAAAGGCAGGCGGCGTGATTTTATGCGTCACAAAACCTCCCACCAGCGAACCCGCAAACAGCGAGCCGAGCAGTATCATCCAGCCATCGGTGGGTAAGTTGCGTATCCAATCGAGGTATGGCCACCCCCCATTGACATACGTTACCCCTTCCGGCGGTTGGTAAGGGGAGAACCCTTCGATAAAAATCATGAGGGAACAGCCGACGAATAGGCCGACGGCTATGGCAATTGCTTTTCTGAGTAGTGGGTGCATAAAAAAAGAAGGTTTAATGGTTTAATGGTTTCATGGTTTACGCGGTTTATTGTCAAATTTGAAATAGGTTTTCAAGGAAACCACAGATCGCGTAAACCATGAAACCATGAAACCTTTAAACCATGAAACCTCATTACTGTTTCAGCGAAGTTCCGTCTAAACCAAGTATTCCCATCATCCAGGCGAATTCCATGGCCTTTTCTTCGAGGCGTTTGAAACGACCGGATGCGCCGCCGTGGGAGCCTGACATGTTGGTTTTGAAGAGCAGGGCATTTTTGTCGGTCTTTAGGTCGCGCAGGCGGGCCACGTATTTGGCGGGCTCAAAATACTGCACCTGCGAATCGGCGAAGGAGGTGAGCACCAGCATATTCGGGTAGGCCTGTTTTTTCAGGTTGTCGTAAGGGGAATACTGCTTCATATAGTCATATTCGGCCTTGTTGGCGGGGTTGCCCCATTCGGTGTACTCGCCCGTGGTGAGCGGGATGCTGGGGTCGCTCATGGTGGTGAGCACATCCACAAACGGAACGCCGGTGACGATGCCTTTGAACAGGTCGGGGCGCATGTTGGTGACAGCGCCCATGAGCAAGCCGCCAGCGGAGCGGCCTTCAGCGAACAGCCGGTCGGCGTTGGTGTATTTTTCTTTTACGAGGAAATCAGCGCAGTCAATGAAGTCGGTGAAGGTGTTCATTTTGTGCATCATGTGGCCGTCTTCATACCATTTGTAGCCCATTTCCATGCCGCCGCGTATGTGCGCGATGGCCACCACGAAGCCGCGGTTGAGCAGGCTGACCGCGTCGCGGTTGAAATAGGGGTCGTAGCTGAAGCCGTAGCTGCCGTAGGCGTTGAGGTGGCAGGGGGCGGTTCCGTCGCGTTTGGTGGTTTTTTTGTACACAATAGACATGGGTACTTTCACGCCGTCGCGGGCGGTGGCCCACACAAATTCGGTTTGGTAGTCCTCGCTGTTGTAGCCCAATACAGGAGCCACCTTTTTCACTTCCTTGGCCTTGGTATCCATGTTGTAATCCACCACGGTTGTGGGTGTTTTCATGGAAGTGAAATTGTAGCGCAGGGTTTTGGTGTCAAATTCCGGGTTGTTGTCGAGGTTGGTGGCGTAGGATGGCTCACCCACTTCGATGTAGTGATCGGCCTTGTCGGCCCAGCGGATGATGTGCAACTGGCTGAGTCCGCCTTTGTGTTCGGCGGTGACAAGGTGGTCTTTAAATACCGTAAAACCGTCGATCAGCACAGCCTCCTGGTGGGGCAGCACGTCTTTCCAGTTCTCGCGTTTTGGATCGCTGACGGGCGCTTCCATGATGCGGAAGTTGGGTGCGTTCCAGTTGGTGCGGATCAGGAATTTGTCGTTCCAATGCTCCAGGTCGTAGAAAAAATCTTTTTCCCGGGCGCGGACCAGTTGGAATTCTCCGTCTGGTTTGTTGGCGTTCAGGTAGTGTACTTCTACGGTTTGCGTGTAGGAGGAGTTGATGAAAAAGTACTGCTCTGATTTTGACTTACCCAGGTAGGCATATTGTGTTTCGTCCTTTTCGTTGTACATCAAAACGTCCTGTTTTAGGGGCGTGCCCATAACGTGACGCCAAACTTTGTCGTTGCGCAGGGTCGTTTTGTCCTTGGTGTCGTAGAGCAGGGTTTTGTTGTCGTTGGCCCAGAAAAAAGCGCCGCCGATGTCGAAGGATTCAGTCAGATCCGTGCCCGTAGCCAGGTTTTTGAAATACACTTTGAACAGGTTACGGCCCGTATAGTCCACGGAATAGGCCACCAACTTGTTGTCGGGGCTAATTTGTAAGCCACCGAATTGGCAGTATTCCTTTCCGGCAGCCAGGGCATTCACATCCACCAGCATTTCTTCCGCGGCGTTCATGTCGCCTTTTCTGCGGGTGAGAATGGGGTATTCCTTGCCGGTTTCGAATCGGCCGACGTACCAGTAGCCATTTTTGAAATACGGCACGGTGGAATCGTCTTCCTTGATGCGGGCTTTGAGTTCTTCGTATAGTTTTTTGCGCAAGGGCGCTACGGGCTCCAGCACCGAATCGGCGTATCGGTTTTCAGCTTCCAGGTAGGCTGTTACGGCGGGGTTCTCGCGTTCATTGAGCCAGTAGTACTCATCGGTACGTTTGTCACCGGAAGCGGAGACCAGTTCTTTGGGCTTTTTTTCGGGGTGGGGCGGGGTGAATTGTTCGGGATGGAATATAGATGGTTGCACGGTGGTGGTGGTATTTTGTGTTGTGGAGGGGGTGTTTTGGCAGGCGGTGAAGCAGGATAAAAAAAGAACAGGAAACCAGTGTTTCATATAGGGAGGGTCGCTAGTGAGATGAAAACGTATATTGGAACTTAGTGTTTAAGCGGGCAGATATTATTTCCCATTGCGGATAACCTTCAACACCTGCCCCATCCCAGGTTGGAACAGCGGCCCGGTCACATTAACAACGAGGCGTTCCTTTAAGTCTCGCAGTATCTTGGAGAAATTATTCTTGAGATCCTCCTGGCGCGATAATTCATCTGTAAAATTCCGGAGGTCCAATTTCGCGTCGAGCGATTTTTGGACTGCATCTCGAAGCGTTGCAATTCGTGCGTCAATTTTGGCAATGGATGAGAAAAAGAATTCCGGCTCAAACATCTCATTGTCTATCCGCACCGGCACCCATTGTCGCTCTGAAAGGTGGTTTAGTAACATGGAGGCTGTCAGTTCCTTGCTTACCCAGCCGGAGAGCAGGCTATTCTTTGAGACTATCGTCAGGATGAAAGCATTGTCCCGCAATGCCCTGGTGATGAAATCTTCAAACTTTTCGCCCGGCTTAACTTCTTCTGTATCAATAACCACCTTGACTCCATTGGTCTCTAAAAAGGACTTAATGGACTGCATGGCGAAAAAGTCGTCGTGGTTGTAGGAAATAAAAACCTTGTGCTGCGTTTCGATTTTGGGTGGTTCGGAGTTTGCCAAGCTCGCGTCGATTTCTTCCGATTTGCCCGCCAATTCCAACACCGAATAATTCACCTTCGACTGTATCCGTTGCCAATCGGAGTAGTCGATCAGGTTCATGTTGAACTGTTTTTTGCCGCTGGTGTACTGCGCGGACAGCAGTGTGGCGTCGTTCGGGAATTTTGTGGCCAGCAGTGCGAGGGCTTTTTCGGTGTCTCCCAGGGAGATGAATTTTTGGATTTCGTTTCGCATAAAGTAAGAAAGCGGGGATAGGTAGCCGTAAGGCTGTTTGTGTATGGTGCCAAAGGTAGGGAAACCGCCATCTATTTTGCAAAAACTCGGTGCTTGGGATTTTTTTTCGGCGGCGTTGGTTTTATGGTGGGGGGCGGGTTACCTTTGCGCTCCGTTTTGGGGAAACGGGTCATAGCTCAGTTGGTTAGAGCGCCACGTTGACATCGTGGAGGTCACAGGTTCGAATCCCGTTGATCCGACAGTTATCGAGTGCGGAATGGGGAGTGCGGAGTGCGGAATACCATTGCCTGGTCTTTTTTATCAGGAACATTAGCAGCTACGGGATGTAGCTCAGCCCGGTAGAGTACGCGCCTGGGGGGCGCGTGGTCGCAAGTTCGAATCTTGTCATCCCGACATTTTATTATCAAGGAGTTGCGTTTGTTCGCAACTCCTTTTCTTTTTTATTCTAATGATTTTAGTTAATATATTTTATAAAATTTAGGGAACAAGGATATGTAAATATCATTCGACAGGTAAGGAAAGTTTATCTTTCGAGGCAGAATGCACGACCTAAGCGCAAAATAATATGGCGCTTCAGAAAATTTTGAGTTCTTCACAATCAAGTTTTTCTTTATTGTAAATTGCCATCTATTTTTTTGTTGTATTTGTCAAAAAAAGGCCATAATCTTCTTAAAACAGGCAACTTGTTAACTTAAAACAGCTAAAACTTCCACATGAGACCCGAATCTTGTACTCCTATCCTGATTTTCATTGTCAACTTAACCGTATTTGTAACGGTAAAACTTCCAGCTCAGCCCACTATTCACTTGGAGGATCATGTATTGTTTTTTGAAAAATTAACTGATCAATTCAGGGTTGTACTTGATTCGTCTGGGTTATCGGAGGTCGTAGAGATCGACACGGTGGCTATCAGTGCCAAAAAACTGGTATTCAAGTTTATTATCCCCGACAAGGCAAACCTAAGTTCACTCAATCGAACCCTTGACAGCCTGACCGGGCAAGCATTCGAAGCAGTCATGTTCGATAAAGCGCAGCTGCTTTCCGACCTGCCAGCACAAAATATCAGGCTTTCCTTTTCGGGAAAAGACGCGGTCATCAACGTAGAATCCGGACCAAAAAACAATGGCCTTGTCACCAGTATAAAGGATAAGATGGGAGAAACCTCTGATGGCATTATTCTCCCATTAAATGGATTAAAACTCAATATCAGTCAAATTTCAACAGATAGAAACGGCTCGTTCAAAGAGATGAAAAAATTGCTAACAAAAGGGCTGGCGAGTTTTTTCAAACAAAAAAATAGCAGCTGGTTTCAAAGCTCGAACCTGGAAGTCGTTTCGGATTTCAAACCCGATGAACTTGTACTCCGGGTCACAAATGCGAAGGATATTGTATTGAAATTAGGTCATTTTGAATATTTACGCATGAGTTTCCGGTTTTCTGTAGAGAATGAACAATTACAATTGAACTATACAGTGGATGGGAAATACGGCGCTGGGATACTTTGGGCACCTTTTGATCAGGATTACTATCCTATGTCACCAAAATATGAGGCGGAATTGAGGTTTTTTTCATCCGAAACGCTTAAGACAACGATATCGAACATATTTTCAGCCAAATAAAAAAGAGGCATCAACAAATGAACCATGAAATTTAAAATGATAGCAGACTCGGGCTTTTCGCAATTCAAGTGGTTTATCTCGCTAGAGATTGCCCACCTGGTTCTATTTTTGAGTTTGTTAAGCGCAGGCGGTTTCTTGGTAGAACAAGGCATCTATCTGGCGTTCGTGCTTACACCTGTTAAAGTTGGCTATTATACCTTGATTTGGCGGATGTTAATGTCGGGAGCTAAAAGCAGTCAAAATAACTGGCCGGTTCATTTCAGGTGGGCATTAAATGTACACGCGGTTACCATGTTAACTCTGCTGATTTTCGGCGGAATCGGCGGAGTATTGCGTTTCGATTTATTCTTGTTTCTCAATGTATTGATAGAGATTTTTTTTGCCGTGTATATCGGTCTTTCCGTCCAGGAACTTCTGGAGCCGAGCACTGGTAGCCAGTTTTTCAACGAAGGTGGTTCCGATTTAAGCATGCCGGAGGAAGGAGCTGATCTACGCGAACAGGTGCTATTCTTTCTAAAAAACGGCAGGACTTCAAAGGCGCTGTCGCTTTTGGAATCGCATTTTTCCGGCACCAATGATAGTGAAAGTCATCGCATTGTGATTATCAGGTTGGGAGAACTGTCTGCCCTTGAAACGGAAATAAAACGCGGCAATATTACGGTTGGAGAAGCGCGCAGTCAGTTGAGCAGCATCCGGAATATCTGCCTGGATCTGGCAAATTCGATCTCCGGGCCAGCTAGTTTTTAGTGCTCGGATGCGCTTCTATCCAATCCATGTAAAGCATATCCGGCATGAACCATCCGCTTAGCCAATCGGTTCTCCATACCGGAAAATCAGCCCGGGGATTGAATTGACGCAGCTCCGGTGTTTGTTCGCCATCCGTCAATGAGGAAACCGCCCGAACAATATACCCCGCCGCTTCTGAAACACTCAAAAGATTGTCTTTATTCAAATCACGTACCGGCCCCGAAGGGTAGAAATTATATTGCGCAAAATGCTTGATGATTACCATGTGATCGTCGTCCATTGGTGGTAATTTGTAAGGAGGCAGGTTGCTCATAAAAGAGGCCACGGCAAAACCGAAAACTGTCATCCCGGCTGTTTCCCCGGATCCGCCGAAAGCCGACTGCTCCACCGAAGACGCTGCAATAACCGTGGCACCCGAGTTGCGCCTTATATCTGGAAAAATACGCTGCATCAAATGAAATCTGGCCAAGTCTGCATCGTTTTCCCCGGCTTGGCAAGCATTCAACAGGATCAACTGTTGCCGCGCCGCACAATCTGTTGTCCAGACCATCAGCGAATCGTAAGCGAAGCCTCTCGTTTCAGGATTTTTGAAGTCCATATCCCAGGTAGAAAGATAAAAGCGGTCGTTCTTTAATAGACCGTGACCGGCGTAGTAGAAGAACAGGAAATCTTGCGGACGGGCCTTGGCCAGCATTGATTGTAGCATCCGAAGACTGTCGAGCCGGACCGACTTGTCTTGGAACCTGATGACTTCTGTATGTTTGAAAAACCTTTTAGAAGTGTTTTCTCGCTCCATATATTTTTGGAACCTAAATAGCTCGTCCATACTTTTCATATCGTAATCGGGCCCGTTGAGGGGCGGCATATTCTTGAATTTGGAAGCGCCAATGAGCACGACATACAAATTGGGTGTATCGGGCGTGTTGCACAAAAATTCAATTGATGCTACCTCCGACTGCCGGCCTGATTCGTCCCATACCTGTGATTCGATGTTGTTTTTGCCGGAGATGAGCTCGACCGGAAATGAAATCCGGGTGCCGTTTTTCTGATCTGCGGTCAATATGTGTCCATTTAGTCCCGCCAGGGGCTTGTTGTTGATCCATACATTAAATCCTTGCAACAGCATGGCGCCGGCCTGGAGATTCAATTGTAAGGTGACATTACGCCCAGCGGGCATATAGTCCAGTTCTTGTTGATTGGTGATCGACAACGCAGGAGCCTTCGTGTCGGGCAATGGTTTACCCGGGTCAATGCCGCTCTTCTCCAGTCTTTTCTTCCAGGCCTCAAAATAGGAATCGACAAGGGCAGGGGAGGCGAACCCGGTTTTTGCCAGAATTTTGTCGGGCCGATTAAAAGTCAGGTCGAATTGCGTAGCCGGTTTTACTGTTTTTCCGCTCCGGAAACTAAGCAGATTTGCCGCGTTTTGATCCGGCACCATGTACCAACCTTCCGGGCTGAAAATAATTGGTCCGTCGGGGGTGATCTCTAGGGAAAGCAGGTGCTCTCCACGACCGTAATGCCATATTTCCACCAAATCTGCACAAGTAATTGCGATGATGGAGTCATTCGGATACAAGCTGATAGCGCGGATATCTTTTGCTCTGGGTTTTATTTCACGCAACAGCCTTCCTTCCTTCCAGTTATAAAACAATACACTTCGCGGTGAAGCAGCCACCAGGATATTTTCCGATGTGTCCATTTTCCAGTACCAGGTATAATTCGGCAAATAAAGCGTTTGAAGTTTTTGTCCGGAATTCAAATCCAGTATCCGGGCCGGATAAAGCTTGCCCCTAAAATTGATCAGACTGTCATAAATAAAACTGTCCGGTTCAGGATGTACCAGGTAGTTCTTGCTGTAGAAAAAACTAAGACCCATCCCCATGCCGCTCTGAAAATTACAATCAGATTTCCAGCGTAGTTTCCCGCTTTGTGGATCAAAGGCTTGGACCCGATAAATGTCTTTATCAAAAGCCAAACCCGTGTTCTTCACCGTTTTATAAGATGAAACGAGCAGTTTGCCTCCATCCAGGCTCAATTGTGCTTCCTTGATACGCCAGCCTTTTTCCACATAGAAAGTCTTCGGATCGGATAAACTAACGTGTTTCACCCTGCCTTGCTCCGCTTCTTCGGTGAGCTTGTACAGGAGCAAGTTGTTTTTGTTGCTCGCAGGCCATACCTGAGGTACAAGCAGGTAATTCAACGCCGGACTCCAGATATATGCCCACGCATTGCCCGGGACGCATATGGTATCCAGCGGTATCCGGGAGTGTTTCAGGGCTCGGAAAAAGGCGAAACACCACTTATCCAAGGAACTCGTGTTCACATTCTTTACCACCAATCCATGATGCTGCACGGGAGGCGACTCATATTTCTGGTAGTCGTTCCTAATTCCGAATGGCATCCAGGTACGAATGTCGAAACCGAATTCATCGGTTGCGAGGCAGAGTTGGGGCAGTTCGGGCTGAAAAAATGCATCACCGAACCATTGGTTCGGCTTGGGAAAACCGCTGGTGACGGCTCCGTTTTCAAGGTTGACCCAGCTCAGTTTTTTGTATTCCTCCAGGATCAGTAATTTATCTTCACTCGGATGCAGCCGGATAGTGCATTGCTCGTTGGCTGCTGAAATTCTTTTTGGTTTCGAATCGCGCTGGAGCGATATGCAGTATATTCCCGCTCCAGAAGGTTGATCTTTTGCCCATTCTGCTTTCATTTTCACATTGCCGCTCAGATATACCTCGTTTCTTTTTTCTGAAACTGCTAATCCTTTCAACTCATTTTGAAAGTCGGGGCCAGTGCGGATTAGCTCGTATCCTCCCGGTTTTAGCTCCCACACAAAAAAGCCGTACCCAACCGCAGACCAGTCATTTTTCTTGCTAAGGCGTGAAAAATGAGCATAGAGATACTTGGAATGCGCCGAGAAGTAGATATTCTCCAATTGAACAGTATCCGGAATGGCGAGTCGTTGACATTTAAATGTCTGGAGATCAATTACTTCAATCCCATCGCCCATATTATAACCTAGAGCTGCGCGTTGCGCCTCGTTTGCACTTGCCATGCAACGCACACTTCCATGGTCTGCTACTTTGAACATGGGTGAAATAGCCCTTTGGATCAATAGGGTATCTAGGGTCTCAATATTAAAATTGTACCCATCTGTCAGCCGTTGAATTAACCCATTGTCCTTGTTCCAGTGAAGAAAAGTACTTATCAAATGCCCATTTAGTACGCGAACCAGGCGATGCAGCATGCGGTACTGGGGCCAGTCGAACAGTTGAAGCGTGATGGAATCATTTCTCATGGATTCCACGAGCAAAATATCCGAGTTGCCTGGATGAAATTGAATACTTCTAACTATGCCTGTTACATAAAGATTTCGTAAAAGCTGATCTCTTTTTGCATCCCAAATCTTGATGTTCCCTTCTCTGTCACCCGTAGCCAGCAGCAAGGTGTCGATCGGATCGAATGCGAATGCGGTTATACCCGATGAATGTCCGCTTTGAACAAGCATTTCGAAACCAGCATCATTTTGAGCCGGTAATCGGGTGGGACAGAAACAAAGCAGCAACAAGGAGATGTGAAGTTTTTTCATATGCGGATTTCGAATTCATCATTATTTGCGAATGCAAGTATAATACTTAGATACTTTTGCCGGGACAAATAAATTCCCGGCCAATTTGATTCAAATAAGGGTTTTTTATTCGTAAAAATTAACAGACTGAGATTTTATTTCATTTTTTTTGGCTAAAAGTTTGCTGACAGCAACTTTTTTATATACCTTTGCATCATCATTAGTTCTTTGAATTTTAGTTTACTACCTAAACCTGCATTTGATTTGTTTATGGTGTACTCTTTCACGCCTGTAAAAAGGCTTCTTTTCGGATCAGCCCTGTGAGCATACCTGCCTATGGAGCCCGGCCCGGAGGCCCGCTGGACTTTAATGACAAGGCTATTTTTAAGTGAGGGGGGTGCTGTTAACGAGTGACGCTTACATGTTTGGTTAAAGGTGATAGGTAAATGACAAGGCAATTCGCCTTTATTTCACCAAACATATTTAATTATGAGTAAATTAATTTCAGTTGACAAAGCCATTTCGGCTATTGATTCAATTATTTCAAAGAACCGTCACTCGTTCACGGATAAAGAGCTGAGGGATTTGTTTGAAGTAGTCACACTTCTAAAAGAGTACAAGGATAAAAGCAGCTTTGGTAGTTATTTGAATCCAATAATTATTCAAAAGGCCACTGAAGTTTTGCTTCGATTCATGTTGGAAGCTGACTTTTTTGACAAATTAAACGACCTTTTCTCTTGACCTTCCGTCACCCCCTCATTCTTTTTCACTCTCTATACAATATTGTATCATGAATTTAGGAAACGCGATAAAGTCTGCTCGAAAATCACAAAATTTTAAGCAAAAGGAACTTGCACTCAAGTGCAATATTTCCCCTGGATTTCTTTCGCAAATTGAAAGTAACCAGCGCGATTTAAGTATTTCGACATTGGAAGTAATTAGCAAGAGTTTAAATATTCCACTTCCGATTCTCTTTTTTATGGCTGTTGAAGAGAATGATATTCCTCAAAAGAAAAAAGAAACATTTCGCCTCATAAGTCCTGTTTTTCAAAACCTTCTAACTGATATTTGGATGAATGAAGAATAATGACCTTCCTAGAATACCGACAGCAAGGGTTTTGTGCCTTACTCTTGGCATTTCCGAACTGGACTTAGATATTTTGCTTCAAAGTCTTCATAAATATTATGTAACTATCCAGCCGCCTTATTATGCCCAGGAGCGGCAAATTTGGAGTAAATTTTTCAACTTTGTGCCTTAAGATGACAGACCAAGATCAAATACAAGCGTTAAAAGCAGAAAATGCTCAAT
>Ga0105055_10000837_pt1 | contig 50208 bp, 53 predicted proteins | sample BON03_FD_78090 | JGI IMG/M metagenome (GOLD analysis project Ga0105055, IMG submission 78090) | Freshwater microbial communities from Lake Bonney liftoff mats and glacier meltwater in Antarctica - BON-03 | ecosystem: Environmental > Aquatic > Freshwater > Ice > Glacier meltwater | place: Lake... | reverse complement strand
CGGATCGGCGCGAGGACAATCGAAGACCTCCACAACGCAATCGCCTCGGTCATCGACCTCTACTCAGCCGACGAATGCCAGAACTACTTCAAAGCTGCTGGATATGGAGTCAAATGATGCGGAGGTGCTTTAGCGCCGCGTCGCGCCTGCCGCGACCAGCGCCCATCCCGCCAGAAACGACAGGCCGCCCAGCGGCACAATCGCGCCCAGCCAGCGCGGGGCGCCGATCGCCATCGCATACAGGCAACCTGAAAAGACCAGCACGCCCAGGATGAACGCCCATCCGCCCAGGCGCACCAAACCCGTGCGACCTGACATGGCAATCGCCAGCGCCGCCGCCGCATGGACCAGCGCATAAAGCGTCGCCGTTTGCCACCAGTCGGCAGCCTCCACGCCCAGCGCCAGGCCATGTGCGCCGAAAGCGCCGAGCGCCACGCCGCCAAATCCAGTCAGGGCCGCGCCAAGCGCTAATCGGTTCATTGCTTGGTCTCCGGCTTGCGGGGCAGGGCGTAGGTCACCACCGCGTGGCTCGACGGCTTGTCAGCGCCCTCTATCCGCACGTCCACATCCATCACGGCGAGCGCCTGCCCGATCTTCATCACCCTTGCATCCGCCACGACGACGTCGCCGATACAGGGCCTCAGGAAATTGATGCTCAAATTGCTCGTGACCGTCATCGGCTCGTGCCCGGTCAGCGTCATCACGGCCATATAGGCCACCGAGTCGACCAGGCTCATCTGCGTCGGGCCGGAAATGTATCCGCCCGGCCGCAAATGCGTTTCGTCGGCGACCAGCCGCATCTTTGCGCGGCCCTCTTCCATCAGGACCACCTCGCTGCGATTGCCGGTGTTCGGGAAAGCCGCACCGAGGAATGAATTTGCCTCGTCGGCCGTCATGCGTGTTGTCATTCTAACGGGCTCCCTTTGCGTCACCCCTTGCTGGGCCCGCCTGCTTCGTCCACTCTAAAGCTGACGGATCACCCGCCAAGAGGTGACGCCAAGGAAGGACATCCCATGCTCAGCGCCGGTGACGAATACCCGATCCACCAGACCCCCGAACCTGTTGCCTATTCCGGCTCCGACCGAAATTTCTACGACCGCTATTTCTTCAATGGCTACAGCGCTGACGGGTCAACTTTCTTTGCAGCCGCGATGGGCGTCTACCCGGCGCTCAACATCATCGACGGCGCCGTTTCCATCTTGCGCAATGGCAAGCAGTCGAGCGTCTATCTCTCGCGCCCGCTCAACATGGAACGGATGGACACGCATGTCGGTCCGCTCTCGGTCGAGGTCGTCGAACCGCTGAAGAAAATCCGCCTGCGCCTCGAGGAAACCGAAGGCCTCGCGCTTGATGTGGAATTCGAGGGCCGCGCCTTTCCGATTGAGGAACCGCGTTTTACCCGCCGGATCGGTTCGCGCATGATGATGGACCTCACCCGCATGACGCAGAACGGCCGCTGGTCCGGCAGCGTCCGTGTCGACGATGAGTCGATCAAGGTCAGCCCCGACGACTTTACCGGCACGCGCGACCGCTCATGGGGTGTCCGCCCGATCGGTGCGCCGGATCCGCAGCCGCTGATTCCGGCGCCAACGCCGCAATTCTACTGGATATGGACGCCGACCAATTTCCCCAACCTGTCCATGTTCTACCACGTCAATCATGACGAGCATGGCGTGACCTGGAACACCCGGGCGGTGATCGTGCCCGATGGCGTGGCGCAGGGCGAAGGTATCCACCTCTCCGATGCGAAGATGAACGTCACCTACGCGCCCGGCACGCGCCGCATGGCCAGCGCGTATCTTGACATGACGGATCCGCAGGGCCGCGCCCACAAGGTGACGTTCGAACCGATCGGCACGTTCCTGATGAAGGGCATCGGCTACGGCCACGACAAATACCGCCATGGCGCCTTCCGGGGCGATCAGCTCGCCATCTCCCGGGAAGACTTCGAGCCTGCGAGCCTGCCATGGCAAGTGCCCGAGAACCTGCACATCCAGGAAATCGTCCGTGCAAAACATGAAGGCCCTGACGGACTCGGCTCCGAAGGTATCGGCACGTTCGAACAGCTGTTCATGGGCCCGCACGCGCCCAGTGGCTTCAAGGAAATCCTCGACGGCGCGGCGTGAGTCGGGCGGGAATCTACTCTTGCACGAGTGCCTCGCAGGAGCGGGCCGTCGGACCGTTTCCCAAATATTGGGACGGTCCGTCCCGGTTCAAGGAGTTATCGTCGTGACATTCCGAAGTGGCTGTTACGAATTCGTCAGGCGTCGGCCCCGACCAATACCGACGGAGTCTTACCCATTTGCCCTTTTCGAACTGGCCACCTGTCACGAAGGAGACGTCAGCGAACCGAAAGATAGATCTTGCTTCGTCCCACGCATACTCAAAAGAGTTGCTTTCCGATCCTGATCTGTTTTTGGTTCTCAATCGTATTGAGATACCAAGTCGGTGACGGTCAGAATTTCCAAAGAAACGAAAGTCCAGTCCGTCGTATGCGGGCCCCGGTCCTTCCAGCGGAACTTGCAGCTCAGTTTGCAGGTTACCTTCAACGGGATAGTCGAGTTCGACTTTCAGTTCTACGCTCCGGTCGGGCAAGGTCTTCCATTTGTTTTCGTCCGTCAACGTCATGCCGCTAACTCCGATGAGGAGCACGATCTTGTCCGGTCTATCTTCGACTCGAACGGTGTTAGGAAACTGTGTTGGCAGGTTCTGAAAATCGATCGGGATCGTCAGAATCATCCTGTTGGGGTCCATGTTCCTCTTCATTTCGTCCATGTCGTCTTGATTCAACACGATGTCCGGCCTATCCGGCGATATCGTCGGCAGGCTTAAAGCGGGTGTCTGACCAATTACCGGTATGGATACCCTGTCGATCAGAGTGGGAGCGGCCTGGACTGTCGCAGCCGTGGCCTCCGCGAGCGCGCTTTGCTCGCATGCCGCGATTTCAGAAGGCTTTTTGCGAACCGTGCTCGCGCGCTTCCCGTTCGTTATGCATCGGGAATAGGCGGCGTCATAGGCCGCCACGAACGCAAGCGATTTGCCCGACAGGTCCGGCGCGGCCAGCCCTGGCAGGCAGAAGCAGCACGTCGCAAGCAGATACGTCAGGATACGGTAGTTCATGGGATTACCTCCAGTTTGGCATGCGCACGCACTGCAGAGCCGTGATAGGTGATGGTCAGGTCATGCGTGCCGGGTTTGGCAAACCGCAGCGTCCAGGCATCGTCGGACTTGCGGTTGGTGAAGTGGCGCGCGACCTCTTGGCCCGACGCGTCGTAAATGTAGATCCCGCAATTGGCGGGGGGCAGGCCACCGAAGGTCAGCGTCACGTCGCGACCGGCCTTCAGGGGCGTGTCCGGCAAGGTCAACGTCGGCTGCGCATCAATGCTGCCTGCGCCGGCCACCACGAAGTCCAGGCAGTCGGCATATTGCGCCACTTCTGCCACCGCACGATCCATTTGCGGCGCAAAGCCGATGCAGGCTTTCCAGTTGCCCGTTAAGGACGGCAGGCTGCTGCGCTGATACTCCCCATCCGGCTTGTTCGCGGCGGTATAGAACCAGGCCGCGAGGCGTGGCGGTGTCTCATCCATGAAGATCAGTCCACCATATCCCCGGTTTTCGGGCAGGCCCTTATAGGTGACGGTCATGCCAAGGGCGGCATCCACGTCGACACTGTCGAGAGACAGGTAGATCGAATTCACTGGCCCAATGGGCCGATCAATGATTTCCAGAGTGCTCGCCGTTGGCTGTGTGGCTTGTGTCGCCGCGCCCCGATAGATCAGGCTCGGGGATGATATCTGCAGCGGGCTCAATGCTGCGCCGCGAAACACCAGAGCTGGCGCTTCAATGCTGAGCGGCTGCGTGGCAGCGCCCCGGAAGATGAGAGAGGGGGCCGTGATGGCCAACGGCGCCCGCGTTGCGCCCCGATAGACAATTGCGGGCGCCGTTATTTCAAGTGGAGCGGCGTTGGTCCCACGATACACAAGGGCAGGGGCGGCTATCTCAAGCGGTGTTGCGGCAGCCCCGCGAAAGACAAGCGCGGGCGCCGTAATCTCCAGCGGTACAGCAGACGCGCCGCGATAGACCAGCGAAGGCGCGGTAATTTCGAGCGGCGCCTGCGCAAACGCCTGCAGCGCCGCGCCGCATGCCAGCAGGCAAAGTCCGCTCCATCGCCACATGCGCCGCGCAGTCATCAGGGTTCACCGATCCGTCGGTCAGGTTTCTCCTGTCTTCAACGCAACCCTGTCAGCAATCCCGCCAAGTATCAGCCGGCGTTCAGTCCCTGCCAGGCCTGCATAGCCAGCGTGATTGCCCGCATGTCGCCGGTCGTGGTGCCCTGCATCAGGTTCATCGCATAGGACATGGTCGTGTGTGCCTGCATGTCGATTAGCGCGATGGAGCCGCCATAGCCGCCCCAGAACATGGAGTGTTCATTCAGCGCAGGCGACATAGGCCCGGACAGGCCGAAGCCAAGACCATAGCGCACCGGAATGCCGAGGATCAGGTCCGTGCCTTCGATCTGCGGCTCCAACGCCTTGCGGCAACCGGCCTCGCTCAGGAACTGCTTGCCGCCAGCGGCCCCGCCATTGGCCAGGATCGTGTGGACCATTGCCACCGAACGCGCATTGCCCGTTCCGCCAGCCGCCGGGATCTCGGCTCCGCGCCAGTCGCGCGTCCGCGTCGCGCCCACGTTAATCACCGGATTGGTCAGCGTCAGCTTCTTGGTTTCCGTCATGGTGGGATCGGCCGAAATGTTGCCATCTGGCGGCGGCTTCAATTCGGCCACGCGATTGTCTTCCGCCGCCGGCAGGCCGATATGGAAGTCTGCGGCCATCGGCTCGGCAATCTCTTCACGGAATACGGTGCCGAGCGATTTGCCCGCAATGCGCCGCACAACTTCGCCAACCAGATAGCCTTGGGTGATGGCGTGATAGCCGGCCTGCTTGCCCGGTTCCCAGAAGGGCGCCTGCGCCGCCAGCAGGCTCGTCGCTTTTTCCCAGTCATACAAGTCCTCGGTCGTGAACGGCTCACGCCAGCCTGACAGGCCAGCTGAGTGGCTCATCAGATGACTGACTTTCACGTCTGCCTTGCCGCTCGCCGCAAATTCCGGCCAGTATTTGGCAACAGGCGCATCAAAATCCAGTTCGCCTCGGTCGGCCAGCAACAGGGCAGTCAGCGCCGTCATCGTCTTGGTCGTCGAATATACGTTGACAATCGTGTCCTTCTCCCAGGGCCGTGTGCCGGCGACATCGGCATAGCCGCCCCAGAGGTCGACCACGGCTTCGCCATCCTTGGTGACGCAGAAGGAGGCCCCGATATCGGCGCCTGTATCCAGGTGCGTCTGGAACTGGTTCCGTACGCCCTCAAACTTGTCGCTTGCAACACCCTGCATTTTGACCTGCGTCATCGTCTATCCTCCCGGCTTGTCTTTCGTGCCGGGACTCTATGGGTGCCTCGCGCGCCTAGCAACGCCTGACGGTGGGGCAGGGGTCTGTGTCACCGGGAGGTCAGGTGGTCCGGCAATGGTGCGCGCGCGGAGCCGTCAAATATACTCGGCCGCAGCCAGTCCTTGATGTTCCGCGTCAGGGCAGGATCGCCTTGTACATACAGGTCGCCGGATTTGATGGCGTCACGATAGGTCCGCTCGCCCATCCATACATCATGCATGGTCCGCACTGTGCAGGTGAAATAGACATCCACGTCCTTGCCGGGATTCTTCAGGCAAAGATCAACATTATCGTCCCGGACCAGCAGCCAGTAATCGCTCTGCTCGACAAGATCTGTAAACTTGAACTGGATCACGCTCTCACTGCCGATAAGTTTGGACGGATCGATACTGCGTTCGAGGTAGAGCATCAGGAAGTCCACATCGAAGTCTTCATCGAGCACGTTGTGCCTTGCCCAGCACAGGCCCCATTCGCCCATGGCCACCAGAACTGGCAAAAGGGCCTGGCACGCTTCTGTCGGAAAGTATTCGTATCCCTTCTGACCGGTGATCTTGCGGCGGACAATCATGCCTTGTTGCTCAAGGGATTTCAGGCGTCCCGTCAGCAAGGCGGGCGAAATGTCCCCTAGTCCGCGCTGCACGACATTGAATCGGGTGGCGCCCATCAGGATTTCGCGGACGATCATGATCGTCCATTTCTCTCCGAGAATTTCCGTTGCTTTCGCGATCGGACAGAACTGGCCGTATTTCAAGGGGCACCTCCCAAGGCGCTGCCAGAGGGGCATGATTGCTTCTGAAGTGGTTCACTTTACATTCTGAAGTGGTTCGCTTCAACTCCTGAACTTTAATGCAACGCGAAACAAGCGCACTGATTTCCTGTCACCGGATGATCCGGTCACAATTCAAACAGGAGAAGTGAAATGCCACTCGTCACGATAGATCTTATCAAGGACGTCTTTTCGCCCGCTCAGAAGGCGGATATCATTCACAAGGTCACTGAAACAATGGTGGCCATCGAAGGCGAAGCCCTGCGCTCCGTGACCTGGGTGCGTATCAAGGAAGTCGAAGAAGGCGACTGGGGCATCGGCGGCCAACTGCTGACCGCCGCTGACGTGCATGACATGGCGCGGGGTGGCGCCCAACCCGCCACTGTCGCCTGACACGGAATCCGGGGGCGCCGCATGGCGTGGCGCCTCCCATCTCCCACCCAAGCAGGATACAGAAAAATGCCATTCGACACACAGATCATCGACGCCGCGGCCCGCCTTGGCAGCGCGTTCGCCGGAAACTCGGCAAAATTTGAATGCAGGGACGAATTCGTCGACGAAAACTACGACGCCCTGAAGGCGCGCAAGATATTTTCGGCCCAGGTGCCCGAATACCTTGGCGGCGAAGGCGTCTCGCACCGCGACATGTGCGCCTTCCTGCGCCGTCTTGCGCATGACTGTCCGTCTACCGCGCTGGCGGTCTCCATGCACCAGCATCTCGTATCAGCTGCGCGCAAGAACCATGAAGACGGCAAGCCCGGCAAGGCCCTGCTCGAAAAGGTCGCCGACGGTGAACTCGTTCTTGTCAGCACCGGCGCAAACGACTGGCTGGAATCGAATGGCGAGGCTCGCAAGGTGGATGGCGGCTATCGCATCAAGGCCGTGAAGCCCTTCGGCAGCGGCTCGCCGCGCGGCGATATTGCCGTCACATCCTGTGCCTTTGACTGCCCGGACGACGGACCGTCGGTCCTGCACTTTCCGGTATCCTTGAAAGCCGAGGGCGTTGAGCTGCTGGATGACTGGGAAGCCATGGGCATGCGGGCCACCGGTTCGCAGACGATCCGGTTCAATGACGTGTTCGTGCCGGACGCGGCTGTCGGCCTGAAACGTCCGCGAGGACCCTACCATGCCGCGTTCAGCGTGATCGTCACCGTCGCCATGCCGCTGATCATGTCGGTCTATGTGGGATTGGGGGAATCGGCGGCGGCGCTTGCGCTCGAAAAGGCGAAGGCCCGTACCAATGATCCGGTCACTGTCCTTCATGTTGGCGAGATGCAGAACCTGCTCGTTACCGCGCAGCTTGCGGTCGATTCGATGATTGCGCTTTGCGACGATCTCGCCTTTGCGCCGAGCGAAGAACTGGCCAGCCAAGTCCTTGTCCGCAAGACGATCTGCGCCAATGCCGTGATCGCGGTGACGGAAAAGGCGCTGGAAGTGTGCGGCGGCTCCGGCTTCATGCGCAAGGCCGGTATCGAGCGCCTGCTGCGTGATGCCCATGCCAGCCAGTTCCACCCGCTGCCCGAAAAGCGCCAGCAAATGCTCACCGACCGCATTGCCCTCGGGCTGACCCCGGTCTGATCGTCTGGTCCTGCTTATCCCCAGAGCGCGGCTGGCGGCGGGTCGATCCAGCCGTCACGATAGGTGAGGGCATGGGCCACATCGTCCTTCAGCCAGAGCGGGCCGTCGAGGTCGGCTGCATCGCACAGGCCGGCCAGAAGCACGGCGGGCGCCATCGAGATGGATCCCGCCACCATGCAGCCGACCATCACGCCCATGCCGCTCGCCCGGGCTGCGCGTACCATGGCCAGCGCCTCGGTCAGGCCGCCTGTCTTGTCGAGCTTCACGTTCACCGCGTCATAGCGCCGGGCGAGGTCCTGGATGTCGGCGCTCGTATGCGCGCTCTCGTCGGCGCATACGGCGACCGGGCCGGGCCGTCGCTCCAGCGCATCATCCTTGCCGGCAGGGAAGGGCTGTTCGATCAGCACCACGCCGAGGTCGGCAGCGGCGCGGGAAATGGACGGGAAATCGGCTGGCACAAGGCCTTCATTAGCGTCCACGATCAGCCGCGCGTCCGGGCGGGCCAGGTGTACGGCTTCGATCCGTTTCAGGTCTTCCGCACCGCCAAGCTTCAGCTTCAGCAACCGTCCCTGGATCGCCATCGCCGCCTCGGCCATCTTCTCCGGCGTGTCCAGGCTCACCGTGACGGCCGATTCCACCGGCTTCGGCTCGGGCAGGCCCGCCAGCTGCCAGACCGGCGTGCCGCTCATTTTGGCTTCAAGGTCCCACAAGGCGCAGTCGACTGAGCAGCGGGCCGCGCCAGCCGGCATCTGGCCCTGCAGGTCCGCGCGCGTCAGGCCGGTCTCGATCGTCTCGCGCAGGGTCTCGATCGTGGCCGTCACACTCTCGATCGTCTCGCCATACCGCCCATAGGGCACACACTCGCCCCAGCCCGTGCGTTCCCCTTGCTGCAGCCTGACCCGGACAGTCTCGGCGCTTGTCTTGGACCCGCGCGATATGGCGAAAGCGGCCCTCAGAGGGGAGGATACGGGAGTGATGTCGAGACGCCGATTGCGCATAGCTCATCCTGATCGATCAAATTTGATCTATTCCAATGCCCTTGCCTTAAGCATGTTTTGCTAGGCAAGTCAGGTAGTTACACGCTGTTGGCAGACACAGTTTCCCCCGATTTCGCGCTTGATCAAGGCGACGAAGGTTCCGTTCTCCGCATCAGCGGGGACTGGACGGTCGCAACCGTGCAGGAGGTCGACGAGGCCCTGCGCGATCTGGCCCCCGGCAGGCCCCTGCGCCTTGATGTCACAAATCTTGGCGGGTTCGATACGGCGGGTGCCTTTGTCCTCGATCGGACCCTGCGCGCGGCCATGCCGGGAACCGAGGACACCGCAGAGATTATTGGCGACCATGCCGCGGCCCGTAGCCTGATTGCACAGGTTCACGCCGTCTCCACGCCGGCCCCGCCGACGCCCGTCCGGCCAGGCGGGCTCATGGCTATGCTCGAACGCACGGGTGAGGGATTCCTCAAGATCGTGACCGAGGCCATCGCCACACTGGCCTTCCTCGGCGAGACGCTGGTGACCTGTGCGCGCCTCCTGTTTAGGCCCTGGAAGCTGCGTTGGACCTCGATCGTCGCGGTGATGGAGGAGGCGGGCCTCGATGCCCTGCCGATAATCGCCTTCCTGTCCTTTTTCGTCGGCATGGTGGTGGCATTTATCGGCGCCACGACGCTCAGCGACTTCGACCTCCAGATATATACAGTGGAATTAATCGGCTATTCCGAGCTGCGTGAATTCGGCGTTGTGCTCACCGGCATTGTCCTGGCTGGACGCACCAATTCCTCGTTCACCGCGCAGATCGGCACGATGAAGATGCGCCAGGAAATCGACGCCATGCAGACGCTCGGCCTGAAGCCAATGGAAGTGTTGGTGGCACCGCGGATCATTGCCATGGTGATCATGACGCCAGTACTCGCCTTTGTCGCCACGCTGGCCGGCATCGCCGGCGGTATCATGGTCGGCTGGCTCTCGCTCGACATCAATCCCGGCGTGTTCATCGAGCGGTTGCGCACGTCCGTGCCGCTGGACCAGTTCTGGGTCGGCATGTCGAAGGCGCCGGTCTTCGGTTTCGTGTGTGCGCTGATTGCCTGTCGCCAGGGTCTCAATGTCGGTGGCAGCGTCCAGTCGCTCGGCCATGCGACCACAACGTCTGTGGTTCAAGCCCTGTTCGCCATCATCGTGCTCGATGCCATGTTCGCGATCTTCTACATGGAGATGGGGATATGACGGACGACATCATCATCCGGATCCGGGGCCTCAAGACGGCCTATGGCAGTCATGTCGTCCACGAGAATCTCGACCTCGATATCCGCCGCGGCGAGATCATCGGCATTATTGGCCCGTCGGGCTGCGGCAAGTCTGTCCTCCTGCGGGCCATTGTCGGCCTGAAGGAGCCTGCCGCGGACAGTATCGAAGTGTTTGGCCGCCGCCTTGAAACGCTGGACCCGGTCGAACGCAGCACGCTCGAGCGCCGCTGGGGTGTGATGTTCCAGGACGGCGCCCTGTTTTCGAACCTCACCGTGCGCGAGAATGTCGAGGTGCCGATGAAAGAGCACACGAAACTCGGCCCGCATTTGCGCGAGGAACTCGCCGACATGAAAATTCGCCTGGCCGGTCTCGGCCCGGATGCCGGCGCGAAAAACCCGTCTGACCTGTCCGGCGGCATGCGCAAGCGCGCGGCCCTCGCCCGGGCCCTCGCGCTCGACCCGGAACTCCTGTTCCTCGACGAGCCGACTGCCGGTCTCGACCCGATCACAGCCGCCGGCTTCGACGCGCTTGTGCGCAAGCTTCAACGTGCGCTCGGCCTGACGGTCTTCCTCGTGACGCACGATGTCGATACGCTGCATGCAACTTGCGACCGGATCGCGGTGCTCGGTGAGAAACACGTGCTCGCGGTCGGCACGATTGAAGAACTTCGCACCTTCGATCATCCGTGGGTTCAGGAATATTTTGGCGGGCCGCGTGGCCGGGCCGCTACGGGACACTAGAATGGAGACCCGATATGGAAACGCGCGCTAATTACGCTCTCATAGGCGCTTTCGTGCTGATTGCGGCCTTCGCAGTCGCAGGCTTCGTTATGTGGCTCGGCCAGTCGCAGTTCCGGCAGGACTTCAAGGCCTATGACATCGTTTTCGATGGGCCGGTGTCCCTGGAGGAAGGCGCGGGCGTGCGGTATATCGGCATCAAGGTCGGCGAAGTGTCGACTGTGCGCATCGATCGCGCCGATACATCCAAGGTGCGCGCCCGCATCCGTATCGACCGCGAGACGCCGATCCGGACAGACTCGACTGCGTCGATCCAGCTCGCCGGCATTACCGGAATCACATTCGTGCAGATCACCGCCGGCACCGGCAAGTCGCTCGAGGCCCGCCCCGGCGAACCCGTGCCTGTCATTCGGGCCGAGAAGACGCAGCTCGACCAGCTTTTCGCGGGCGGCGCGCAAGTCCTCGGCAAGGCCAACCGGTCGATCGAGAAGGTCAATCTCCTGCTGACCGACGAAAACATCGACTCGGTCACCGCAATCATCAAGAACCTTGAGACCATCAGTGGTGCGCTGGCTGCGCGAGACGGGCTTGTCACGCAGGCGTCGACTACACTGAAAGACGTCTCCGACGCGAGTACGCGATTTGAGGCGGCGTCCGCCTCGCTCGAAAAATTCGGCAACACGGCCGACGTCCGGATTGCCGGATTCGCGGATCAGATGGACGGCCTCGTCGGCGATGTGCGCGACGTCACGCAATCTGCAGGCGACACGATCACGCAGAGCAAACGCGCCGTCTCGGCTGTGGCCGACGCCATTGAGGGGCCAGCCACGGCTGCCATCCAGGACGCGCGTCTCGCCAGCCAGGACCTGCGCCTCCTGATCAACCGGCTTGACCGGATCGCACGTGAGATCGAACAGAATCCGCAGAGCTTCGTCACTGGCGACCCTGCACCCTATGAAGGAGGCCGCTAATGGTCCGTGCTATGGTTTTGATGATCGTTGCCGCAAGCCTCGCGGCATGCGTGTCCATCCTGCCCGAAAAGAAGGCCCCGGAAGGGCTGTACCGCTTCGGCCCGATGGAGCCGATGCACTCGCTAGACGCCTCCATCGTCATCCGCGAACCGGAAGCCTCGCGCCTGGTCGGGGGCCGCGCTATTGCCGCTGAGGACAGCGACGGCGCCTTGCGCCTCGTCAAAGGCGTGGAGTGGACCGATAGTGCCTCGCGCATGATGCAGATCGCCTTGCTCGATACGCTGGGCGGCTCGGATGGCGGCATTGCCGTCGCGTCCGACACAGGCGCACCGACCGACTATGAACTCGCCTGGCGCATCTCCGACTTCACGCTGTCGGGAACCACCGCCCGTTGCCGCATCGAGGCGACGCTTCTGGACGGCCGCAGCCGGAAGGTCCTGGCCCAGACCAACGTGTCGACGACGGCCATTGCGCTTGATTCAAGGAATGCCGCACGTGCAAAGGCCCTGACCGATGCGGGCAGGGCCTGTGTCAGTGATGTCGCTGCGTTCGTCGCCGAGAAGTCGGTTGCTGCCAAGCCGGCTTCCTGACGCCGGGCTCAGCCTGCTTTCAACTCGTCGAACGGCAGGGTCTTGTCGACCCGTACGTCCTGGGGCAGGCCCAGCACGCGTTCTGCGATGATATTCTTCAGAATCTCATCGGTGCCGCCAGCAATCCGCAGGCCGGGGGCCCACATGAAGCTCTGCTGGAAGATACCGTCGCCCGGCATCGTCTCGGTATCGTTGATGATGCCGTAATGGTCCTGCATCTCGATGGCCGAGTTACAGATATCCTGCAAATGGTTGGCGGTGATGATCTTCCCGATCGAGTTTTCCGGTCCCGGCGTCTGGCCACGAGAGAGGGCCGTCATGGTGCGGAACTTGGTCAGCTTGTAGCCTTGTGCGGCGACATACCAGTCTGCAAGTTTCTCGCGGAACGCCTGATCGGTCATGGAGCCGGATGTCTTGGCATAGTCCATGATCTCGCCCCAGTCCGGACCCGGTGAACCGCCGACAGCGAGGCGCTCGTTCATCAGCGTCACGAGGGCGACTTTCCAGCCGGCGCCGACATCGCCGAGGCGGTCGGAGTCAGGAATGCGCACGTCCGTGAAGTAGACTTCGTTGAACTCGCGGCCACCGGACGCCTGGTGGATCGGGCGTACTTCGACGCCCTTCTGCTTCATGTTCACGATGAACATGGTCAGGCCCTTGTGCTTGGGCACTTTCGGGTCTGTCCGCACCAGAACGATACCATAGTCGGAATAGTGCGCGCCGCTGGTCCAGACTTTCTGGCCATTGATCACCCACTCGTCGCCGTCTTTCACGGCGCGGGTTTTGAGGCCCGCCACGTCGGAACCGGCCGATGGTTCAGAAAACAGCTGGCACCAGATTTCCTCGCCCTTCAGGGCCTTCTGGACATAGCGTTCCTTGTGACCGTCAGAGCCGAACGCGATCACTGTCGGGACGCACATGCCAAGGCCGATGGCGAACGGTCCGGTTGGCGCGTCATATTTGGACTCTTCCTGTCCCCAGATGACCGACTGCATCGATGTGCCGCCGCGCCCGCCCCATTCCTTGGGCCAGGTGATCTGGGCGAACTTGTTTTCGGCCTTTACCTTCTGCCAGTCCTTGGCGCGCTGCAGCGCATCCTTGCCGGAACCCGGCCGCGGGCGCGCGCCGCTTTTCGGTGTCAGGTGCTTGTTGAGAAACGCACGCGCCTCGGCGCGGAATGCGGCTTCGTCTTTTGTGTCGTTGAAGTCCATGTGTTTGATCCTTCCCTTACGCTGCGTTCTTGGTTTCGAGAGCGCGGACGAGTTTTTCTTTCCAAACTTTCGGGCTGCCGGCCTGTACGGCGAGAAGCTTGGCCCGGCGATAGAAGAGGTGGCAGTCGACTTCCCATGTGAAGCCCATGCCGCCATGCGTCTGGATGTTTTCCTTCGAAGCGAACCAGAAGGCTTCCGACGCCGCCACGCGGGCGGCCGCAGCCGCTTCGGGCAGTTCCGCCGCATCGGTCGACAGGGCCCATGCGCCATAGAAACAGTTGGAGCGCGCGACTTCGTTCTTCACATACATCTCGGCCAGCTTGTGCTTGATCGCCTGGTTGCCGCCGATCGGGCGACCAAAGGCGTAGCGCTCCATGGCATAGTCCTTTGCCATCTCGAGACAGCGCGACGCACCGCCCAATTGTTCGAACGCGATCAGGACGGCGACCCGGTCGAGCAGCGCATCATTGAGCCGCGCACCGTCGCCCGACTTGCCGAGCAGGGTGGCAGGCACCTTGTCGAAAGCCAACTCTGCATGGCTGCGTGTTGGGTCCAGCGTCGAGAGGACCTTCTTCGTCACGCCCCTGGCCGAGAGGTCGACGAGCACCAGGCTCGCGCCCTTGCCGTCCTTGGCCAGCACCACGGCATGGGTGGCAATGTCGCCATCCGTGACCGGCACTTTCATGCCGTTCAACGTCTTGCCGTCGAAAACCGTCTTCAGCGACCCGGCGTCCGGATTGCCCGGGCCTTCGCTGGCCGCATAGCAACCGACGACCTCGCCCGAGACGATCTTCGGGAACAGGTCAGATTGTTGCGCCTTGGATCCGGCGAGCTTGATCGCTTCGGTAAAGAAGTAAGCGGTCGAGGCATACGGCACGGGTGCCAGGACGCGGCCCATCTCTTCGGCGAGCACGCACATCTCCAGCATGCCGAGGCCGAGGCCGCCATGCTCTTCCGGAATGGATGTGCCGAGCCAGCCCATCTCGACGACCTTTTTCCAGACGCCTTCATTATAAGGCTTGGATTCGTCATCCAAGATGGCGCGGACCTCGGCCATGCTGCACTGGCTCTCGAGAAATTTTCGCGCCTCATTGGCGAGAAATTTCTGGTCCTCGGAAAAATCAAAATTCATGGCGTCTCGCTCCCTGGCCTCCCGCTGGAGGCTCGCACTTTTACTATGGCCGCAAGATAGCGCCCTTTACGTGCGCGGAAAGCCGTGACCCCGCGGAAATCGCAATTTCCGTCGCGTATTCTTGGCCGGTAGGTCAAATTTCACCGATCGGCTTCAGGCGAATTAAAGCTCGTTACGGCATGATGACGTAACAGTTTCGGGGTTTAAACGCATGGCCAAGGCACTCTTCCACAAGGCGCAACGGGTCTTCGTTAAGCCCGTCGGCACTTGGGCGCTCATCGAGCAGGTCATTCCCCAATGGGTGAAGGACGTCGATGAGCCTCTGCGCATCACATATGATTGCGGGCTGGGCCGCCGTTTTGAAGGCGCCGAACTTGTCTCTGAACAGGTCATGCACAAGCTCCAGCGCCAGGACGACGAGGATGACGATTTCGTACTCGAACGGTGGCGTATCGACCGCAAGATTATCAGATGGCGTGCCGATGCCATACTCGGCATGGATCCCAACCCAGGCACTTATCCGGTCGTCGTCACGGATGATGGTGATTGGGGCGGTTGGCGCGTGACGGGCAGCGAGTATGACCGCGACCCTCAGCGCATCGAGCACCAGGCCCGCATGATCGTGCACACACCCGACCTTTTGCGGGTGGCGCGCAAGCTTGCCGATATCGCCAGCGAACGCCCCGGCGACCTGCCGGTTGAGATCAGGCAATTGGCTGATCGCTGTGCCCTGTTCCTGCGCCACGTCTTCCAGAGCGAAGAAAACATCCACGAAACGGCCGCAGAGTAGCGCGGGTTATCGCGCGCTAGCGGCTTTCGCGACCATCCAGGCCAGGCCGGCACCGAGACAGGCGCCGACCAGGTTGGCACCTTCATCCAGCAAAGACGCCGTGCGCCCTGTCCCGGCCAGCGCCTGTACGATTTCCAGCACAGCGCCAAAACCGACCGTGACCAGCACGCCTGCGATGATCCGGCGGCGACCCAGCCAGAAACAGATACAGGCCGACAGCGCGGCATAGGCGATGGCATGCTCCACCTTGTCGCTCAGGTGAACCTCCGGCAGGTCCTCGCCTGGCAATATTGACAGGATCGCAATCGCGGCAGCCACCAGCAGGCTCGCGAATCCGGCGAGACGCCGCGCGAGCACTGTATTCAAGCCGGAAAGAATGTTCATGTCGTGCCAGACCTGTACTGTTGTTCCTGCGGCTCTGACCCGGTCTGCCCCTTGGAATGGTCCCCGTCCATCCCGATGTGAGTGAGCCCAGCCCTCGACGCGCTGTCTCCCAACACGTATCGAGGCATTATCCCGTTCCCGCTGCCCGGAGACATCATGCGCACTGAAACCCCCGTTGCCGTCAAGCTCGCTGACTACACGCCCTATCCGTTCGACATCGAGCATGTCGCCCTGTCGTTTGACCTTGATCCCGAGGCGACCAAGGTAAAGGCGACGCTCAAGATTGCGCGCAAGGGCAAAGGCGGGGCACCACTCGTCCTCGACGGCGAGGCGCTGAAACTGGTCTCCATCGAAATCGACGGCCGGGCGCTCACGCCCTCCGACTATACCTTGACCGATCACGACCTGACATTGCCCGACGTGCCGGACACGTTTGAACTCAAGACACTGGTCGAGATCGTACCGTCGAAGAATACCGCCCTGTCCGGACTCTACATGTCCGGTGGTCGCTTCTGCTCGCAATGCGAGTCTGTCGGCTTTCGCCGCATCACCTATTACCCGGACCGCCCGGACGTGATGAGCCGCTTCTTCGTGACCATCACGGGTGACAAGGCGACCTGTCCGATCATGCTGTCAAACGGCACGCCGGGTGCCGTCACGGACGCCGGAAACGGTCGCCACACGGCGACATGGGATGATCCCCACAAGAAGCCGTCCTACCTCTTCGCGCTCTGCGCCGGGGAATATGATATTTACCGCGACACGTTCACGACCATGAGCGGGAAACAGATCGACCTTGCGATCCATGTCGACAAGGGCGACGCGCCGCGCGCGGCCTGGGCGATGGACAGCCTGAAGCGTTCGATGACCTGGGACGAGGAAACCTATGGTCGCGAGTACGATCTCGGTGTCTTCAACATTGTCGCCGTACGCGACTTCAATTTCGGCGCCATGGAGAACAAGGGCCTCAACGTCTTCAACTCGGCCTATGTCCTGGCTGACGAAGACTCGGCCACCGATGCCGATTTCGAAGCCATCGAGAGCATTGTAGCCCACGAATATTTCCACAACTGGACCGGCAACCGCATCACCTGCCGCGACTGGTTCCAGCTCTGCCTGAAGGAAGGCCTCACCGTCTTCCGCGACCAGAACTTCTCCGCCGACATGCGTTCACGCCCGGTGCAGCGCATCAAGGATGTCATTCGCTTGCGCGCGCGCCAGTTCGCCGAGGACGCCGGCCCGCTGGCCCATGCGGTCAGGCCCGCCAATTATGGCGCAATCGACAATCTCTACACGGCGACGGTTTATGAAAAGGGTGCCGAACTGATCGGCATGCTCCGCCGCATCATCGGTCCGGAAGCCTATCGCAAGGGCATGGACCTGTATTTCGAGCGCCACGACGGCCAGGCCGTGACCATTGAGGATTTCTACGCTTGCTTCGCCGAAGTGACAGGCAGGGATTTCGGTCCCTTCCTGCGCTGGTACGCTCAGGCTGGCACGCCGAAAGTCACTGTTGAGGAAAGCTGGAACGAAGCTGCCGGGGAACTGACAGTCAGCCTGTCCCAGAAGACGTCCCCCACGCCAGGCCAGCCCGACAAGCAGCCCGTGCCGATGCCGCTCGAACTCGCCCTGCTTGATGGCAAGGGCGGCACCGATGCCTGGATGGTCGTCCTCGACACGCCGGAAGCCACCATCACGCGCAAGGCGTTGGGCGGCCGCCCGCTCCTCTCGGTCAATCGTGACTTCAGCGCTCCGGTCCGCGTGGAACGTGACCTCACCCGCGACCAGCGCCTCGCTCTGGTAACGGCCGAGACCGACCCGTACAATCAGTGGGAAGGCGTCCAGACCCTCGTAACCGAAGAAATCCTCAAACTGTCCCAAGGCAGTCAGGCCAAGCCGGACAGCGATCTCGTTTCCGCCGTCGCCACCGCCATCAGGAACGCATCCGGCGATCCGGCTTTTGCGGCGCTGCTGACCCGCCTGCCGGAAGTCGGCGAGTTGTTCCTCGAGCGTAAACCCGCCGATCCGGTCGCACTTCATTCTGCGCGCAAGCGCCTTCAGGCCGCCCTCTCCGGCGCCCTCGCCCCCACCATCACCGACACCCTTGCCGCCCCCTCACCAACCCCTTACCGCCCCTCTGCCGAACAGGCCGGGATCCGCGCGCTGCGGGGAGCGTTCATCAACCTCTTGGGCGCTTCGGAGGCCACTGACGCCCCGCAAAAACTGCTGTCGCTGTATGAAAACGCGCCAAACATGACCGAGCGCCTCGCCGCCATGCGGGCCCTCACCATGAAGGGCACATGCCCCGAGCGCGACAAGGCCCTGGCCGACTTCGAGCAGAACTGGAAACACAATCCGATCGTCATGGACAAGTGGTTTGCGGTACAGGCCGGGCAGGGAACTGCAGCAACGGTTGCAGAACTGGCCGCCCATCCGGATTTCGACCTGAAGAACCCGAACCGGGTCCGGGCTGTCATCGCCGTATTCTCAACGGCAAACCTTGCCGCTTTCCATGCACCCGACGGGTCCGGCTACCGCGCGGTCGAAGACATCATCCTCAAGGCCGATGCAGCCAATCCAGCCCTCGCGGCTCGGCTTCTGTCCGCTTTCGAGCAATGGCGGGTACTCGAACCCAAGGCAGGCGCTGCAGCCCAGGCGACGCTAAAGCGCCTGCAGGAGGCCAAGCTGTCTCCGAATTCCGCAGACATCGTCGGACGGGCCCTCGGTTGAGAGCGGACGCGTAGTTAACATTTCTGTCAGGGTTATTAACAATTGTGCAAGGATTCCGGCTGAGAACGGAAGATGGATAGGTGCGCCCCGTGCGCAGAGAATGGAGTCTCCTTGGCGGATGATCGCGTCATTGCTGAAGGATTGACCGTTGCAGACAAGGCGTCTGCAAGAGTTTCAGCGCGCCTGAAATGGACCATACTGGCGATTATCGTCCTGATGGCGGGCGCACTGGGCCTCAAGGCATGGGAAGAACGCCAAGGCGCTGATATTGCAACACTTTCGACGCTTGAAGGCGACACGCGCGCGATCGCTGGACGCATGGAAGGCCGCGCCGACACGGCAGAAACGGTCATTCGTCTTGTTGCGGATACCGGTTCATCACGATCGGCCATCACGGCTGCGGTGCCGAGTATAGACACCGTACTGTCGCTCAGTGACGCGCAGCAGTCGCCCGCCGGTAGCCGGCTCGGCGACGCGGCAGAAACAGCAACGTCTCTGCTTGAAAACGGCCATCGGCTGGGCATTTCCAGCCGGGGCGACATCGTGCTCGTGTCGACACCCAAGTCCGGCACGCCGATGATCGCAATTGCACCCGCCGCCACGTGGCTGCCTGTGTCGGCCAGTGGGCACAGGCTGACGCTGGTATCAGGTAGCCATCGTATCGGCGCAGGCGATCCATCACTGGAAGCAACAGACAGCGCCATTCACGTTGGCCGGCCCAGCCTGCGGTCGGTTGGCGGTCTCAACCGTATCGCGACGGCCTGTGCGCCGCTCGATCGTAGCCCGGTAGCGCTGTGTGAATCGGTGCTGCACCCGCTTTTCAAGATGGATGACCTGATCCGGCTCCTGATCTTTACGCTGCTGCTGGCCGCTCCAGTCCTTGCGATCATTGGCCTGATGAACCGCCTGTCGCAGGAAGAAACGGCCACGATCATCGAAGAAACCCGCGACGATGAAGCCGACAGAATTATGGGTCTTGTCATGCGCGGGGCGCGGGCAGGGTATTGGGAATGGGCGCCGGGCGGAACATCCGTCTTTCTTAGCGAGGGCGCGTCTCAACTGCTCGGCCTGGAAGGCGCGGGCATGCTCGACGCGCGGAACCTTCTGGTTCAGGTTCATCCCGAACATCAGGCGCGCATGCTTGAAACCCTTGAGAAAGCCCGCAGCATCGGTTGGATCCAAACGAGTTTCCTGACGATTTCACAGCCGCCCATCTGGGTCGAAATGCGCGGCAGTCTCTCCAATGACGCCGACAACCAGCCGACTCTTTTTGGCGGTATCGTGCTTGATATTACCGAGCGCAAACAGTCCGAGGATCGCGTCAAGGCGGCTGAGCGGCGCCTGCGCGCAGCCATCGAAGGCTTCACCGGTCCGTTCGCCCTGTGGGATCACCGCCAGCGCCTGCTCTACTGGAATCGCGCTTTCGCACTCGATTTCGGGCTGCAGGACACGCTGCGACCGGGCATCGGCCACGACACGATAATGATCGCCCGCGCGGGCGCCATACGTGCCGAGAAACAGTCAACCGAAGACCCGCGAACGACGCTGATCGAGTTGCAGTCAGATCGTTGGCTCAAGGTCGTCGAACGACCGACGCCAGAGGGTGGCCTGATCACCGTGGGCATCGATGTCACGGAAAATGTCGAGAAAGAGGAAGCGCTGAGGCGCCAGAAACAGAGCATGCGCAAAGCTGTTCTCGATCTCGAACGCTCCGAAGGCCGGGCCGGCGAACTTGCGCGGCGCTATTCGGAGGAGAAAGCCAAGGCCGAGCACGCGGCGCACACCAAGTCTGTCTTCCTGGCCAATATGAGCCACGAGCTGCGCACACCGCTCAACGCGATCAACGGATTCTCGGAAATCCTCGCGCACGAACTTTATGGACCGCTCGGCGACGCCAGGTACAAGGGCTATGCCCATGACATCCTGACATCCGGCCAGCACTTGCTTGATATGATCAATGACATTCTCGAAATGGCAAAGATCGAGGCGGGCAAAATGACCATCAACCCGCAACCGATCGACCCCGTTGATCCGGTGGACGCCGCGGTGCGCATGATCCGCCGAAAGGCAGAGGACAAGGGGATCGCCATTGTCCTTGATGCCCAGCCCGGCCTGCCTGATCTCGATGCTGACCACAGGGCCATCCGCCAGATGGTGCTGAACCTCTTGTCCAATGCCATCAAGTTTACCGACGCAGGCGGCACCATAACCGTCTCGGTCGAGCAACGTGGTCCTGACATCTATATCGGCGTCACCGACACCGGCATCGGCATTCCGATGGAAGACTTGCCGCGCCTTGCGAAGCCGTTCGAACAGGTTTCCGGATCACGTGATCGCAACTACGAGGGCACCGGTCTCGGATTGGCGCTCACCAAGTCGTTTGCCGAAATGCATGGCGGCCATCTCAGCCTCTCTTCGATCGAAGGCGAAGGCACGACGGTCGCAATCTCGCTGCCGATTTCGGGCGCCAGTGAACTTGCTGCTGAAGATGATTCCCGCGAAGTCGCCTGACCCTTTCTAAGGTCTCACATTCCAGTCGAGAATACGGGCACCGGTAGCGTCAATCGCGACGCTGCCCCGGGCCCCTGTCTTCAGTTTGCGCTCCAGGCCAGCCGGCAATTCATTCACCACGTCCGGCAGGAACCGCGCGATACCATTGCTGGTGACGACAAGCACGTTGGCATCGCTGTCGAGGTTCGCCGCACGGGCCAGCAGGTCCGCCCAGGCTGCGCGCAGGGCGGTCGGATCGACGTGCCATCCCGGCGGTGGGGTTGCGTCGGCATCCCAGGCATCGATCGCCGCAGCGCCAATGCGGGCGATGACGGCGTCTTCCGTCTGGTTCTCGTCCGGGCCGTAATCGATCTCGGTCAGGAACGGCAATATGCGGAGTGCTGGTGCGCCCGCGCGTCCGGCGAGGATTGCTCGCGCGGTTTGCCTGGTGCGCAGCAGGGGTGAACAGAACGCCGCCACGAAATGTGTATCGCGAAAATGCGCTGCCAGTGCTGCGGCCTGCTGCTCACCGGATGTCGACAAGGGCAAATCGGTGCGTGCGCCAACGCGGGTCGGTGTGTCGCCCGGATCAAACGTGTTGCCGTGCCGGACGATGATCAAACGGGCCAATGTGTCAGTCTCCCGCCGGGTCGCCGTGTAGCGCAACCAGGCGTTCAGCCAGCGCCACGTCTTCGGGTGTATCTATGCCCGGGATAGCGATCGTGTCGGGCGCCACCTCGACACACTGGATCGACATGCCATTTTCGATCAGACGCAATTGCTCCAGCCCTTCGAGCTGTTCGTAGCGTCCCTCCGGCAGGCTGACATACTGGCGCAGGGCGTCCAGCTTGAACGCATAAAGCCCGATATGGCGGCATACGGGAGAAAGATCGCCTGCGGCGCGCAGCGCGGCTTCCTTGCGCATGGCAGGCAGGATGATCTTCGAAAACCAGAGCGCCCGACCGTTGACGTCATGCGTGAGCGTCGTTCCCGAAAAAGGTGTCTCCAGCTTATGCGCCCGCAAGGCATCGAGCGCCTCCCAGGACAGGCGTACATAGGGCGTCGCCGCATCAGCGCCCGACATTGTCGCGGCCTGCGAGACGGCAATGATATGGGTAGGCGGTGTGAAGGGGGAGTCGCCCTGCAGGTTGACCACGACCTCCGGCTGAACTCCGAGCGCTTCGGCAGCTGCGAGGGCGCGGTCACTACCGGACGGCAGGGCGGGATTGGTTATGACGACCGGAATGCCGCGTGCGCGGCAGTGTTCCTCAATCCGCGCATCATCGGTGGCGACGACATGCGCGGCATCATCAAGCGCCGCTGCCGCTTTGGCTGCCATGTCGGCGACGCGGCTGACCATGCTCTTCCCGGCGATCAGCGTCAGCGGCTTACCGGGAAACCGGGTCGATCCATACCGGGCGGGAACAACGATCAGGGTTTTCATCTTCGGCTACCTTGAACTTTAGCTTACAGTCGGCGCGGCGATGTATTGTCGGCCTTGCGCATGTCCTGCATCAGGCCGATCAGCGGGGCGACCCATTCCAGCGTGTCTTCTCCAACGCCTTCTCCCCTCAGGAATTCGGTAAATGCCGGCACGAGCTTTTCATTGCCGCACTGATCAACAGCCATTTCGAGCTCAGGCACGACGATGGTCTGGAACGTATCGGCGAATTTTTGGATTTGCTTGGTCTTCGACGCCAGTTGTATCGCCACGAACGGATCGACTTTGCCATCCTTGCCTTGCAGGCGGCGCAGGGCGTTAATCATGCCGCGATTGTTGGACGCGAATTTCTTGAGCACCTTCTCGGTCTTGTAGTTGACCCATTCAGCCGTGCAGGGCTTCGGTTCCACTGACGCGCAAGCCGCCAAGGCAGCCAGACTGAGCGATATCATGACAATCTTGGCGTTCATATGGCGCTTCCATCCAGACCTGTTTGCGAGAGGGCCACCCTAGAGGCCGGCAGCGCATCAGCAAAGAGTGTATTGACGGTCCGGGCCCCGGCGGGGGTTAAGTGCCGGGGCCTTTAACGCGAGCCATAGGGGAAGGGATCGCGCCTAGTTCTTGCTGATTTCGATTTTGTGCTTCGACGCCAGTTTGCTCTTAAAGGCCTGCTTTTCGTCATCGCACAGAAGTTCGCTATGCTTGATCGTTGCAAGCGTTTCAGGTGCGTGCAGGCGCGATTCATCGCCCTCGACGCATGCGACGTGTAGGGACTCCCCGTTTGCGGTTTCGCTGCTCAGGATACGGGTCTCGCCCGGCGCGAGTTCGGTATCGCGGCAAGACAGCGCGAGCGACTCGATGGACTTTGACACGTCGTCGATATGGTTTTCGAAATCGCCGCCATAAGCGGCGTCCACACGAGTCTCGATCTCGTTCGCCCAGGCTTCGACACGGGCTTCTATCTCGCGGTTCGCTGCTTCGCTTTCTGCGTCATACTCCAGTTCCCAAGCGGCCATGCGTTCGTCGACAATCGACTCCCACTCGGATGTGCGCTCTTCGAATGCGTTGGCCCAGGCCTCCCACTCTGCGGCGGTCTGCTGTGCTTCTTCTTCATCTCCCTTGAAAAGGAAAACGTGTTTCGAGCCTTTGTCGCCGCCTTTCAGTTCCATGACCGACGGGACGGGCGGAACCGGTGGTGTCGCAGGCATGGGGAGCATTTCGGGCATGGCCGGGAGCGGCGGCATAGGTGGCGGCACATGCAACTTGCGGGTCTCCTGTTCGATGCGCTGACTGAGCACGCGAATTTTATCGTCAGCGTCCGGGTCAGGATGTTGGTAAGGTTCGCCCAGCAGCACGAACTGTCGGTTCTCGACTTTCTCGCCATCAACGAACAGCGTGGAATTGTCGATCATGATGCTTGTCGTGAGATTTGGCTCCGGCTCACCAGCGCTGGCCGTGACCGAGGCTGTGGCGACCAGGGCGGCAGACCCGAGCACGGCCGTCAGTCCTAGACCGGCAAGGCGGCGTCGCTTTGACGGCGTCGGATAGGCCATCAGGCGCATACGCTCCTTCAGGGAGTGCGTGAGCGGCAGGCTCGCGGCCAGGGGAGGCGCTCGGGCACAGAGATCCGCACAGCCTTCAACAGCGTCGCTCCATAGGCGTGGGGGCTGGCGGCGCCGCAACGCAACACGTCGCTGTCGCAAGCGGCTTCCTGGTCGGTCCGGAATGCCCGGCGCGCCAAGTAAGCGAGCGGATTGAAACAGATGCAGGCGACAAACAGTTCGGCCAGTTGCAGCGCCCAAAGGTCGCCGCGTTTGACATGCGTCAGTTCGTGGGCCAGTGCGGCGCGCTGCTGGGCATCGTCATAGTCAGCTTCAAACCAGGCGGGCAGCAGAACAATCGGACGAAACAGGCCGGTCACCAGCGGGCCATTCGAGATCAGGCTAGTGGCGATCTGCGGCGTGCGCGGCAGGCCAACCTGCCTTGCGACCTGGTCAGCAATGGTTTTCAGGTGTGAGGAAGCAGGCGTACGCTCGCGCTGAACAACGGTCATGAAGCTGTGTTGCGCAGCCATGTTGCGCGCAAGCACGACGAGTCCGCCAATCAGCCAGACTCCGAGCACGGTTGTAACCAAGGCAGTGCCCATGCCGACGCCGGCCAGAACATCGACGGCAGGTGCGTCCATCGGTGCGCCATGTCCGACAAAGACAGTGCGCACGGCACCTGCCTCTGGCGCAAGCGCCGCAATTGGCGCTCCGAAGAACAGGGGCATGTCGCTTGGCAGTACAGGCGATTCGATGGCGACGTCGGCAAGCGCAGCACTGGGGGCGAGGTCCAGCAGGCTCACCCAGGACATGCTGGTCGGCAGCGGTGGCAAAAGCAGACGCGCAAGCGGAACAAGCCAAAGGGCATAGGCAATGCTGGGGCCAAACTCGCGGGCGATCGGCTTTCTGGCCAGAAGGACCAGGAGGATCAGGACGGAAACCGCAAGCACCATCTCGATGACGGATCGCAGATCGGGCATGAGGAATTCGGTGATCATTTCTTCAGGTCCCCCAGGAGTTTTTCGAGTTCTTCTATGTCTTGAGGCGTCAGTCCGCGACTATCTGCCAAATATGCCACAAGCGGCGCGGCGCGGCCTGAGAAAACGCGGTCGATGAACTGTCCCGCAGCTTTGGCCTTGTAGGCTTCCTCGTCGATGGCCGGGAAATAGAGGTAGCGTCGTCCATCTTCTTGCGTATTGGCTGCGCCCTTTTCGACGAGCCGCGACAAGAGCGTCTTCACGGTGCGGCTGGTCCAGTCTTTGTCATTCGCCAGCGCATCGTGAACATCGCTTGCGGCAATGCCGGGCTTGTCCCACAGTATGCTGAGCACTTCGAGTTCTGCGGCGGATATTTTCATCCTGACTCTCTCCCGAGAATGGACTACACTCGTAGTCGTATTATAAGACTACAACTGTGGTCAATCTATTTGTGATGACAAGATGGCAACCTACGGCTTTGATGACGCACCGATGCGCTTGTCCCTTCTATTCACCGGGACCGTCCTGTAGGATTGCAGTCGGTGTCTAGGGCGGGAACCTTGAGGAGAGGGCAATGAGAAAAGCGATGTTTGGCGCAATTGCGCTGGCGCTGTCACCTATGGGTTGCCAGACAACTAGCGTGCCCGGTGACTTCGGCACTATTCTGGCGGACATCATGGGCTCGTCCACTGCCCAAGGGGCCCTGTCGCAAGCAGAGATCGATGCCGGCCTGCGCGAAGCCCTGACAGTGGGCACGAATCTCGTGGCGGCCCAGCTTGGCAAGACGGATGGCTATTTTGGCGATCCGCGCATCCGCATTCCCCTTCCGAAGACGTATCGCGATATCCAGACCAATCTGGCCCGCGTCGGCGCCAGCGGCCCGCTCGACGACCTTGAATTGCGCATGAACCGTGCCGCAGAAGCGGCGGTCCCGGATGCCAAGACGCTCATCCTCGGCGCCGTTCGCTCGATCACCATCAATGATGCGCTGCAAATCCTGAATGGCGGAGACACGGCAGCGACCGACTATCTGCGCTCCAGGACTGAAACCCAGCTGCGTGCCTCCTTCACGCCCTATGTGAGCCAGTCGCTTGCACAATCAGGGGCCTTCACTGCGCTTGAGCGGTCCGCCAGCCAATACGGTCTCGGCGGAGTCACCAGAAACCTGCAAGGCGACCTGACAAATCACGCCGTCGGCCTCGGCCTCGACGGCATTTTCCTGTACGTCGCAGACGAGGAAAAGAAGATCCGCGAAAATCCGGTCGCGCGTACGACCGAAATCCTGCGCCGTGTGTTCGGGAACCGTGCTTGATGCGCAGAATCAAGCGTGAATTGAAGTCTGGCGGCGAGATCGCCGGGATCGAATTCGGCGATCCCATCAAGCCGTATGCCGCCGTCTGGCTGCACGCGACGGGATTCAACGCCATGACATACCAGTCGCTGCTTGCGCCCTTGGGCCTGCGGGCCCGCGTCGCGGCGCTCGACATGCGCGGTCACGGTCACTCGACACTTCCTGCCAAGCCGCGCAACCTTTCCTCGTGGAACCGGTTTCGCGATGACGTCATCGAATGGCTGGAAAAGGAAGCACCGCAAGGCGTCGTTCTGGGCGGCCATTCCATGGGCGGATGCGTGGCCCTTCTGGTCGCCGGCAAGCGACCCGACCTTGTCAAGGGCCTTGTCCTGGTCGATCCGGTGATCCTGCCGCGCAAAGTGTATTTCTGGAACCACGTCTTCCCGCCCGTTTCCATGCTGATCGCGCGCAACAGCATGGCCAAGCAGGCCCGTAAACGGAAACCCGTGTTCAAGTCGTTCCGGGATGCGTTGGATTCCTATACCGGCCGCGGTGCCTTCAGCAGCTGGCGCGAACCTTTCCTCGCCGACTATCTGCTCGACGGTATCGACCGGGTCGACCAGCAGTCAACCGACAGTCCGGAACAGACATGGCGGCTCCTGTGCGAACCGAAATTTGAAGCGGCAACCTTCGCCGCACAGCGTAACCGCCCATGGCGTGCCATGCGCAAGGTGAAGAAAAAGCGCATTCCAATCGCCATCCTGCGTCCGAATTCGCATTCGGTCATCAGCGGCAAGGTGCGCGCCAAATTGATCCAGATGCATCCCAACCTGATGATGAAACAGATCCGCGGTACGTCCCATTTTCTGCCCATGGAAGCGCCGTACGAGGTGCGTGACCAGTTCTCGGCTTTCATCGCGCGCCTGGTGGAAGGCTTCACCGTCGAGGAAGACGGGCCGGTCGTACGCTCGCTGTACGCTCGCCCTCGGCGGGTCAGCTAGGCATTTTGCATTAGGAAATCTGCAAGGTCGGTTGGGTCTCGACCGCGCGAGACCCGTTGCGCACGGCGGCGCTTCAGGTCTAATCGCGAAATATCCTGGAGCGCTTGCGCATGGTTGAGTTCCTGACGTCTTCGCCGGTGCAGATCGCCGTCGTGCTGTTCCTCGTGGCAGTCGTTTTCTTCGGCTTCGTGCGCGAGTCGCTTCCTGCCGACGTGATTGCACTTCTTGCCATGGGCACGTTGATGCTGACCGGCATCATGAGCGTGAAGGAGACCCTGGGCGTCTTCTCGAATGCGGCGCCGCTGACCATTGCCGCCATGTTCGTCATGTCAGCCGCGCTCGACCGAACGGGTGTCATCGATCAGGCCGGGCGCTGGGTGACACAGGCAACCACGGGCTGGCCGCCCATTCTGGCAATCCTCGTCATGATGCTGGCCGTAATCTTCCTCTCAGCCTTCATCAACAATACGCCGGTTGTCGTCGTATTGATCCCGGTCGCCATCCGGCTTGCCAAGTCGCTCAATATTTCGCCGTCCAAGCTCCTCATCCCGCTATCCTTCGCCTCGATCTTTGGCGGCACCACCACGCTGATCGGCACGTCCACCAATCTGCTGGTCGATGGCGTCGCCCAGAGCGGCGGCATGGCGCCGTTCGGCATGTTCGAGATCACGGCGGCCGGCTCCCTCCTGGCACTGGCGGGCATGGCCTATTTCATCGTTATTGGCTGGTGGGTCCTGCCCAACCGGGACACGCTGGCCGGCATGTTGCCGGACCAAAAAGAGCGCCGTTTCATCGCGCAGATTCTCATCCCCATCGACTCGGTCCTGATCGGACGTCCCCTGTCAGAGACCGGCTTTTCCGCCCAGCGCGGGTTCTCGATCATCGACGTTCTGCGCGAAGGCGTGTCGCTGAAGGCCTCACTGGCCAAGCTGGTCCTGCGTGGCGGCGACCGGATCGTGCTGCGCTCGCCCGTTTCGGAAATGCTCAGCCTGAAGGAACTCGGCCACGTCGCGATCGGCGCTGCAGCCGATGAACGGGCCGCTTTCGAACCCGTCCAGACGAGCGAAGTCATCATCGCCGAAGGCGTGATCGGTCCGCAATCGCGCCTGATCGGCCGCCGCTTGCTCGGACTCGGCCTGGCCCGCCTATATGGCGTCTACATCATGGCCGTGCACCGGCGCGGCGAGAACATGGCGGACCAGCTCAGTGAGATGCGGCTCGATGTCGGTGACACGGTACTGGTCGAAGGCCCCGCAACCGGCATGCGCCAGATGTTCGAGGACGGCGCCCTGAACAACCTCACCGCGACCAGCGACCGGTCCGTGCGGCGCGGCAAGGCCTGGATCGCCGTCATCGCCCTGTCGCTCGTGATGGGGCTTGCGGCCCTGGAAGTCCTGCCCATTGCGGCCCTGGCCATCATCGGTGCCACGGCGGTTGTCGCGCTCGGTTGTCTCGACCATCAGGAAGCCTACCAGGCCATCCGCTGGGACATTCTCATGCTGATCTTCGGCATGCTCGCGCTCGGTCAGGCGATGGAAAAAACGGGCGCCATCCAGCTCCTCATTGACGGCGTCGCCGGACCAATGGGGCATCTTGGTCCGCTCGCCCTGCTCGCCATGCTTTATCTCGTCACGTCGACGTTGACCGAATTCATCAGCAATAATGCGGCGGCTGTCCTGCTGACACCGATCGCCATCGGCTTCGGCACACATCTCGGAATTGACCCGCGGCCCTTCGTGGTTGCCGTCATGTTTGCGGCCAGCGCCAGTTTCGCCACGCCCATCGGCTACCAGACGAACACGCTGGTCTACACGGCGGGCGGCTACAGGTTCGCAGATTTCATCAAGGTCGGCCTGCCGCTGAACATTCTCCTGTTCATCGTGTCGATGTTCGTCATCCCGTACTTCTGGCCGCTCAGCTAGCGCTCACCAGAGAGGTCGATCCGGCTCTGCCGTCTTGGCCAGCTTGTCCATCAGGCGCGCCAGCTGTTCCCGCTCGGCTGCGCTCAACGTTTCGACGAGGTCACGCTCGGCATCCAGCGCGATCGGCACGATCTTGTCATAGACGCCCTTGCCCTTGGTGGTGAGTGAGAGGATCGAGCGCCGCCCGTCCTCGGGGGATACCTTGCGCGCGACATGCCCGCTTTCGATCAGTCCCGAGACGGCTCGGCTGACGGCCACCTTGTCCATGGCCGTGACCTGTCCGATCTCTGTCGCCGTGATCCCGGCATTCTCTCCCAGCACGGCCATCACCCGCCACTGCCAGATCGATAATCCGAATTCCCGGTCGTAGAGATTCGCGATCTTGCCCGACACCGTGTTGGATAGGACCGACAGGCGATACGGCAGGAAGTCGCGCAGGCGCAGTGTGCTTTTCGACGGGAGTTCGGGCATTGATAAGGTCCGGTTTCAGGCTTGCCTTCTGAGGCAATATTAGTTACAGATGAAACTATATTAGTCCATCGCAAAGGGAATGAACCATGGCCGACCTGTTTGACAACCCCGCCGGGCTCGACGGATTCGAGTTCATCGAGTTCTCCGCGCCCGAGAAAGGCGTGCTCGAGCCCGTTTTCGAGACCATGGGGTTTACCCTTGTCGCCCGTCATCGCTCCAAGCAAGTCGAGCTCTGGCGGCAGGGCGGCATCAACCTGATCACCAATTATGAGCCGAAATCGCCTGCCTGGTATTTCAGCCGCGAGCACGGCCCGTCGGCCTGCGGCATGGGCTTTCGCGTCAAGGATGCCCGCAAGGCGTATGACCATTTGCTGAAGCAGGGCGCCGAACCGGTCGAAATGCGCACCGGCCCGATGGAACTGCACATCCCGGGCATTCGTGGCATCGGCAATTCGATCATCTACCTGATCGACCGCTACGATACCGGCCAGGACGAGCTTTCAATCTATGACATTGATTTCGAATACGAACCGGGCGTCGACCGTAATCCGGTTGGTGCGGGCTTCAAGCTGGTCGATCACCTGACACACAATGTCTATGGCGGCCGCATGAAATATTGGGCGGACTATTACGAGAAGCTCTTCAACTTCCGCGAAATCCGCTATTTCGACATCAAGGGCGAATATACCGGCCTCACGTCCAAGGCGCTCACCGCGCCGGACGGCAAGATCCGCATCCCGCTCAATGAAGAGGGCGAGGGCGGCAAGGGCCAGATCGAGGAATTCCTGCGCGAGTATAACGGCGAGGGCATCCAGCACATCGCCCTCATCTGCGACGATCTCGTTGCCTGCTGGGACTGCCTGAAAAAACGGGGCGTGCCCTTCATGACCGCGCCGCCGAAGACCTATTACGACATGCTCGACGGGCGCCTTCCTGGGCATGGCCAGCCCGTCGATGAACTCCAGAAGCGCGGCATCCTGCTCGACGGCACGACCGAAGGCGGCGAGCCCCGCCTCCTGCTGCAGATATTCGCGCAGGCCCAGGTCGGCCCGGTCTTCTTCGAATTCATCCAGCGCAAGGGCGATTACAAGGACGGTTTCGGCGAAGGCAACTTCAAGGCCCTGTTCGAAAGCATGGAACGCGACCAGGTCGAACGCGGCGTGCTGAAGGTCGAGGAGAAGGTGTAATGGACGCGCCCAATCTCCAGGGCGTCCACCACGTCGCCTATCGCTGCAAGGATGCCAAGCAGACTGTCGAGTTCTACCACGACGTGCTCGGCATGGATTTCCAGCTCGCCATCGCCGAAGACCATGTGCCCTCGACCGGGGCCTATGACCCCTACATGCACATCTTTCTTGATGCCGGGAACGGCAACGTGCTCGCCTTCTTCGAGCTGCCCGAACAGCCCGATATGGACCGCGACCACAACACGCCGCAATGGGTCCAGCATATCGCCTTCAAGGTCGCCACGATGGACGACCTGCTCGCTGCAAAGGCGCGCGCTGAGGCGCATGGGCTGGATGTCGTCGGCCCAACCAATCACGGCATCTTCCGCTCGATCTATTTCTTCGATCCCAATGGTCACCGCCTCGAACTCGCCTGCAATACCGGTACACCGGAACAGATGGCCGAATTGAAGCGCGTCGCACCCGAGATGCTCGAAGAATGGAGCCGCACCAAGAAAGCCCCGCGCCACGCGGCTTGGCTGCACGAGAAAATCGCGACGGAAGATCATTGATTGCCTGAGCCGCTCATCCTGAGCGAAGTCGAAGGACGGGCGGCGGGCGGTGTGCCATAAACGTTATTCTGGAACCGCGCGTCCCCGTCCTTTGACTTCGCTCGGGATGAGGCCGCTTTGAGAGAACTGGACAATAAATGAAACTCGCTACCCTCAGGAACGGCGCCCGTGATGGCCGCCTTGTCGTTGTCTCAAAAGACCTGACCAAATGCACAGATGCCGCGCGCATCGTACCGACGCTTCAGGCCGCGCTCGACAATTGGGCCGTCTATGCGCCGCAGCTCGCAGAACTTGCCGAACAGGTCGAAATCGGTTCCGTCCCCACCTTCCGCTTCCACGAACATGATTGCGAAAGCCCGTTGCCGCGCGCCTACCAATGGGCCGACGGCTCGGCCTATATCAACCATGTCGAACTCGTCCGCGCCGCGCGCGGCGCCGACGTGCCCGAGAGCTTCTACGATGATCCGCTGATGTACCAGGGCGGCTCGGATGTCTTCCTCAGTCCGCGTGACGACATCCCGCTTGGCGACCAGAGCTGGGGCTGCGACATGGAAGGCGAGATCGCCGTCATCACTGATGACGTGCCAGCCGGTGTCTCCGAGAAGGAGGCTGCCGGCCACATCAGGCTCGTCCTTCTCTGCAATGACGTCTCGCTGCGCGGCCTCATCCCCGGCGAACTTGGCAAGGGATTCGGATTCTTGCAGTCCAAGCCGCCAAGCGCCTTCAGCCCGGTTGCCGTCACGCCCGACGAGCTAGGGGCAGCCTGGAAAGACAGCCTCGTCCACCTGCCGCTACGTGTCGATTACAACGGCGAAGCCTTCGGTCGGGCCGAAGCCGGTGAGGATGCCACGTTCAGCCTCGCGCGGCTCGTCTCCCACGCCGCAAAGACCCGCCCGCTCAGTGCCGGAACAATCATCGGGTCGGGCACCGTGTCCAACAAGGGCAAGGATGGCGGCCCCGGAAAACCGGTTAGCGAGGGCGGTCGGGGCTATTCCTGCATTGCGGAAATCCGCATGATTCAACAACTGTTGAAAAAAGAGCCCCTGACCCCCTTCATGTCGCCCGGCGATGTGGTACGCATTGAAATGCTGGATGGCGCGGGCCATTCGATTTTCGGCGCAATTGAGCAAAAGGTGACTTCGGCCTGATGGCAAACAAGGTTTACAAGAACGCAGGCGAGGCCCTTCAGGGCGTCACCTTTGATGGCATGATGGTGATGGCCGGGGGCTTTGGCCTCTGCGGCATCCCGGAGAACCTGATCGCAGCGCTGCGCGATACAGGCGTGAAGGACATAACGGCCGTATCCAACAATGCGGGCGTCGACGGTTTCGGCCTCGGCTTGCTGCTCGAGACTCGGCAGATCAAGAAAATGATCTCCTCCTATGTCGGCGAGAACAAGGAGTTCGAGCGCCAGTATCTTTCCGGCGAACTTGAACTGGAGTTCAACCCGCAGGGCACGCTGGCCGAACGGTGCCGGGCAGGGGGCGCGGGCATTCCCGGCTTCTATACCAAGACCGGCGTCGGAACAGTGATTGCTGACGGCAAGGAACACCGCGAGTTCAATGGCGAGACCTATATTCTCGAGACCGGCCTCGTCGCCGATCTCTCCATCGTCAAGGCCCACAAGGGCGACGCGCAGGGCAACCTGATCTTCAACAAGACGGCCCGCAACTTCAACCCGATGATGGCGATGGCCGGCAAGGTGACGGTTGCTGAGGTCGAAGAACTGGTCCCGACCGGCAGTCTCGACCCGGATGAAATCCACCTGCCGGGTATTTTCGTGCAGCGCATCTTCCAGGGCACATTCGAAAAACGGATCGAACAGCGCACCGTTCAAAACAGGGAGGGTATATAGTGCTCAATATGACAGAACTCTTGCGGGTGCTAAACAGCGAGCCGGAAGCCGAAATCGATATTGAACTTCAAGATCTTCAAGATTCAAAAATCAGTTGGGCAGAACTGTCCCAGCAAGCCAATCGGAATGCGTATATTCTAAAGAGATTGAGCAGGTCATCAGAGTCGCTTTCTTTGATTGATGATCGAGTTGTCTTTCTACCAAAGAGAGAAAATTAGTATGCCTTGGACACGTGACGAGATGGCGGCCCGCGCCGCACAGGAACTGGAAGACGGTTTCTATGTGAACCTCGGCATCGGCATTCCGACGCTGGTGGCCAATTATATTCCCAAAGGCGTCGACGTGACGCTGCAATCGGAAAACGGCATGCTCGGCATGGGCCCGTTCCCTTATGAGGGCGAGGAAGACGCCGACCTGATCAATGCCGGCAAACAGACGATCACGACGCTGCCGCGCTCGAGCTTCTTCGACAGCGCTACCAGCTTCGCGATGATCCGTGGTGGCCATATCAACCTCGCCATCCTCGGCGCCATGGAAGTTGCCGAGAATGGCGACATCGCCAATTGGATGATCCCCGGCAAGCTGGTCAAGGGCATGGGCGGCGCGATGGACCTCGTCGCGGGCGTCAAGCGCATCGTCGTGGTCATGGACCACGCCAACAAGAAGGGCGAAACCAAGGTGCTGAAGGAATGCACTCTGCCACTGACGGGCAAGGGCGTCGTCGACCGCATCATCACAGACCTCTGCGTCATGAATGTCGTACTCGGCGGCCTGAAAGTCATCGAGCTTGCGCCCGGCGTCACGATGGATGACGTGAAAGCCAAAACCGAAGCAACCCTGGTCGATTAGATGAACCCCGCATTCGAATCCCTCCACGCACTTCCGCCGGACGCGCTGCTTGGTCTCATGACCGCCTATCGCGCCGACCCGCGCACCGAGAAATTCGATCTGGGTGTCGGTGTCTACAAGGATGATGACGGCCACACGCCGATCATGACGTCCGTGGCCAAGGCGGAGACAATTATTCTCAAGCAGCAGACGACCAAGGTCTATGAGGGCCCCCGCGGCAATCCGGATTTCTGCGCCGCCATCGAGCGCTTCGTCTTCGGCGACAGTTCGCACCTGATCGAGAAAGGCCGACTCATCTCGATGACGACGCCCGGCGGCTGTGGTGCGCTCTATCTCGGCGTCGGCCTAATGAAACGGCTTGGCGTGAAGACCGTGTGGCTGAGCCGCCCGACCTGGCCCAACCATACGAACCTTGTGAAGAATACCGGCTTGTCAATCGCCGAATATGACTATGCCGACGCCGAAACAGGCCGTGTCGATTTCGAAAGCCTGATGGCCAGCCTTTCGAAAACACGGCGCGGCGACGGCATAATCATTCAGGGCCCTTGCCACAATCCGACCGGCATCGACCTCAGCGTCCAGCAATGGATCGACCTCGCCATGCTCACCGTCGAGCGCGGCATCATCCCGATGCTCGATATTGCCTATCATGGGTTTGCGGGCGGCCTTGAGAGCGACATGGAAGGCGCGCGGCTCTTCCTCAAGATCGCCGAAGACTCGATGGTCTCCTATTCCTGCTCGAAGAATTTCGGACTCTACCGCGAACGCACCGGCTGCTTCCTTGGCCAGGCCTATACAAAGCGGGCCGCTGACGCCGTCATGACGCATGTGGCCGACATTTCGCGCACCAGCTATTCCATGCCGCCCGCCCATGGCTCAGCGATTGTCGCCACCATTCTTGGTGATCCGGCCCTGCGCGCCGAGTGGGAAGCTGAACTGACGCAGATGCGTGAACGCATGATCAGCCTGCGCAAGGCATTGTCCGACGCGCTTGTGGAGAAGACGGGGTCGAACCGACTGGCAGCGCTGGCCGAACAGAACGGTATGTTCAGCCAGATCCCGGTGACGCCAGAGGCGGCGAAAGACATGCGTGAAAAGCACGGCCTCTACCTGCCGGCATCCGGCCGCATCAATATTGCGGGCCTGCGTCAGGCAGACATTCCTCGCATCGCGGAAATCATGTCGGAATATCTCTAGAGCGACAGGCCGCGCGGCGCGAGCCGTTCAAGGTCTTCCAGCATTTTGGGAGGCGACGGGATGGCCTTGCGCGCATCGAGGTCCAGCGTGATAGCAATGACCTGGCTCGTCGCCCAGGGCAGGCCCGTCTCGGGGTCCATCATCCAGTGAACTAGCGAGTGGGTCTTCTCGGCCGTCCCGCCCAGCGATGTATGGATTTCGAACGCGTCGCCCGCTTTCGGCCAGCGATGGTAGCGAAGCCGGTTTTCCAGCACTGCGGCGCCCATCCGGACGCCGCCGGCGGCCTCGGCCACCTGCTTGCGCCATTCGTACAGGAGGTTCGGCACGCTGTCTGAAATCCGGCCGATAATCCAGCCGGGCGCCATGCGACCATGCACGTCGATATGGTGCTGCGGAACAATGCCCTTCCCGATCAGGGGAATGCCTAGATCGCGAGCTGTCTCGATGCGGATGTCTTCGGTCGCAAGCGTGGGGGCGTTCGGATCGAACGAGCGCGGCGCGGCCTCGGCAGGTGGCGTGTCGATATGGGCTTCCAGCGCAATGCGCGCCCGCGTGCTCCACGGAAAGGCTTCCCGCCCCTTGGTGTCGATATGCGCCACGCGTGTCAGGTAGGCTGCTGACAGTGCCCCATCGCTGTGACGCAGTTCCTGGTAGAACACGGCGTCACTGGTCCCGACGCTCACCACACAGCCATTCATGCTGATCGGACGGCCGGGCAGCACTTCGCGAATGAAGCGCACATGCTGGTCGACCGGCACCAGGGTCGACGGTGCGTCTTCCCGGAATGCATTTGGCATCGCCAGTTCATGGCTGAAAGCGGCGAGCCCTTCCATTTGCTTTTCGATATAGAGGCGCACGTTCATGTGCCCCATCTCGTCGCAATCCCACTGGTTGCAACTGCCCCGCCAAAGTGTGATCACGCAGCACAATCCCGACATGTGCCGCGCACTTCGATGACCGCACGAGTCATTTGGAAGCCTGCCGCGGCGGCTTCAGCTTTCAACGCTTCGCTGGTGGCGACGGCGTGCAGTTCTTCGGCACCGCCGCATTCGTCGCAGATCAGGAACACTGCTGAATGGGTATGGCTTGTATGACCGCAGGCGACATAGGCGTTCAGGCTCTCGATCTTGTGGGCGAGGCCGGATTCCTGAAGGAAATCGAGTGCCCGGTAGACGGTCGGGGGCTTGGCCGAACCCTCGCCGTCGAGATTTGCCAGCAAGTCATAGGCCTTGGCTGGCTCGGCGCTTTCCAGCAGCAGGCGCAACACTTTGCGGCGGATACGTGTCATTCGGCCACCGCGCCGCATTACGAGCGCTTCGGCATCATTCAGGAACGTCTCCACATCCTGCGGGCTGCAGGGCGTGTTGGCGCGTATGTGGTCATGTGTCTGTGCGTTGGCCATGGCCGCAATGTCGTGTGTTTTGAGTCCAATGTGAAGGGGTAAGCGGTTTTGCCGTCTTTCAGGGCCTAGACGCATTCTGCAAATCACCCGAGATTCGTTTCTGAGGCGAATCGAGAGGATGTGTAGATGGAATTGTCGGAACGTGGCGGACTGGAACTTTGGCGTCGGGCTGTGACGGCTTCCGTGCGCTCAGACGCGCCGGATCTGACAGCCCGCCAGCAGGCGATCCTGATGACCATCGCGCTTGCCCCCGGCCCCCACACCGTACGCGGCCTAGCCGACCATCTCGACATCGCGAAACCCGCTGTGACGCGGGCTCTCGACACCCTGTCCCGGCTGGATTTCATTCGCCGCGTCAAGGATGACAATGATCTGCGCAATATCTTCATCGAGCGCACACCGGCCGGAATGACCTATCTTCGGGCCTTCGCCGGCCTTGTTCTTGCCGCAGCTTCAGGTGAGAGTGACGAAACATTGGCGCCGCGGCGCGGCGGCAAATCCACCGCAGCAGCCTAGGCGCGTAACCGCCCGAGGCCCAGTGCATGCCCGAACTGACTGACAGCCGACTGGCCCGCCCCGCAGGCGAAAGCACGGTGTTTGATGTGGTGGTCGGCACGGCCGCCGTCCGCGAATCCCCGGATGCAGCAGCGCGCCTCGCAACTCAGGTTCTTTTTGGCGAAAGTGTCGATGTGTTTGCCCGGCAGGGTGGTTTCAGCCGCATTCGTTGCCATCGCGATCATTATGTCGGCTGGATGCGGTCCGACGCGCTGTCGCCGGCAATCGCCCCGCCAACCCACAAAGTGGCGGCCCTGCGCACATTCGCTTATGCCGCGCCGGACCTGAAATCGCCTGTCAAGTTCATGCTCAGCCTCGGCGCACGCGTCACGGTCACGAGTACCGATGGCGACTATGCCAGTTGCGCGCAGGCCGGCTGGGTCCACACGCGCCACCTCGCCTCACAGGATGCGCGCGAAGCCGACGCCGTCTCGGTCGCCGAACGCTACCTCCACACGCCCTACCTGTGGGGCGGACGCGACAGTCTTGGCCTCGACTGTACTGGCCTCACCCAGCAGGCCTTCGAGGCCGTGGGCGTCCTCCTGCCGCGCGACAGTGACATGCAGTGCGCCTGGACCGGGGATGACATCGCAGATTGGAAGGCCCCGGGCGCCCTGAAACGCGGCGATCTGGTGTTCTGGAAAGGTCATGTCGGCATCATGACCGACAGCGAGCACCTCCTGCACGCGAATGCCTGGCACATGGCCACGGCCCGCGAACCGCTCGAAGAGGCAATCATCAGGGTCAGAACGCAATACGCCGAGCCCATAGGGGCCCGGCGCATTGATGTTGATCGTCTCGCGGGACAGGTGGTGCCCCGCTGGATGGCTGAAACGGTCGCCTAGTCGTCGCCGTCGTCAGCTGCGGGTGCTTCAACCGGCGCTGATTCGGTTGCCGTGGCGTCTGGTGCAGCTTCAACGGGTGCTGCTGGAGCCGGTTCGATGGCGGCATCGCTTTCCACAGCGTCCGTAGCGGCGGCGCCTGCTTCACCCTCTGCAGGTGCGGCTTCGTCCGTTGCGGCCGCCAGCGGCGCAGGTAGCGCGGGCGCGTTCGGAGAGTTCGCTGCCAGGTAGGCAATCAGGTTCACGCGGTCCGAATCACGACGCAGGCCTGCGAACGACATGGACGTGCCACGCGCATAGGCGCTCGGATTGTTGATCCAGTGGTTCATTTCTTCATAGGTCCACTCGCCACCGACGCCCGACAGGGCCGCGGAATAGGTGAAGCCCGGATGTACGGCCTTGGTGGCACCGACAACGCCGTGCAGGTTCGGGCCGGTTCCGTTGGCGCCGCCATCGGCAATGTTGTGGCAGGTGGTGCACTGGGCCTTGAAGGTACGTTCGCCCTTGGAGGCGTCAGCGCTGGCCAAGGCTGCACCCAGGTCGAACACTTCCTCAACCGGCGCGCCGGCGCCACCGCTGTCGGCGACTTGGACGCAATAGGCATACTTGGCGCACATCTGCTCGCTCATCGAGGTCGCTTCAGCGTGTTCCTCGCCGTGATGTGCTTCTTCTTCACCGTGGCTGAACACGATGCCCGAAAGCTGGTGCAGGGCCATCAGGCCGAGCGCAGTGGCGAGCAATGCGCCTAGGATCTTGTTGACACCGAGTTCTCCCATGGGGGCGTTCCTTCGAATCTATCTGGTCATGTGTCTTGGCGCGCGCCTTTTGGCACGCTAACGGAGTGCAGACAACATAAAGGCTGTGAGGAAGGGGCGCTTCTCCTTTCGTCGCGGCGATCCGACGCACGCAGGACAGGTAAAAAAAGGACGCCGAATGGCCAATCACATCGCCTATCAGGGAGAACCGGGGGCAAATTCGCATATTGCCTGCAACGAGGCCTATCCGCGCCTGTCACCGTTGCCCTGCCGCACGTTCGAAGACTGTTTCACCGCCGTTGAGAAGGGCGAGGCCGATCTCGCCATGATTCCGGTGGAAAACACGATCGCCGGACGCGTCGGTGACATCCACTACCTGTTACCCACGACCAGCCTTCAGATCGTCGGCGAGCACTATTTGCCGATCCGCTTCCAGCTGATGGGCCTGCCAGGTGTCAAACTTGAGGCAATCCGGAAGGCCCGTTCCCACATCATGGGCCTCGGCCAGTGCCGCAACTTCCTGAGAGCCCATAGTATCGAGCCCGTGACGTCTGCGGACACGGCCGGCGCAGCACGCGAAGTGACCGAAGGCGGAGACCGGTCCGTCGCGGCCATCGCGCCGCGCCTCGCCGCCAAGGTCTATGGTCTCGACATTCTTGCCGAAGATATCGAGGACGCCGCCCACAACACGACCCGGTTCATTATCATGGCCCGCGAGCCATCCGACATCGAAGCCGGGCAGGGACCGGTCAAGACCGCCTTCCTGTTCGAGGTCCGCAACATTCCGGCGGCGCTTTATAAAGTCATGGGCGGTTTCGCGACGAATGGCGTCAACATGACCAAGCTCGAGAGCTACCAGATCGGCGGCTCTTTCACGGCGACGCAATTCTATGCTGAGATCGAGGGCCACCCCGACGAACGCCCGGTCCAGAACGCACTCGAAGAGCTTGGTTTCTTCTCGCAGTCGCTGAAACTCCTCGGCGTGTTTCCCGCGAAGCCAACCGTCGGATTCTAGCAGGGCGGCGTGTCAAATTGCAGCGCGTCGGCGATATGGTCGGCAAACAGCTTCGCCTTGCCGCGCAGCTTGCCGGACGTCCACACGCAATGGATTGGACTGGGCGTGGCCGTCCATTCGGGCATGACGCGCACAAGGCTGCCATCATTGACGCAGTCCGAGACAAGCCAGCTGGCGGACAGGAACAAGCCGAGGCCATTTTGCGCTGCCTGGAGTAAGAGGTCTCCCGACGAGGCCTTGAACCGCCCATCGACCTTGACGCTGACGGTCTCGCCGTCGCGCGACAGCACCCATTCATTGGTCGCGGTCTGGCGGAACATGACAGCATCATGCTGCGTCAGGTCACGTGGGTGCTGCGGCGTGCCCCGGGCATCGAGGTAGTCGGGCGCGGCCCACAGCGCCCGGGGGGATTCGCCCACCTTTTTTGCCATCAGGCTCGAATCGACCAGTGATCCGATGCGGAAGGCAAGGTCCACGCCCTCGCCAACGAGATCCGTATAGGCATCATCGGTCAGGACATCCACGCGCACATGGGGATACAGCTTCATGAAGCTTGCGATCCGAGGCCCGATGACCAGGCGCGCCATGGACGAGACGCAGGAGATGCGCAGGAGGCCGATCGGTTCATGGTCAAGGCCCCGGGCCTCGGCTTCCGCATCATCGAAATCAGCCAGGATGTCAGCCGCGCGCTTGTAGAACCGTTCACCGGCCTCTGTCAGGCTGAGGGATCGTGTCGTGCGCAGGAACAGGGCAGCGTCGAGACTCGCTTCCAGGTCCTGGATCCGGCGCGATACGGTCGGTTGGCCTAGGCCAAGATCGCTTGCGGCTTTGGAAAAACTGCCGGCATCCGCAACGCGAATGAACAGGCGCATGGCATCAATACGGTCCACCCCAGGGCCTCCTATGCGTATTCTGAATGAAGCATATGGGGTGCGTCTGCGTTCTGCGAAGGGCAAAAGCACCTAAATCTCGGTCAACAGGGGCGCGCGAGCCCGCGCGCCCACCCTGGATCGAGAAACCTGTTCCCATGAGCGACCTGAAAATTCACGACGAGACGACAGCGCCTCCCGCTGCGCGCCCCCTGCTTGAACAGGTGAAGCGCGCAAACGGCATCATGCCGAACATGCTGGGCGTTCTGGCAGAAAATCCGGCCGCGCTTGAGGGTTATCTCAGCCTGTCGCGTATTTTTGATAATGCGGGGTTCTCGCCGCTGGAGCGCCAGGTCGTGCAAACGACGGTCAGTGTCGAGAATGCCTGCCATTTCTGTGTTGCCGCACATTCGGCTTCAGCTGCGGCTGAAGGCTTGGATGCATCAGTCATCGAAGCCATCCGCACCAACCAAAGGATCGCCGACACCCGGCTGGAAGCCCTACGCGTCTTCACGCGCCGCATGGCACAACAGCGCGGTTTCGTATCAGACACCGATGTCTCCGTATTCCTCAACGCGGGCTGGGAAAAGGCCGCCATTCTCGGCGTAATCCTCGGCGTCGCCCTCAAGACGATGTCGAACTATGCCAACCATGTGGCCGAGACGCCCCTCAACAAGGACTACAAGCCGTATGCCTGGGCACCCTGCACGCGCGGCTGTGCCGGCGATTGCGCATGAACTCCGCGCGCCGCCGTGACCCTCACTCGCAGGGCGCTCACGCAAATGTGGGCTTGGCTCACAGGCGTTTGCTTTACCCGCGAGCACCGCTCCATGAGATGTTGCGCATAGAAACCTGAGAGGGACGCTCATAATGCACGACAAGATCAAGACCTACGCGCCGCACGTGTCCAGCCTCATTGCCTCGGCCGTGTTCCTTGACAGCCTGCGCTACAAGTTCACCAATGCCCCCGAAACGCAGGTCATCTTTGGCCGGCTGGATGCTTGGGCCGGCAGTTTCGGGGCAGGGGGCCTGTTCGCGCAGACCGGCCTGTTCAGCCAGTACGTCATCGGTTCGGCTGAGCTGGTCGCATCGGCCTGCCTTCTATTGGGTGTGTTTTCAGCCTTTCGCCGCCTGCAGACGCTCGGTGCCCTGATGGCCGTCGCTGTCATGAGCGGCGCGGTGAGCTTCCACCTGTTCACGCCGCTCGGTATCGATCCGAACAATGATGGCGGCGGCCTGTTCGCCATGGCCGTCACTGTCTGGGTGGGTTCGCTCACGCTTCTTGTGGTCAGACGAAAGACCCTGTTCGCCATGTTGGGCGGCATCCGCGAAGCGATCTTGCCAAGCCCCGGCGCCGCATCACCCAGCACGTTTGCGAAAACCCGGATCCACCCCATCTGAGTTTTCGCCCGGTCGCCGGGGCCTTCTTTCGAGGCCGTCCCCACTCCGCCTCGAGTACACCTCCCGGGCCTCGGCGACCCTACTTCCCTCAACGCAGTCCCAAGAGAACATCCATGAAACTCCGCCCCCTCCTCATCGCCGCCGCGCTCGCCCTTTCTCCAGCCTTGGCGTTCGCGCCTGCAGCGGCGGCAGAGCCAGCCATCTATACTGGCCGGTTCTCGTCGATCGCACTGCAGGGATATGATACTGTCGCTTATTTCGAGACTGGGGCGCCCGCCAAAGGCTCGAAGGATTTCACCGCCGAATACAAGGGCGCCAACTTCCAGTTCACGAGTGCTGAACACCGCGATGCCTTCATCGCCGATCCGGCGGCTTTTGCGCCGCAATATGGTGGTTACTGCGCCTGGGCCATGGCGGACGGCAAGCACGCAAAGGGTGATGCCGCCTACTGGAAGATCGTCGAAGGCAAGCTCTACTTGAATTACAATTCCGACATCCAGGGTAAATGGAATGCCGACGTTCCCGGCTTCATTTCGAAAGCCGATACGGAATGGTCTGCCCTTAACCAATAAGGCAGTTTCCGCCACATATCTGAATCGCGATTTACTTGCGGCCCGTCGCATTTTCAGAGGCGGACCGTCGGTTTTTCCCTGAATTCTCAAGCCCCGGAATCCAGCGCGTTGCGCCGCAGCCACACTTTTTTTTCGCATGCAAACATGAATCCGAATTCATGCAACTTGCCACAATCAATCGCTAGATTCCGGTTTCCCGGAGACGGGATAACAAAAGGAATACCTCCCATGAAATTTGCACTCACCACGGCCATCAGCCTCGTTGCGCTCGCCGCTGCACCTGCCTTCGCGCAGGACACCGGATTCTACGGAACGATCGGCTACGGCAACTATGGTGCCGACGACGCCGATCTTGGCGCCGTCCAGCTGCGTGGCGGCTACAACTTCAACGAATTCCTCGGTGCGGAAATCGAAGCGGCCGTCGGCGTTTCTGATGAATCCACCACGATATCCGGTATCGATGTGAACGTTGAACTGGAAAACTCCTACGGCGCTTATGCCGTGGGCCGGATTCCCTTTGCTGAAAAGGCCGATGTCTTCGGTCGGATCGGCTATGTGAGCACTGAGATCAAAGCCTCGGCAGGCGGCGTGTCCGCTTCGGGCGATGACGATGCTGCAGCGCTCGGTGTTGGCGGCGACTACTATTTCGCCCCCAACCAGGGCATCCGCGTTGGCTATACCTACCTCGACTATGACGACTCGATCGACGTGATCGACGTTGCCTACGTTCTGAAGTTCTAGCTCTGGCCAGTAAGGGTCCGGTCGGGCGGGCAGCCCTTGATTGACTGCCCGGCAGGATGGCCCCCGCACTTGGAGAGGGTGCGGGGGTTCCATTCGACAGGCAGAAAGGAGCCTTCGCCCACAAAAAAACGGGCGAGACATGCTCGCCCGTTTTCCGAATTGTTGTCCGCAGACTTATTTCTTTTTTGCAGCCGGCTTTTTTGCAGCAGGCTTTTTCGCGGCTGGCTTCGCAGCAGCTTTTTTTACGGCTGGTTTCGCAGCAGCTTTGGCAGCAGGCTTTTTGACGGCCGGCTTCTTAACAGCTGGTTTCTTGGCCGCTGGTTTAGTAGCGGTTTTAGTCGCAGTCTTGGTTGCCGGTTTGGCAGCAGGTTTTTTTGCTGCCGGCTTAGCGGCTGGTTTCTTCACTGCCGGCTTTTTAACGGCCGGCTTTTTCTTTGCAATTGCCATTTCCGATCTCCTGTCAGTGGCGAGCCAATAATATTGTGATTCGCGGGAAATCAACTCTTGATTTTCACCTGACGCGCGAGCGGGATTGGGTCGTCCGTATACGATTAATCGTCCCGGAGAGCCCAGGTCTTCAATATATGATGGGCTATTGCCATTGCGGGCGGGCACAAAAGCTCGGGATGTTTGCCGGAAAGAATTTCACGTGCTTCGGCACGCGTAATCCATCTTGCTTCATCGAGCTCGGTTTTATCCACCGTAATTTCGAAATTTTCGGCTTCGAGAATGAGTCCAACCATGAGCGATGAGGCGAACGGCCAAGGCTGGCAGGCGACGTATTCGGCGCTGGCCGGGTCGCACATGATGCCTGCCTCCTCGAACAGTTCTCGCGCCGCGGCCTGTTCGATCGTTTCGCCCGGTTCGCAGAAGCCGGCGAGACACGACATGAACCCTGCGGGCCACATCGCCTGACGACCGATCAGGCATTTGCCGTCTTTCACCGCCAGCATGATTGCCACCGGATCGGTCCGCGGGAAATGTTCGGCGCCGCATTCCGGGCACTGGCTTTTCCATCCGGCCTCGACCACCCCGACCCTGCCGCCGCATTTGGCGCAATGGCCATGACTGGCGTGCCACATGAACAGGCTGCGGGCGGTTGAAACAAGATTGGCCTCCATGGCCGAAATCGCCCCCACCGCCATGCGGAATTCGCCAAAGCTTCCGACGCCGGCAATCAGGGAAGAGTCGACATCGAATTTCGGGGGCAGGTTAAGGGCGAAGACCGGCGCACCGGTCTTGTCCTCACCCATGAACAGCCAGGGCGAAGCGGGCGACAGTTTGCGCGCCTCGGGGCCCATCCAGAACAATCCCTGCTTTTCGACAAAGGGTTCGCCATTACGCATCAGGAAGAAAAGGACATTGTCCTGCTGCATGGCGGCTTCCAGCCAGGCTTCGTCTGTTCGGTGATGCGCAGCGCGATCGAGCGGGTTCGCCGCGAGCGGCATATCGTTTGAATTCGTCATGGATTGGGACACTACCGGCTTTGAGAGGGAAGGGACTGGCATAGCCGCCTGATGTCATCATGCCCATCCCCCATGGCCAAAACCCGTATATTCGGCTAGGGCGCGCGCCAGACATCCGATTCCTCCTCCCGAAAGCCTAAAGTCCCTATGTCCCAGTCCATCGAGAAAATGCGCAACATCGCGATCATCGCACACGTTGACCACGGCAAGACCACACTGGTCGACGAACTGCTCAAACAGTCCGGCACCTATCGCGAAAACGAGAAAACCGTCGAGCGCGCTATGGATTCCAACGATATCGAGCGCGAGCGCGGCATCACCATCCTCGCCAAGACCACTTCGGTCGAGTGGAATGGCTACCGCATCAATATCGTCGACACGCCCGGCCACGCCGATTTCGGCGGTGAAGTTGAGCGTATTCTCCAGATGGTCGACGGTGCCATCGTGCTCGTCGATGCCTCTGAAGGCCCGATGCCGCAGACCAAGTTCGTGGTCTCCAAAGCCCTCAAGGTCGGCCTGCGCCCGATTGTGGCCGTCAACAAGATCGACAAGCCCGAGCGCCGTCCCGATGAAGTCATCAACGAAGTCTTCGACCTCTTCGCCAATCTCGATGCGACCGACGAGCAGCTCGACTTCCCGATCCTCTACGGGTCGGCCAAGCAGGGCTGGATGAACACAGACTACGAAAACCCGACCACTGATATGGATGCCCTGTTCCAGATGGTCGTCGATCACGTGCCAACACCGATGGTGGAGGAAGGCCCGTTCCGCCTCCTCGCCACCACGATCAGCTCGGATCCCTTTCTCGGACGTATCCTGACCGGCCGTATTTCCTCCGGCACGGTCAAGCCGAACCAGCAGATCAAGGTTCTCGCCCGCGACGGTTCGCTCGTCGAACAGGGCCGGGTATCGAAAGTGCTCGCGTTCCGCGGCCTTGAACGCGTGCCTGTCGACGAAGGCGTCGCAGGCGACATCGTCTCGCTCGCCGGCATGACCAAGGCAAACGTCGCTGACACGTTCTGCGACCCGTCCGTCACGATCCCGATCGAAGCCCAGGCAATTGACCCGCCGACCATTTCGATGACCTTCCGCGTCAACGACTCGCCGCTTGCCGGCACCGAAGGCACCAAGGTTACCTCGCGGATCATCTGGGCCCGCCTGCTCAAGGAAGCCGAAGGCAACGTCGCCCTCAAGGTCGACCGCGCCACCGATGCTGAGGCCTTCACCGTGTCTGGCCGTGGCGAACTCCAACTCGCCGTCCTGATCGAGACGATGCGCCGCGAAGGCTTCGAACTCGGCGTCTCGCGTCCGCAGGTCGTCATGCAGGAAGGCCCGAACGGCGAAAAGCTCGAGCCGATTGAAGAAGTGACCATCGACGTCGACGACGAGCATTCCGGTATCATTGTGCAAAAACTCTCCGAGCGCAAAGCCGACATGCTCGACATGCGCCCCTCGGGCGTTGGACGCACACGCATGGTCTTCCACGCGCCGACCCGCGGCCTCATAGGCTATCAGGGCGAACTCATGTCGGATACGCGCGGTAGCGCCATCATGAACCGCGTGTTCCATGAGTATGCCCCGCACAAGGGCCGTATCCAGGGCCGTCACACCGGCGTGCTGATCGCAATGGAGCAGGGCGAGGCTGTTGCCTTCGCACTCTGGAACCTCGAAGACCGTGGTCCGATGGTTATCCATCCCGGCGACAAGGTCTATGCCGGCATGATCATCGGCGAGCACAATCGCGACAATGATCTCGAAGTGAACGTGCTCAAAGGCAAGAAACTGACCAACATGCGCGCCTCGGGCACGGATGAGGCTGTCCGCCTTACGCCGCCGCTTCAAATGACGCTTGAAAAGTCGCTGGCCTATATCGCCGACGATGAGCTGGTCGAGGTCACGCCAACCAATATCCGCATGCGCAAGATCTATCTCGATCCGCACGAGCGCAAGCGCCGCGCGAAATCCAACGCCGACCACTAGATCCGGCCAACCCGGCGCTGCGGCCTTCAGGACGCCAGCGTCGGCAGCCAGAACATCTGGGCCGCGAAATAACTGCTCACCAGAACTGCTCCAGCAGCCGCTATCGCCATCGCGGCTGCTGTCAGTTTGAGGGCGCCTGACCGGCGTCTCTGGGCGTAAAGATAGAATTCCAGTCCCAGCAGCGCGACAGCCCATGTGCTGGCGACAGCAATGTCGGCCGGTCCGGTCAGGTTGTGCGTTCCCGGCATCTTTCCTGCCGTGATGAAGAAATAGAACCCGTAGCCGAGACGGAAAAACCACACGCCGCTGACCACGATGAACATGCGCAGGGCCCATCGCCTATGGTCGTCGAAGCGACGCTGCAGGGCCGCCCTCAGGGCGAGGCATCCGAACGCGATGATCAGCATGCCGTCGGCCGTGTTCACGACCAGCAAGGCAAACGATCCGAAATGCGGGCGGAGGTAGGTGAGGATGAGGGCGCCTGAACTCGTGAGCAGGGCGACGGTTAGGTAAAAGCGTCCATTCCAGCGATGGAAGGCCCGGAACCGGTTGCGGATCTGCGGGATGAACTGCAGCGGCCCGCTCGCAGTAATCCAGAAGGCCAGCAGCACATGCGACAGGAACAGGGCGTTGCCCGGAACGTCGCCGCTGATGAAGCCACGGATCACGCGGCCGTCCATACGGTCGAAGTTACCCTGGAACGTGGAGACGTAATAGAAAGCGGCGATATCGAGCATGAAGGCCAGCTGGCCGATTGCGGCCGCCGTGAACCATACAGCCCCGCTGAAGGACAGGGCCTTGCGGGGGTCTATCAAGGCGCGCGTACGCCCGATTGCGGCACTGTCGGTCATTTTGGGTTCACTCCGGTCGTTATAGTCTTGCGACAACTTACCGGACGGGCGACCCTCTCCCCATGACACTTGGCGACATAATCATGACGCGCAGTAACATCCTGGCCGTTTCCCGATGACCGCCAGCGCCACGGTATCCGCCGGCTATGCCTCGGCCCTGCTCGACCTTGCCGTGTCGCATGGCGCGCCGCGTGAGGCCCTGCTCGCCCGCGCAGGCATCACCGACGCCGACCTCGCCGACGCGGACACACGCATTCCGCTGACGTCCTTCAAGACGCTCATGCGCGCGGGCAAAGAATTATCCGGCGAACCGATGCTCGGTCTCCTGTTTGGCTCCACCGTACGGTTCAACGACCTGACGATCGTGGGCCTGATTACCGACGCGGCGACCGATATGCCGGAAGCGTTCCGCCAGATGAATCGATATGGCCGCCTGGTCATCGACACCACGGCGCCGTCGGATGGCGATCGGTTCGTCATCACCCGTGAAGGCAACAGCGCATTCATCATCGACACGCGCAATAACCCGAACGAGTTCCCGGAACTCACCGAGTCGACACTTGGCCGTTGCATCTGCGGCGCCCGGCACTATTTTCCGAACACGCCGCTTTATTGCTCCGCCGAAGTCACCCATGCCGCACCGGCCTATGCTGATGATTATGAGCGCATACTCGGTGTACCTGTCACCTTCAGCGCCTCTCGCAATTCCATGGAGATCACAGAGGCCTTCTTCACGTTGCGCCTGTCCAAAACGCCGCGCTACGTGTTCGGCTCGATCAGCGCACGGGCCGATGAATTGATGAAGGCGCTTGATGCCGCGCAAGGCGTCGCGGCGCGCGCCGAGGCGATCATCCTGCCTGTCCTGCACACGGGCGATGTCACCATGGACAGTGTTGCCGCGCGCATGGGTGTCAGTCGTCAGACCCTCTACCGCCAACTCAAGGCGGAAGGCACCAGCTTCGATACTTTGCTCGATTCCCTGCGCCACCAGATGGCGCTGCATTACCTCTCCGGCGAGAAAGTCTCGGTCAACGAGACCGCCTACCTGGTCGGCTTCTCCGACCCTTCGTCTTTCTCGCGGGCCTTCCACCGCTGGACCGGCAAGCGCCCCGGACAGGTCGCGAAGGCCTAGCCGATCTTGAACTTCATGTAGGACTCCCGGAATTCCGGCAGGCCTTCGCACATGTCGGTATGGCGTTTCAGCGCCTGCCAGGGTGCCAGGTCCATATCGCCCGCCAACGCATCACGCATGAACGTGACCGCGCATGATACCATCACGTCATCATGCCCGATCGCGTCGCCGCGCCAGAAGTGCGTGGTCTGTGCGGCGAGGGCAATTTCCAGCTCATTCATCACCCGCGTGATTTGTCCGGCGCAGCGTTCGATCCAGACCGGGTCCGCCCGTTCATGGACATGGCGCTCATAGACCAGCGACACCGCCTTGTCGGCGATGCCAGCGGCCAGCGCGCAGGTTTTCAGCGCCGCACGGCGCGGCGGTCCGTTGCTTGGCGTCATGGCGCGCTCAGGGCCGACCAAGTCGTCCAGCGCATCGAGAATGGCTGCGCTGTCGATCAACGCTTCGCCATCGTCCAGCACCAGCGTCGGCACCCTCACAAGCGGGTTATAGGCCATGATCTTCATGGTATCGCTGAACACGGACCAGGCACGGTGTTCGTACGCGATGCCATAGAGGCGCAAGGCAATGCCCACGCGCCGCACGAACGGGCTGTCATACATGCCGATCAGGATCATCTGTTCCGCCTCTCATGCAAGTTGAGAGCTTGCTCCCACGCACGCCGTCGCACAAGGGACGTCTAGGGACGCGCTGAGCCGCTTCTGCGCCTTGACCGGGGAACCGCGCGGTCCGGGCGGCGTTGAGATGCCAGTACAGTCTGAAACAAGGTATCGCCCCATGTCGTCCTTCCCGATCTATCTTATCGGCTTTCTCGTCCTGATCGCAGGGCTCGCCTATGGCGCGTTCATGCTGGGCCTGTCGCTCATCTGGATAGGTGTCTGTTCCGTCATACTCATCGGCCTCGGCATCATCACCGGCGTTGGCAAGACGAGGCAAAAAGATGAAACGCCCAGCAGCGAATAGGCCTGCAATGGCACAACCTCTCGGCTTCCTGACCCGCAAGGGCATGCAGCGCCTCATCGACCGGATCGACCAGCGCGTCGATACATTCTCCCGGGAAATCCTGAGGGATATGATTACGTCTGCTCTTGCGTCCCTGGCGGCACGTCAGGACCAGGCTTTGCTCGTCCGGACACGCCGCATCAGGAAGCGCTAGTGTCCTGACACTCAAATAGGGCCTCATAACTCATGCGGTTTGAGCTTTGTCGAGTGCTTTGCGGGCTCGGTTGATTTTGGCAAGGATTTCGGCGCCCTTTTTGCGCCAGATGTAAGGCT
>Ga0105055_10000826_pt1 | contig 50558 bp, 45 predicted proteins | sample BON03_FD_78090 | JGI IMG/M metagenome (GOLD analysis project Ga0105055, IMG submission 78090) | Freshwater microbial communities from Lake Bonney liftoff mats and glacier meltwater in Antarctica - BON-03 | ecosystem: Environmental > Aquatic > Freshwater > Ice > Glacier meltwater | place: Lake... | reverse complement strand
CAACCCACGCTCAGACAACGTCTTCGAAATCGCCGCCGTCAACGTCGTCTTCCCATGGTCGATATGACCCATCGTGCCAATATTCACATGCGGCTTCGTGCGCTCGAACTTCTTCTTACTCATTGCTTCCTCTGACTCCTGCGGTGATGTCCGTGAAGGAACTTTTTGATGACTGACTGGTAGCGGCGATCGGACTTGAACCGATGACCTTCCGATTATGAGCCGGATGCTCTGACCAACTGAGCTACGCCGCCAGGGTTTTGCTCGTGACCGAGCGGATGCCCGACCACTTGGTCGAGCCCTCTGTGGGAATCGAACCCACGACCCCAGCCTTACCATGGCTGTGCTCTACCGACTGAGCTAAGAGGGCGTTCTCTGACGGGTGCGAGCACCGTTTGTAGCGGTACCCGGGGCACCCTTCGGGGCACGGCAGGGCCGCGACCAAGCGCTGGAGTGTACCGGCGGCGGCGTGACAACCACCGCGGGATTCGCGGCGCGGCCCACTACTCTCGTCCGACGTGTCGATGAGTCCAGCTGGTCCTGCGAGTGCCCGCGGCGCGAGCGCGTCCGACGCCGTCTCGGTGCGGCTCGCGACGCTCGACGATGCAGCGGCGATCATGGCCATCTACAACGTCGAGGTCGAGAACCACACCAGCACGTTCGATCTCGTACCCCGCACGCTCGACGAGCAGCGGGCGTGGCTGGCGCAGCGTTCCGGAACGTTCTCGGCGGTCGTCGCGTCGATCGGCGGCCAGGTGGTCGGCTTCGCGTCGCTCTCTCCATACAAGGAGCGTGCTGCGTACCGCACCACTGTGGAGAACTCGGTGTACGTGTCGCGAAATCATCCGCGCCTCGGCATCGGGCGCACCCTGATGGATCACATGATCGGCATCGCCGCCGACTCGGGATTCCACTCGATCGTCGCTCGAATCGAGGCGAGCGGCACGGCGTCGCGTCAACTCCATGCAGCCTGCGGCTTCGAACTGGTCGGGGTGGAGCGCGAGGTCGGCCGCAAGTTCAACCGGTGGCTCGACGTCGCCGTGATGCAACTGATGCTTTGACGGGCCGAGAACAACCCACCCGGAGTACGCGCATCATCGGGGCGATCACCATCGACAGTGACGGCTCGTCGATGCCGTCTGGCTCCGTCACCTCCGACCACCGCCAAGAACTCGGTCCAGAACCAGATCGCCCGCCTCTGGCACTCGTTCGGTCGTGACCTGATCGTCACCTCGGGCGACCGTTACCAGCTCGTTGCCAGCACCGACATCGACGGGTGCCGCACCATCGAGGCGATTCCAACACTTCCGAGGAGTCGTCGACGCCGACCAGTCGATCGACCCGATTGCCGTGTTGTCACCCGCAGACGTGGTCGCGGCAACCCCCGTGCAAGCCACGGCCGAGACATCGAGATGTGCTGCGACCAACCGATGCGACTCGGAAAGTTTCACGATCGCGATCCGCTCCATCCGGGCGTCGTCACCACAGGTAGCTGCCAACTGGGACAACGCACTGGCGTTCGCGTTGTCGGAAAGGGAGAACTCGCCGAAGCTGCCGAACTGTTCGAACGGCTGGCAGCAGCCGGACACGGTGGTGCCGTGGTAAGGCTTCGCGATCGGACGTAGACGCTGCGCCACCGTCTCGATCCCGGCCGAACTCGAACTGCTACGGGTGCGAGTCGATCAGGGGATTCACCGGGCGATCGATCACATCGCAACAGCCTCGCCCGAGCCGGGGGTGCACCTACGCGACTCGCTCGAAACCGGTCCAGCCCGGCCGCGTTTCGGCGGGTTCGAACCTGGGCTGGCCGGCGCTCACGGCGCGACGGTCACTGCGGAACTGCGTTTTCATACAGTCCAGAATTCGTTTCGGAGGCGTTGCTGGCATCTTGTCGGGCGCAGAGCGAGAGTGGAATCACGTAGTCATCCCCAACCAACAGAAGGAAGATCTCATGTCACCCATGTCCCATGAATCCCGCCGACCCTCGTCCCGACTCCGATCGATTCTGCTCGCCAGCGCCGTCGTCGGTGTCTCGGTGCTCTCCGGAGCAAGGACCGCCGGGGCCACACCAAACGCCACCGACCTCGAAGGAACCGTGCTGCGCATCGGCGGGACCGCCCTGACGGGTACCACCGCCATCCCTTCCGGTCGGACCCTCACGCCGGTTCGCCTCACCACGTCGGACCCCTCGACGTCCGACGTCGACGGCTTCAGCCTCCAAGTAGCGATCGCCCCGGTCCGAACGAGTCGCTTCTCAATCCCAGGGGCTCCTGCTGAAGCCGTGACATACCGCATCGACGGGTCCGTGGTCACGACGAGCGTTCCCGACATGCGCCGCACGCAACTGCAGACCGACGCCGGTCCGATCACGGCGATCGTGTTCACGGCGAGTGGGGTGACGTAGGCCATCTCGACGCAAGCCGTCGAGGCAGCCACCCGCACCACGGCCACGTCCAGGGCCACGACCACCGTCGCATCCATCTTCACCCATGCGTACGGTCTGCTACCGGTCGGGGCCCAGTCGCCAACGAGCGATGCGTTCAGGCAAGTGACCAACTTCGGCACCCCCGGTGGCGCGGTCGCGACCCGAGTCACCGTCCTTGATACCGATGACATCCGCGGCAACGCTGATGCCGTCGCACAGGAACTCGCGGTCCCGGGTGAACCTGCGCCGCGATACCCGGGCCGTCTGAATGTCCAGGGCGCCGAAGTGGTCGCCACGGTGACGCTTCGCAGCGGTGCCCTCCTGTCAGTGAACGCTCTGAGCTACAAAGAGACAGGCGCCTACGGCTTCGTCAGCACCACCTGGTTGTTCGACCGGGCCGCACTTGCTGCGGCGGGTGCAACGGTGGCCGACATCACCGGCGTCGTCTCGGAGGCTTCGTCCAGCCACTCCCTGACCTGGCAGGAACTCGGTCTCGACCTCGCCTGAGCGGGCATCCGGCTCCGAAAGTTCCGGTTGAATCCACCGCCCGGCATCATGGTCGACGGATCCTGGTACTTGCCAGACGATGCCCGCAACTTCGTTGGTGTTGCGATCGTGGGCGTGCTGGTCGGACTTCGCTCGCTGAATACGACACGTTTGGTGGACACCCTCGACTCGGCCACCAATGAGGAGAGCGTGCTCTGTCGACATGTGACACCCGGTGTCACGACCGTGTCACGCCTTCACGGTGAAGGCGGTCGTTCCGATCGCCTCGCGTCGCAGATCTGGCGGTCTCGGTGGGCAGCGGTCGGCGCGGCGGTCGCCATCTCGTTGGGAGCTGGGGGAGCCTGGGTCACTCATGCGGCTTCGCCTCCTTCGTCACTCGTGATGATCCAACCCGCTCGAATACTCGATACGCCCAACCCAACGAATCTCGAGGTCGTCGGCTGTCAGGTCGCTTCGGGTGGGGGACCCGATCCTGCCGTCGCGGCGCTGTAAGCCCGAGTCGCAGCGTTCGAGTTGTCCCAGTCCCACTCGGTGAGCGTCAGCGACGACACTCAGAGGGTGACCCCCAATGCCCCGACCTCATCGTGTCGGCCGCCAACGTTGACCCGTCGCCGGGCAGATCACCGTGATGTCCACGACCGCTCTGGGAGACGCTGACGCAGCAGAGGAGATGCGTTGCTCGATCACGACAAGGTCGACGACCGTGGAGGTGCCGTTACTCGAGCGATGGGAGTCCGGCGGACCCAACAGCGGCCAGCACGCCAGCCTTTCCGGTGTGCGGACGTTCAACGTTGCGGCCGGCGCATCGGCGAACCAGCGGCTCGTGTGCGAACACGCAGACGGCGCTGGATCCACCGAGCTCGACTCGGTGCCCGCCACGAAACACCGAGAGCCCGCCAGCCGAAGCTGACGGGCTCTCGGTTCCAGGGCGTATCGCAAACCGGATTGCTCCGTTTCACGACCGTCGTGGTGGGCCGAGAAGGATTTGAACCTTCGAAGGCTATGCCGGCAGATTTACAGTCTGCTCCCTTTGGCCGCTCGGGCACCGACCCATTGGTTGAGCGGACGCATCGTACCGGTCGTTACCCTGATCGCCATGCCCACTTTCGATGTCGTGTCCGAAGTCGACGCCCAGGAAGTCCGCAACGCGGTCGATCAGGCCCAACGCGAGATCGCTACCCGTTTCGACTTCAAGAACACCAACTCCACGATCGAGCAGAACGAGATGGTGATCACCCTCGCCACGGCGAGCCGCGACCGGCTCGACGCGCTGCGCACGGTGTTGGAAGAAAAGCTCGTGAAACGCAACGTGTCGCTACGAGGCGTCGACTACGGCGACATCCAGGAGGCCACGCAGAACACGGTGCGCCAGGTGGTCACGATCAAGGTGGGGATCTCGTCCGACAAGGCCAAGGAGGTCAACAAGCTCATCAAGGAGAAGGCCGCCAAGGGCACCTCCAGCCAGACCCAGGGTGAGTCGATCCGGGTGACGGCCAAGAAGCGTGACGCCCTCCAGGACGTGATCGCGATGTTGAAGGCCGAGGACGTCGGCATCCCGCTGCAGTTCCAGAACTTCCGCGACTGATCGCCCGAGCCTGTTCGGCCGACGGCCTCAGCCGGCGGGAGTGAACAACGCTATGACAGCGTTGCGTGCGGTGGTGGCCACCTCGGCGGGCGTTGCCGTGGGAGGCAGTGCCATGAGATCCACTGCCACCGGCGACGCCTGCACGAAGGCCCATACCTCCGAAAGTTCCGCGTCATCGCCGCCACCGAACCGGACAGCTTCCATCGTCGCCAATTCGGCGACCCTCCACGACAACAGTTCCCGTGCGACATCTGGGCGAGCTGCGTTGACGAAACCAACGCCCGGGTCGCACGACACGAGTTGCAGCGTTCCGTCGGGAAGCACCTGGAACGAGCTGGACATTTCGGCTGGGGCGGCTGCGGCCCATGATGTGAGCGCGGTTCGCAACGTCTCGTTCTGGTCGACGCCGCTTCCGGAGAATGTGGCCGAAACACACTGGGTCGCCCCGCGTGACGCGCCGGTCAGAGCGCTTTCGACGACCGCTTCGCTGGCGGAGAACGCCGTGCGCGAATCGAGGTAGGCGCCGAACACGAGGAACCAGAACGAGCGATCCTTCGCGACGGGGGGCGTGGACGCTGTGTCGCCGTCGAGCATGGTCGAATCCGTCGCCACGACCGTCGCATCACGACCGAGGATTCCCGGACCATCGGTGCCGAGACCGGCGAGCGGGTTCGTACGGCCATTCGGCTCGATCGATGCGTCGAACTCGGCGAAAACGTGGGGTGCCAAGGTGCGGTAACCAATCACGGCGGGAAGCGCACCAGCGACTTCGGCGAGCACCGACGGGATCGGAGTGGCGAACGTGGACGACTGCTGCACCACACGCGCCTGGCGCAACACTTCGGCAGAGGTCGCGGCTGCTGCATCGAGAGTGCGTCGCGGCTGTTCGACCGACCATCCGAATTCCTGGTCGAGCGACGCCGCAGTCAGTGCCTCGACGAGTTGTGCGTCGAGTTCGGCACCGCTGACACCGAGGTCGTGGTACACCTGGCCATCCGTGGTGGAGTAGAAGACGTCCTGCCAACCGGTCAGCTGCGCTGTCAAGGTCGACTCGTCGACGACGCCGTTGACGAGTCCGAGTGCTCGCCACTGAGCGAGTTCCTGGGGCGACACCGGCGCGAGTTGGCTCTGCAGGCGCGTTGCGAATTGTGCTGACGGTTCGGCGACAACCGCGAGCGGCTCGACGAAGTCGACACCACGCGACGTTTCGACGACCTGCGCGTAAGGCGCGGTGGCGTCGTCCCAGTCGCCCGGAAAGAGATAGGGCTGGCCGAAGACCACCCCTACGGCCACCAGGCCGACGAGCACGACGAGCGTTGCGGCGAGCTTCAGGCCGCGGCCCTTCTTGCGTTGTCGTGACTGGCGTCTGGGCGCAAGGGCCCGCGAGCCGGGATCGAACTCGAACGGAACCGGCGTCGCTGGGCGCGGTGCAGGAATGTATTCAGGTGCCGAGGGGAGCAGCGGCGCCCGCTGCTCGACCGGTGTCGCTTCCTGGATCACCGGGAGTGCTGTGGTGACCGACGCTGGCGGGGCGGTGACCGACGCTGGCGGGGCGGGCGGAGCGACCAGCTCGGGGCCGGAGATGACGTCCCCGATTGCCGGCACGATCACCGCTGGTGGCGTCGTGCGAACCATGGCGGGCTCGGCGTGGTGCACGTTCGGGGCTGGCGGTGAAGCACTCTCGACCGCCCGAGCGAGGAGCAGTGGCTCGAACACGACCGCTGACTCGCTCGGCGCGGGCGCAGCGACCGGTGCAGGAGGCGCAGAGTCGGGCTCGGGAGTGTCGACGACGGAATCCCACGAGAGTGTGGGGAGTCGTGTGCTGCGAGCACCATCGGGCAGGACCATGTAGCCGCATCGGCATGTCACCGCGCTCGCTTGAGCAAAATCTGACAGTTTCCCGACATCTCAGTCGTCGGAGGTCGCTGCCGCCTTGGCTTGGAGTTCATCGACGATCGAGGCATCGGCGAGCGTGGTGGTGTCGCCGATGTTGCGGCCCTCGGCGACGTCTCGCAGCAGTCGGCGCATGATCTTGCCCGATCGGGTCTTGGGAAGATCGGGGGTGATGTAGATCTGCTTCGGCTTCGCGATGGCACCGATCTCGGAGGCGACGTGCGAGCGCAGGGTTGCCTCGTCGACGTCTGCTCCCCCACGCAGGATCACGTACGCGATGATCGCCTGGCCCGTGGTTGCGTCGGTGGCTCCGACGACGGCGGCTTCCGCGACAGCGGGGTGCGACACGAGCGCGGACTCGACCTCGGTGGTGGAGATGCGGTGGCCAGAGATGTTCATCACGTCATCGACGCGGCCGAGCAGCCACAGGTAACCATCGGCGTCGAGCTTCGCGCCGTCTCCGGCGAAGTAACGGCCCTCGAAGCGCGACCAGTAGGTCTCGCGGAAGCGTTCGGGGTCACCCCAGATACCGCGCAGCATGCCCGGCCATGGACGGGTGAGGGTGAGATACCCGCCACCGACATCGACACGGTTCCCCTCGTCGTCGATCAGTTCGGCAGTCACACCAGGCAGCGCGAAGGTGGCCGAGCCGGGCTTGGTGGTGGTGGCGCCGGGCAGCGGGCTGATCATGATGCCGCCCGTTTCGGTCTGCCACCAGGTGTCGACGATCGGGCAGCGGCCACCACCGATGTGCTCCCGATACCACATCCACGCTTCGGGATTGATCGGTTCGCCGACCGAGCCGAGCAGACGCAGCGACGACAGATCGTGCTTGGCAGGTTCTTCCGCTCCCCACTTCATGAACGTGCGGATCGCCGTGGGGGCGGTGTAGAAGATGGTGACGCCGTACTTCTCGATGATCTGCCAGAACCGGTCGTTGCCGGGATGGTTCGGGACACCTTCGTACATCACCTGGGTGGCCCCGTTGGAGAGCGGGCCGTAGACGATGTAGCTGTGCCCGGTGATCCAGCCGACGTCAGCGGTGCACCAGAACACGTCGGTGTCGGCGTGCAGGTCGAACACGTACTTGTGGGTGTAGGTGACGTGCGTCAGATACCCCCCAGACGTGTGCATGATGCCCTTGGGCTTGCCGGTGGTGCCGGAGGTGTACAGCAGGAACAGCAGCTGCTCGGAGTCCATCGGCTCGGCCGGGCAGTCAGTGGATGCGCCCTCCATCAGGTCGTGGTACCAGTGGTCGCGGCCCTCGACCATGTCGACGTCGTTGCCGCCCCGCTTGACCACCACGACGTGTTCGATCGTGGGGGTGTGGGCGCAGGCTTCGTCGGCGGCGGGCTTGAGCGGGAACACTTCGCCGCGCCGGTAGCCACCGTCGGCGGTGATCAGCACCTTTGCTTCGGCGTCGTTGATGCGATCGGCGAGCGACTGCGACGAGAAGCCGCCGAACACCACGCTGTGGGCCGCGCCGATACGGGCGCAGGCCAGCATCGCGACCACTGCCTCGGGCACCATCGGGAGATAGATGTTGACCCGGTCGCCGCATTCGACGCCGAGGCCCTTGAGGACGTTGGAGAACTGGCTCACCTCGTCGAGCAGTTGCTGGTAGGTGATCGTGCGGGTGTCGCCGGGTTCGCCTTCCCAGTGGATGGCGACCTTGTCGCCCTTGCCGCCGAGCACGTGACGGTCGAGACAGTTGTACGCCACGTTGAGTTGGCCGCCGACGAACCACTTCGAGTTCGGCAGGTCCCACTCGAGGATCGTGTCCCACGGCGTGGCCCAGTCGACGAGTCCGGATGCCTGGCGGGCCCAGAAGGCTTCGTCGTCCTGTGCAGCTTGGTCGTAGAGGAACGTGCCCGTGACGAGCGCGTTCGCCTTGAACTCCTCCGACGGTGGGAATTTGCGGTTCTCCGCGCTCAGCGCGTCGATCGTGTCGTGACGCTCGTCGTTGCCCTCTTCAGCCATGCGAGCGATGGTAGATCACCTGGTATCCCGACGTTCTCGTGAACGGCGACGAGTTCCCGCGCGACCTGCCCGCTGACGGGGGAGAACTGAGACCTGACCGACCCCGGCGACCAGTCCACGGGAGGCCACTGGCGCGCCCGCCTCGCTCAAGAGCCATGGTTCGTTCTCGGTCGATCCGATGAAGCGTGCCGTCACCTCGATGGTGGGGGCGAAGTGCGCGAGGTCGCCGAGGTGGGCTCTCGTCGCCGACGGCCACGAGTGGAGATCGATGAGGATCAACGAGCGGCACGAATCGACCCACGGATCGGCGTAGGTGGCGGTCGGCACGAAGCGAACCCAGGCACTGGTCGACGGTTCCAACACCTCGCGATTCTCCCAGTCGGTGATCCAGTCGGTCGGGCGTTGCTCGATGTTCGACCAGAACGGGTGGCGTGGAGGCCCGTCCTGCTCACCGAACAGCTCCTCGGTGCTCCGGAGCGCTTCGGGGTCGGGGATGTCGTGAGGGCCGAGCGTGGTGTGATGTTCGAGCCCGTCGAGGGCGCCGCCGTTCGGGCCCCAGATCTCCCAGTCGGGCGACAGATTGCACGCGAAGGTGGACGGTCCGGTCTGTTCGACAGCGGTGTCGGTAGCGGTGTCGGTAGCGAGGTCACCCATTCGCTGATCCTGACAGACGTCGTCCGGCCCGGCGGACGAGAATTCCCCGCTACTCGCCTTCATCATCGATGATCACACCGAGCGCGTCGAGCGCCACAAGTCCCATCGGCAGGATCTGGCTGGTGTCGATGATCGCTCCGCGAAGTGCAGTTCCACCCCGGAGGTCGGCGAGTACGGAGCCGTGGAGTCGCACCTGGTCGAATCGCGCCCGTGTGAAGTCGGCGTGGCTGAGATCGCTGTCGACCAGCGACACGTGCTGCAGGTCGGACTCGTAGAACTCGGCGTTCGTCAGGTCGCACCGAAGAAACTCCGACCGCTTGAGCGTGGACATTCGAAGCAGCAAGCCGTCGCATCGGCAGTCGACGATGCGGACGTCGTCGAGTCGGGCGTCCGACAGGACCGCGCCAGACAGTCGGCAGTCGACGAACTCGACACGAACCAGTCGTGCCGCATCGAGCACCGCTCCCGAGAGCTCGCAGTTCTCGAACCGACAATCTCGAAGTGTGACACCGGGGAGTTCGATCCCGGTCAACCGAGCGGCTCGAAACAACGACCCGAGAATCTCGACGTCGGTGGCAGCGGCCGCGGTGACGTCGCCCGCGATCGTTCGGTGCACGACGACCTCACCGTCACCGAGAACCAGATCGGTCATGTTCTCCAGCCCCGGGGCGAGCGACGGCGCCTGGATCTTCGAGGTCACACGGTGACCGTAGTCGCTGTGGTCAGGGCAATCCTTCGGGGCGACGGCGTGACTCGCACTCATCACGTGGTGGCGAAATATTGCTTGCGCACGCAACTCCGTGACACCCCCTGGTCATGACGGGTGGTATGAACCAATCCGGTGCGACTGCAGCGGCTGCCCCGACCGAGGACCGCCTCGGATCGGATGCGTCGGCCCCGTTGAGCGGCATCGAGTACCTCGACGCGTGGCGGGTGGCGGTGCGGCCGTTCCCCGGCTCGGAGCCACCACTCGCAAGGTTCTCCCCCACCGAAACCAACGACCCCGTGCCAGCGGGCGACGCTGTCGGTGCAGCCGTAACTACCGCGGCCACTGGCACGTCATCGACCCCGAGGGCAACGAAATCACCTGACCGGCGTCCCGATCAGGCCCGCCACTCGGCGACGAGGAAACCACCAAGGCCGGCGGGGTCGAGCAACGCCTCGGATTCGCTGACACGGCTGCGCATCTTCATCGCTTCGAGACCGGGCCGAGCCGCCTGTTCCTCCCAGATGCGCTTGCCTTCCGCGACCAGTTCGTCGATGCCCCACAACTGCAAGAACTGTGCTTGTGCGCGAACCGTGTCGGGCTCGGGCAGTTGGTCGATCGGCACGTCGATCGTGATGTCCTGCGCGCCCGGAGCAGCCAGATAGTGATCACCGCGTTCGTTGCCGCGGTAGGTGCGCATCCAGTCGCGATATGGGCGCCCGGCGAGCATCGCCGTGATCGGTGTGCCGTAGTCGATCGCCACCACCGAGCCCGACCGCACGAGTCGTCGGGCCGCTGTCACGAACGCGGCCGCCCGATCGACCAACGGTGCCCGGGCACCGAACTGCGCCGTCGCGGGAAGGAAGGTCGGTGCCGGATCGATGGCCGCCGACAGCACCTCGACGAAACGGCCATCGGAGCCGACGTCGACGAACGCCTCGCGCCAGCCCTGGTCGAATACGGCAAGGCGGAACGGCAGGTTGTCGAGCAACTCGTTGGCGATCAGCACACCGTCGAGCGGTTCGGTCGGCATCGTTGCCACAGACTCGACGGCATCAGGATGACGCTCCCGTTGACCCCGCGAGACCTCGACCGCCACGTAGCGCAGTGCGTCGCCGCACGCGAGCCGAGCGGCGAGCACCGAACGAGCGAGCGTGCCAGGACCTGCGCCGGCATCGACCACGGTGAACACGTCGGGTCGACCGATCCGCTTCCACTCGGCATCGAGATACCGGGCGATCACTGCACCGAACAGCGGGCCGACCTCGGGTGACGTGATGAAGTCGCCCCGCCGGCCAGCCGAGCCTCCCTCAACCTTGGTGTAGAACCCCTCGACCCCATACAGCGCCAGCTCCATGAACCGCTCGAACGGAATCGGCCCCGAAGCAGCGATCTCCGCGCGGATCTCCTCAGTCATGTGCGTTCTCGTGAACTCGTGCGTACATAGTCGCCAACCAGTTCACGAGGACGGCGAGTCAGCCCGCGAACGCTCCCGTGAGGGCGTCCAACGCGCCGACGCGGGCGACCAGGTTGGGCAGCACGCCGACAGCGATCGTGCCGATCACCGTGATGGCGAGTGCTGCAACCACGGGCGCCGGCGGGTTGACCGGGCTGGTGTCGCCGTCGGGCGCCTCGTCCATCCACACGGTGCGCAGCACCCGCATGTAATAGGCCGCTGCGATCACAGTGTTGACTGCCGCGATCCCGGCGAGCACGTAGGCCGCAGTGGTGCCGGCGTCGAGCACGGCTCGGAAGGCGTTGAACTTGGCGAACCAGCCACCCAGCGGTGGGATGCCGGCGAGCGATGCGAAGAAGATCGTCATCGCCACGGCGAGACCGGGGGCGTAGCCGAAAAGTCCACCGAACGACGAGATCTCGCCGCTGCGGGTCTTGCGCGAGACCGCGATCACGATGGCGAACGCACCCAGGTTCATGAAGGCGTACACCAACAGGTAGACCATCACGGCGTTCATCGCCGAGCCGGTGGCGTCGGAATTGCCGGCGAAGGCAAGCGGCATCAGGATGAACCCACCCTGGCTGATCGAGGAGTATGCGAGCATGCGCACGATGTTGGTCTGGCGCAGCGCGAGCACGTTGCCGATGGTCATCGTGAGCGCCGCCATCACCCAGAGCAGCGGCCCGTACACCTCGTCGGCGCCAGGGAAGGCGATGAAGATCAGCGTCATCAGGGCGACGAATCCGGCCGACTTCGACGCCACCGAGAAGAACGCCGTCACCGGGGTCGGTGCACCTTCGTAGGTGTCGGGTGCCCATTGGTGGAAGGGCACCGCCGAGACCTTGAAGGCGAAACCACAGATCACGAAAACGACTGCGACCACTTCGAGGCCGGTCAGGTTCCCGTCGGACAGTTCGGCGCCGATGGTGGTGAGCAGTGTCGAGCCGGTCACACCGAAGAGCAGGCTCATGCCGTACAGCAGCACCGCCGACGCGAACACACCCATCAGGTAGTACTTGATGCCCGCTTCGTTCGACTTCCGGTTGCGCTTGTTCCAGGCCGCCATCATGTAGCCGGGGATCGAGAGCAATTCGAGTGCCACGAAGATGCTGACGAGGTCGCGGGACGACGCCATCATCACCATGCCGAGCACGCTGCAGAGCATCAAGACGTAGAACTCGCCCTGGTAATAGCCGCCCTCTTCGAGCTCGGTCTGGCTCATCAACACCACGACATACGCGGCGAGCAGGAACAGCCCCTTGAGCACCAGCGCGTAGTCGTCGATGACGTAGCGCCCGTCGAACAACGACCGGGTGCCGTCGCCGATCACGGCCAGCGTGACGACCGGAATGAACGCTGCGAGGAGCACGAAGCCGGCGATCGTGGAGATCATCCACTTCTTGGTCTCCGGCAGTTGCAGGTCGAGCGCCAGGATGATGTTGATCCCGATCGCGAGGATGATCTCGGGCGCGACGGCGTGCCAGTCGATGATCGGCGGCACCCATTCGCCGGCTTGAGCAAGGAACGAGGCAAGCATCAGGGCAGCGACTCTCCGAGGCGGCGAACCATCTCGGTGACCGCCGGGTCCATCACCTTGAACATCAGCTGCGGATACACACCGAAGACGACGATGGCGATCAGGAACGGTGTCCAGGCAATCCACTCGAGCGGCGTGACGTCGTAGATCTCGTCGTGGTCGTCATGATCGTTGGCAGCAGAACTCAGCGAGTGGGCGACGCCGCCGCTCTGCGCGCTGCCGTGACCGGAGAACTCTTCTGACGGCTCACCGAACGCAGTGCGCTGGTAGAGCCACAGCAGGTAGCCCGCAGCGAGCACGGTACCGATCGCAGCGATCACCATCAGCGTTCGGAACAGTGTTGTGCTGAGCCCGAAGCCGGGGCTGTAGGCCGCCAAGATCGCAGGGAACTCGCCCCAGAACCCGGCGAGACCCGGGAGACCGAGCGACGCCATCGCGGCGAAGCCCATGATCCAACCGAGGCGAGGTGCCTGGACGAGCATGCCGGAGAGCCGATTGATCTCGAGGGTGTGGTAGCGGTGCTTGACCGAACCGGCGACGAAGAAGAGCATGCCGGTGATGAGGCCGTGGGCGACCATGCCGAACAGGGCGGCGTTGATACCGAACGTGGTGAGCGTGGAGATACCGAGCATCACAAAACCCATGTGCGCCACCGACGAGAACGCGATCAATCGCTTCATGTCGGTCTGGGCGAGACAGCCGAGCGAGCCGTAGATGATGCCGATCACGGCCAGGATCCCGATCGCCGGCGCCCAGGCGAGTGCACCTTGGGGCAGCATCGGGATGGCGATGCGGACGAAGCCGTAGGTACCGAGCTTCAGCAGGATGGCGGCCAAGATCACCGAACCCTGGGTGGGGGCCTGCGTGTGAGCGTCGGGCAGCCAGGTGTGGAACGGGAACATCGGCACCTTCACGGCGAAGCCGAGGAACATGCCAGCGAAGATCCAGATCTGCACGTCGCGGTCGATGCCGGCGCCCATCTCGATCAGGTGGGCGAAGCCGAAGCTGTCACCACCGGTCTGGAAGAACAGCGCCAGGAACGCCACCAGCATGAACGCCGAACCGAACATCGTGTACAGGAAGAACTTGAGCGAGGCGTACTTACGCTGCTCGCCGCCCCACACACCGATCATGAAGTACATCGGCAGCAGCACCACTTCGAAGAACACGAAGAACAAGATCAGGTCTTGCGCGATGAACGTGCCCGCCATGCCGGTCTGGAGCACCAGCATCAGCATGTAGAACGCCTTGGGATTGCCTGCGTCGGGCATGTTGTCCCACGTGTAGACCATCACGAGGAACGTGACGCACATCGACAGGAAGTACAGCGGCAGGCTGATCCCGTCGAGGCCGATGGTGTAGTTCGAGTTGATCACCGGGATCCACTCGGCGTCGACGAAGAACTGCAGCTGCGCCGACTTGCCGAAGTCGAAGGCGAACATCGTGACGACGCCGACCGCGAGCGTGGCACCGGCGGTGATGATGCCGATGGCCTTGTGGGTGGCTTCTTCGCCGCGTGGGATGAACATCATCACGAGCACGCCGACGAGCGGCAGGAAGGTGCCGACGGTCAGCAGCCAGTTCTGATCTGTGAGTGGTTCCATGATTCAGCGTTACTTTCAGCTCACGTTGAGGATGACGAGGACGATGGCGAAGACCGTGGCCGCGCCGAAGAGCAGCGCGCCGTATTGGCTGATCCTGCCGGACTGGGTGGGTTGCATGGCGTGGCCTGCCTCGGAGGCGGCCCAACCGGATCCGTTGACAGCGCCGTCGACCAACTTCTGGTCGATGTTGTCGTAGACCCAGACACCGGCCTTGCGAGTACCGACACCGACGTTGTCGACGGTGGCATCGATGACGCGCTGGTTGATCCAGTACGCCGTCTTGGCGATCGGGTGGGCGACGGCCCGGACGATGACGTTCTCGTAGAGATGATCGAGGTAGTACTTGTTCTTCAGGAACAGGAACCCGCCGCGTAGCGCCTTGTTGCGCTCGGTGAGCCCGACGAGGCGGGGATCGCGGCGGCCGTAGAACAGCACGCAGAACCCGATCGCCAGCGCGTAGCCGATGGCGACGACCACGAGCGACAGCAGGATCTTGGCGAAGGTCGGCTCGGCGTGGCTGACACCCGGGAAGAAACAGACGGTGCCCGCTTCGGGGGCGTCAAAGCCACAGCCAGACTTCTTCGCGCCTTCTTCGCCACTTTCGGCGGCAGGGACGCCGAGCCCGGAGGCCGCCGGCGCATAGGCGACGCCGTCGACGAGGACGACCATCTCACCGGGGCCCGACCCGAGGAACTCCTCGGTGACCACAGCGGTAGCGCGTGGTTCGACGTACTTCTTCAACAGTTCGACGCCCTCGCCGAAGCGTGAGGCGAGCGGAGTGGGGTTGGCGAACCCGGCAAAGATCGCGAAGAACGCCAGGATCACGATCGGTACGAGGATCAACTTGCCCGATTCATGGGGCCCGGCGTGCTCGGCGTGACCGCCGGGACCGTCGTGACCGTCACCATGACCGTCGTCGGCGTGAGCGTTCGCAGCGGCGCCGAGCGAGCGGGGCTCGGGGGCGCCGACCGAGATCAGCTCCATCTCGTGCTCTTCGCCGTGCGCATCATCGTGACCGAGGCCGGCGGCGGCGCCACGGGGCTCACCGAAGAACGTGAGATAGGTGGCCCGCGTCATGTACATCGCGGTGAGGGCGGCGCCGCCCAGCGCGACCCACATCAGGAACGTGTAGCCGTTGGCGCCGACGTTGTCGATGATCTCGTCCTTGGACCAGAAGCCGGCGAACGGGAACACGCCCGTGAGGGCAAGCGTCGAGACGCACCACGCGGCGAACGTGACCGGCATCTTCTTGCGCAGCCCACCCATGTCCTTCTTCATGTCGAAGCTGTGGTGCGAACCAGAATGGCTCACCGAGCCGGCGCACAAGAAGAGCGCACACTTGAAGAAGGCATGCGTGAAGATGTGGAACACGGCCGGCAGCCACGCGCCCGTGCCGAGACCGAGCATCATGTAGCCGAGCTGTGACACCGTGGAGTAGGCGAGCACTTTCTTGATGTCGTCCTGCACGAACGCCAGGAGCGCGGCGATCACGATGGTGATGGCGCCGATGATGGCGATGAACGACAACCCGCCGGTACCGATGTTGAAGCCTTCCCAGAACACCGGGTAGATGCGGGCGACGAGGAACACGCCGGCCACGACCATGGTGGAGCTGTGCAACAGCGACGACACCGGGGTGGGCCCTGCCATGGCGTCGGGCAGCCAGGTGTGCAGCGGGAACTGACCGGACTTGCCGATGGCGGCGATGAACAGCGCGACCGCACCCCACAGCAGGAACTGCGTGTTGGCTTCGCCCGACAGTGCCCACGCCTGGATGGCGGCGATGTTGAAGCCGTTCGAGTCGAGGTTGTCGACCGCCCACTGGTTGGCACCGAAGAAGATGATCGCGGTACCGACGAGCAGGCCGACGTCGCCGACGCGCACGGTGAAGAACGCCTTGAGAGCGGCGCGGCTGTTGGCCTCTTCCTCCCACCAGTGCCCGATGAGCATGAACGAGGTGAGGCCCATGATCTCCCAGCCCAAGATGAGCTGCACCATGTTCTCGGCCATCACCATGATCAACATGCCGCCGGCGAACAGTGTGATCGCAGCGAAGAAGTGCGTGTAGCGGCGGTCGTCGCGGACGTAGTCGACGCTGAACACCATCACCAGCAACGCTATGAACGCCACGAGGGCCAGGATCAAGATCGCGAGGCCGTCGACGGCCGATCCGATGCCGAATTCGAGGCCCGAGTTCTGCCACCAGACCCACGTGGTGGTGACGGGGGCGATGAACGCTTTCGTTTCGCCCTCTGCGGCGCTGGGCAGCGTCCGGCCGAACGCCTGGATGAGACCGACGGCCTCCTCGCCTTGCTTGTCGGCCGAGTTGGTGCGCTGCATCCACTGGACGCCTGCGCCGACGGCGATCACCAGCGACCCGGCCATCGAGGCAAGGCCCACCTCGGCGCCCTTCATCGGCAGCTTCTTGCCGAAGAACAAGATGATGGCGAAACCGATCACCGGGATCAGGCCGGTGAGCCATGCGTTCTCCAGGAACCATCCGGAGCTGAGTTCGAGCGCTTCTGCAGCGAGCATCTCAGCCCTTCATTTCAGAGAGTTCGTCGAGCGCGATGGTTCTGCGGTTGCGGTAGATCATCAGCACCATCGCCAGACCGACGCCGACCTCGGCGGCGGCGATCGCGATCACGTAGAGGGCGAAGACCTGACCGTCGGCAGTACCGGTCATCAGTGAGAACGCCACGAGGTTGAGGCTCACCGCGTTGAGGATCAGCTCGATCGACATCAGCACCATCACCGCGTTACGACGCGCGATGACGCCGTACACGCCGATGGAGAACAGCACCGCAGCGAGCAAAAGGAAGTTGACAGCCAGCATCGTTCAGTCTTTCCGGGCCAGGACGATGGCGCCGATGGCGGCGGCGAGCAGGACGAACGAGATGGCGAGGAACGGTACGAGGTAGATCCCCAGGTACTGATCACTCAGTGCCACGGTCGGCAACGGGCCGCTGTCAGGAAGCACGTCGTCGCCGAACGCGTCGAGGATCACCCACGCGAGCAGTCCGAGCATCGCGAGAGCGACCGGGATACCGAGCGCCCAGTTCTTGTTGTTGAGGTCGGTTTCCTTGCCGATCTGGGCGCGGGTGAGCATGATGCCGAACAGGAACAGCACCATCACGGCGCCGATGTACACGAGCACCTGCGAGATGGCGACGAACTCGGCAGCGGCCAAGATGTACTGCGCGGCAACGCCCGACAGCACCACGACCAGCCACAGCGCGGCGTGCACCACGTTCTTCGTGGTGACCACGTTGAGCGCCGCGAAGATCATGACTGCGGCGATGATGCCGAACGCGACGTTCTGCGCGACGTTCACGCCGTCGGCGGCGAGGATGACGGCGTTCACTGGACAGCGTCCTGTTGGTGCTCGGTCATTTCTTCTGTGCTCCCGCTTCGAGCTCTGGCGCCTCGGGCACCGTCTCCATCCACTCGCCGAGCTTCTCCTTGTCGTGCAGGAGGTCGGCGATCTTCGGCTCGGAGTATTCGTACTCGGGGCTCCAGAACAGCGCGTCGAACGGGCACACCTCGACGCAGATGCCGCAGTACATGCACAGCGCGTAGTCGATGTCGAACCGGTCGAGATGGTTCACCTGGCGCGGCTTGCCGCCGGCGCGGCGGGGCGGGGCGAGCTGCTTGTGACCCTCGATGTAGATGCACCAGTCGGGGCACGAACGCGCGCACAACATGCAGGAGGTGCAGTTGTCGTTGTGGAGCGCGATGACGCCGCGGGCGCGAATCGGGGGCGCTTCCTTCTCGTGCGGGTACTGCACGGTGTTGGCGCCGTCGATGATCGTGTCCTTCAGGATCCCGAACGTGACGCCGAGACCCTTGAACAGACCGGGAACTTTGGGCTTGTCAGGCATTGCACACTCCAAGCATCAGAACACAACCTTCAGAATCGCGGTGAGGGCGGTGTTGGCGAGGGCCAAGGGGATGAGCACCTTCCAGGCGAAGGTCTGCAGCTGGTCCTCACGGAAACGGGGGAAGCTGAATCGCACCCACATGATGATGAAGGTGAGCACCAACATCTTGGTGAACATGATCAGCGGGCCACCGATGTTCATCCAGTTGTCGACGCTGTCGATGGTGGTCCAGCCGAACCAGTCGAACGGGATGCCCCAGCCGCCGAGGAACAGCACCGAGGCGATGAAGGCGAACACGCCGGCGGTGGCGAACTCGGCGATGAAGAAGATCAGGAACCGGAAGCCCGAGTACTCGGTCATGTAGCCCGACACGAGTTCGGACTCGGCGATCGGCATGTCGAACGGCGACTGGGTGAGTTCGGCCTGCACGGCGATCATGAAGATCATGAACCCGACGAATTGGGTGAAGATGTACGGGTTGCCGATGCCACCCCAGCCGAAGATCTCGCCGGTGTTCTGCGCCACCACGATCTGCTGCAGGTTCATCGTGCCAGCCTGGATGACCACACCGAGGGTGGCGAGCACCATCGGGAGTTCGTAGGCGATCAGCTGACCAGCGGCACGCAGGCCACCGAGCAGCGAGTACTTGTTGGCGCTCGACCAACCGGCGACGAGGATGCCGAGCACGCTGATCGACGCAACGGCGAGGGCGTAGAAGATGCCGACCTCGAAGTTCGTGAACAGCGCGTCGGGCCCGAACGGGATCACCACGACGAGCAGGAACGTCGACAGCAAGACGATGAGCGGCGCCATCTTGAAGATTGTCTTGTCGGCGGCGTCGGGGGCGAGGTCTTCCTTCTGCATCCACTTGCCGACTTCGGCAACGAGCTGCGGTGACCCGTACGGCCCGGCTTCCATGGGGCCGAGACGGCTCTGCATGAACGACATCATCTTGAACAGGAACAGGTAGACGATCAGGCCGGCGGGCAACAGCACGGCGACGAGCCCACCCAGCACGCGCAGCAGCGACTGCCCCCAGTAGGGGATTTCAATGGCCAACTGGATCATCGGTCGATGTCACCGAGGATGAAGTAGAGGCTGGCCAGGATCGTGATGATGTCTGGCACGTACACGCCCTTGAGCGCCCACGGCACGATCGAGATGTTGTTGAAGCTCGCCGAGCGGATCTTGACGCGGAATGGTCCGAGGTCGCCCTTCGACACCACGTAGTAACCCATCTCGCCGAGCGGGTTCTCGGTGGACACCCAGGCTTCGCCGGCCGGCACCTTGATGATGCGCGGCACCTTGGTCATGATCGGACCGGCAGGGATCTGGTCGAGCAGTTGTTCGACGATCTTGCACGCCTCGCGGGTCTCCTGCAGACGAACCCAGCAGCGCGCCCAACTGTCACCGTCGGGGTGGGTCCACACCGTGAAGTCGACCTTGTCGTACGAGAGCGCGATCTCTTGGTCGCGCCGCAAGTCGTAGTCGACGCCACTGGCGCGCAGGTTGGCGCCGGTGAGGCCGTAGTCCTTGGCGACGTCGGCGGGAATGATGCCGATGCCGCGCATGCGGCTCTGGAAGATCTCGTTGCCGAACAGCAGGTCCTCGATGATGTCGCAGAACTTGCGGAGCTTCACCATGGTCTGGCGGGTCTCGTCGATCCAACCCTTCGGCAGGTCGTCCTTGAGCCCGCCGATGCGGTCGAAGTTCGGGTGGAAGCGGCCGCCGGTGGCACCCTCGATGAGGTTGAGCACGTACTCGCGGTCGCGGAAGGCGATGAACACCGGAGTGATCGCACCCATCTGCACGCCGAGGTCGCCGAGGAACAACGTGACGTTGGCGATGCGCGACAGCTCGAACAGGATCGTGCGGATCACCTGGGCGCGTGGCGGCGCCTCGACCTCCATCAGCTTCTCGGCGGCGAGGATGAACGGCACCTCGTTGGCGAAACTTCCGAGCCAGTCGATCCGGTTGACCAGCGACGTCACCTGCGGGAACGTGCGGACCTCGGTGAGCTTCTCATAGCCACGGTGCATGTAGCCGCACGACGGCTCGGCCCACACGACCTGCTCGCCGTCGAGGCGACAGATGATGCGCAGCGTGCCGTGCGTGGCCGGGTGCTGCGGGCCGATGTTGAGAGTCATGCCCTCGGTTTCGAGCTCGACGTTCAGGCGAGCGTCGGCGGCCTGACTGGCGATGTAACCCAGCTGCTGACGGTCGGACAGATTCGTCATGTCGATTCAGCGTCCTGAGTGGCGGGCTCGGCGGCTGGTTCCGGTTGCACGGGCATCGGTTCGACGTCGACGATGCCGGGCCACGGCTTGATCATGCGGGCGAGCAACGGGAAGTCCTTGCGCAGCGGATAGCCCTCGAAGTCGGTGGGCAGGTACATGTTGCGCAGGTCGGGGTGGCCGTTGAAGCCGATGCCGAACATCTCGTGGCACTCGCGTTCGTGCCAGTTGGCACCGGCGAACACCATCGACCACGAGTCGACGGCGAAGGGTTCGTCGGGGACATCAGCCTTGATGGTGACGCCGACGTGGCGGTCGAGATCGACGAGGCGGGCGAACACCTGGAAGCGGGTCTCGCCGCCGGTGACACCTTGTCGGATCTCGGTGTCGAGTGCCTTCGGCTCGGCTGTCGGGTCGCTTTCACCGGTGCCATACGGCGACGGCATCCAGTCGAGACCCGAGATGAAGCTGAAGTGGGTGAACCCAGCAGCCTTGAGCGCCTCGGCGGTCTGACGCCAGGCACCGGTCTGCACCCGGATCCAGAGATCGTCGTTCGGGCTGATGTGGGTGTCGACCACGCCGTCGCCGATGCGACGACGGAGGTCTTCGATGATCCCTTCACGCAGACCGTCGCCGGGAAGCGCCAGGGGCTGTTCGTCGGTGTCGGTGGCGTCACTCAATGGGGCCACCGCCCACCACGATGGGCTCGCGATCGGGTGCGGCCGGCTCGCTGATGGCCGGGGCAGCGGCAATGCGTTCGCGTTCGCGGGTGGCCTGCTGGGTGGTGAAATCGTCGCCGCGCCACTTGGCGGCCATGTCTTCGTTCTTGATGCGCTGTTGCAGCAGCACGATGCCTTCGAGTAGCGCCTCGGGCCGAGGCGGGCAGCCCGGGACGTACACGTCGATCGGGATGATCTGGTCGACGCCCTTGGTGACCGAGTAGCTGTCCCAGTACGGGCCGCCACAGTTGGCACACGAACCCATCGAGATGGCGTACTTCGGCTCGGGCATCTGCTCCCAGAGGCGCTTGACGGCGGGCGCCATCTTGTCGGTGACGGTGCCGGAGATGCACACGAAGTCGGCCTGGCGCGGGCTGGCGGGCAGCGGGATGACGCCGAGGCGCATCACGTCGTAACGAGGCGAGCCGAACGCGGCACCCATCTCGATGGCACAGCAGGCGAGACCCCACTGGTACACCCACAGCGAGTACGAGCGACTCATGTTGAACAACTTCGTCAGGGGGGCCGGCATGCGGCCACGGTCGACTAGACCCATCGCAGTAGTCCTCTCTTCCAGGCGTAGACGAGACCATCGAGCAGCAGCACGATGAAGATCAGCATGACAACCAGCCCGAAGGTGCCGTAACGCTCGATGTTCGCCGCCCACGGGAAGAGGAACACCGCTTCCACGTCGAAGATCACGAACAGCAGGGCGAACACGTAGTAGCGGATCTGGCTCTGTGACCAGCCGATCCCCACCGGGTCGACGCCCGATTCGTAGGCGATGCCCTTGTCGTAGTTGGGCCGCGAGGGTCGGACGAGGGCCGCCAGACCCAGCAGGATCGCTCCCACTGCCACGGCAGTGAGGCCGAACCAGACCACGGTCAAGTAATCGCGCAGAAACACCGACATGGGATGCAGAAGCTATCAGGGGCCGGGAAATCCCACCCAAACATGGCCACGATCCGACGGTGACTCCTGGCCTGAAGGCGATCGAGACGGCGTGGGCCCCGACGTGGCTACCGTCGCCCGGATGTCCGACCGCCGATCGCTATTCGTGTTGATCCTCACGATCACCGGCACGGGGATCATGGGCAACACGCTGTTGGCGCCTGCGATCCCCGACATCCTCGACGACTTCGGTGTCGGCGACGGTGGGGCCGGACTGCTGATCGCGGCGACGTCGTTCCCCGGGATCTTCATGGCACCGGTGATGGGCATCCTCGCAGACCGGCTCGGACGACGCCGCGTGCTGGTGCCGTGCCTGGTGACGTTCGGGGTGTTCGGCACCGCCGCCGCACTCGCCCCGACGTTCGGATTCCTGATCGCCGCTCGGTTCGGCATGGGCATCGGTGCGGCAGGGCTGATCAACCTCGCCGTCGTGTTGATCGGCGACCACTGGGGGCCAGAGGACCGCACGCGCCTGATCGGCCGCAACGCTGCATTCCTCACCGTGTGCCTGGCACTGATGCCCCCGATCGGTGGCGTACTCACCGACCTCGGCACATGGCGACTGGCGCTCGCGCCGTATTCGCTTGCGCTGGTGACGGCAATCGTCGCGTGGCGGATGCTGCCGCCGGATCGGCCCGACGCGACCGTGTCGGTGCGCGAGCAGCTCGGCGGCATCGGCGATGTCGTCCGCCAGCCGGCGGTGCTCCTGATCCTCATCGGTGGCGCAGCCTCGTTCGTGATGATCTTCGGGGTGTTCCTGTCGACGTTGCCGATCCACCTCGAGAACGAATTCGGCTACGGCGCGTCGGTTCGTGGACTCTTTCTCGCACTCCCCGCTGTGCCGTCGACGTTGGTGGCCTTCAACCTCGAACGGATCCGCGAGCGTGTGTCAGCCCGGCTGCTGCTGGTCGGTTGTGCGCTCGCGTTCGCTGGCGGCTTCGCACTGATCGGTGCGAGCGAAACGGTCGCGCTCGTCGTGCTCGGTTGCATCGTGTACGGCATCGGCGAAGGTGCGCTGATCCCCACATTGCAGACCCAGGCAGTCGAGCTGTCGCCACCCGAGCATCGCGGCGCAGTGGTTGCTGTCTATGTCGGCGCAGCCCGTCTGGGCCAGACGATCGGGCCGCTGGGGGCCGCCGCGCTGTTCGGCGCCACGTCGACGTTCCTGGCACTCCACGTCGGCGTCGCGTTGGCGCTGGCGCTGGCTGTGCTGTTCGCCGTCGGGCCTCGAAAGCATGTCGCTCTCGTGCGCTCCGGCGACAACAACGAGTAGGAATTACCTATGGCGACCTGGCGGTGCCGGGTCGAGAGTGGTGGTTCCGACAACCATCGACCCCGCGAGGAACCCCATGCGCCGAATCACCACTCCCATTCCGACCAAGGCCCTGATCGGGTGTGTCGCTGCGGCCTCGCTCGCCCTCGCGGCATGCGGAGGCAGCGACGACCCGGCACCAACCCAGCCGGCCCCTACCGACGCACCAAGCTCCGACAGTGCCTCCGAGCCCCAGGCCGACGCTGATGCCGTTGCCGACGGATCCGATGACGCAGGGGCCGCAACCTCGGACGGGGGCGAGATCATCGACCAGTTGGACGAAGGAATGGGTGGCGGCCTCGATGAGGCGCTCGACTCGCTCCCTGGCGGGGCGATCTGGAGCATCGTCGCCGATCAGCTCGGCGACGACGTCGAATTGGAGATCGACGGAGTCGACGTCCGGTTCACGCTCAACGAAGGCAGCATCGATGACGGCATCATGGACTGCCTGATCGCCGGCGCGTTCGTCGAGGGGGGAGAGATCATCACGATGATCTACCCCGATGGCGACGTCACCTGCGGCGAGTGAACCCGTCGAGGCGATGAGCGAACCCTCCGGATACGGGGGTTTCGCTCATCGCTCGGCGGCGTGTCTCCCCGTCAGCTGCCGTCGAGGATGGGGGCGAGGTGTCGTTCGCCCTCTTCGACGGTCCAGCCCTTGCGGGCGGCGTAGTCGTTGAGCTGATCGCGCTTGATCTTGCCGACACCGAAGTACTTGGCCTCGGGATGCGCCAGGTACAACCCCGACACTGTCGACCCGGGCCACATCGCGAACGACTCGGTCAGCACGACGCCAACTGCGTTCGTGGCGTCGAGCAGCTCGAACAGGGCGGCCTTCTCGGTGTGGTCGGGCTGGCTCGGGTAACCCGGTGCGGGGCGGATGCCGCGGAACGACTCCTTCAGCAGTTCGGTCGGCGTGAACGATTCGTCGGGGGCGTAGTTCCACAGTTCGGTGCGGACCCGTTCGTGCATGCGCTCCGCGAACGCCTCGGCGAGGCGGTCGGCGAGTGCCTTGAGCAGGATGGACGAGTAGTCGTCGTTCTCGGCCTCGAACCGCTCGGCAATGGCGATCTCCTCGGGCCCGGCGGTCACCACGAATCCACCCACCCAGTCGGCGACACCTGACGCAGTGGGTGCGACGTAGTCGCTGAGGCTGAGGTTCGGTCGGCCGTCGGTCTTGGTGGCCTGCTGGCGGATGCCGAACATGCGGGCGCGCTCGGTGGTGCGAGTTTCGTCGGTGTACACGACGACGTCGTCGCCGTCGGCGTGAGCCGGCCAGATCCCGACGACCGCCTTCGGGCGGAACCAGTGCTCGCTGACGATCCGCTCCAGCATCGCCAGCGCGTCGTCGTAGAGGGGCTTCGCGGCCTCGGCGAACTCGGGGTCGGTGAGCACCTCGGGGAACTTGCTGCGGATGCCCCACGTGCGAAAGAACGGCGTCCAGTCGATGTACGGCACCAGTTCGGCAACGTCGTAATCGTCGAACACCCGGGTGCCGGTGAACGTCGGCTCGGTGATCGTGGTGTCGTCGAAGACGAGGTCCGGGCCGTTGGAGCGAGCGACGTCGAGCGTGACCCGGTCGCGCTCGACGACGGAGCGGGCGTGCGACTCGACGACGCGGGCGTACTCGGTCTCCAGCTCGGCGAGGAAGCCCTCGCGCTGGGTGTTCGACAGCAGCGCCGAGATCACACCGGAGGCGCGGCTGGCGTCGCCGACGTGCACGACCGGGCCGTGGTAGGCGGGGTCGATCCGCAGGCTGGTGTGCAACCGGCTGGTGGTGGCGCCGCCGATGAGCAGCGGTGTGGTGAAGCCGAGGCGTTCCATCTCGCTGGCCACGCGCACCATCTCGTCGAGTGACGGTGTGATCAGGCCGGAGAGTCCGATGATGTCGACGTCGTGTTCCTTCGCCTTGTCGAGGATCGTCTGCGCGGGCACCATCACACCGAGGTCGATGACCTCGTAGTTCGAACAGCCGAGCACCACACCGACGATGTTCTTGCCGATGTCGTGTACATCGCCCTTCACCGTGGCGAGCAGCACGCGACCCGCCTTCGAGGCAGCACCGTCTTCGCCTTCGGCTTCGATGAACGGGGTGAGGTAGGCAACGGCCTGCTTCATCACGCGGGCGGACTTCACGACCTGCGGCAGGAACATCTTGCCGGCACCGAAGAGGTCACCGACGGTGTTCATGCCGCTCATCAGCGGGCCTTCGATCACGTTGACGGCCCGGTCGGTGGCGGCGCGAGCCTCTTCGACGTCGTCTTCGATGAACACGGTGATGCCGTTCACCAGCGCGTGGTCGATACGGCGCTCGACCTCCCACGAACGCCACTCGGCAGCTGCGGGATCGACGGCCTCGGCGCCGGTACCGGCGAAGCGATTGGCGGCATCGAGGAGGCGTTCGGTGGCGTCGTCGCGACGGGCCAGCACGACGTCTTCGCACAGCTCGCGTAGTTCGGGATCGATCTGGTCGTACACGGCGAGCTGGCCGGCGTTGACGATGCCCATGCGCATCCCCGCCTGAACGGCCTTGAGCAGGAAGACCGAGTGCATTGCTTCGCGCACTGGCTCGTTGCCACGGAACGAGAACGACAGGTTCGACACGCCACCGGAGATATTCACGTACGGCAGTTCGTCGGTGATCGTCTTGGTGGCTTCGAGGAAGTCGAGGCCATAGCGGTTGTGTTCCTCGATGCCGGTGGCGATCGCGAAGATGTTGGGGTCGATGATGATGTCGTCGGGTGGGAAGCCGACCTCGTTCACGAGGAGGTGATACGCCCGCCGGGCGATCTCGACCTTACGCTCGACGGTGTCGGCCTGGCCGACCTCGTCGAAGGCCATCACGATCACGGCGGCGCCGTAGTCGAGACAGATGCGAGCCTGTTCGAGGAACTGTTCCTCGCCCTCCTTCATCGAGATCGAGTTCACGATCGGCTTGCCCTGCACACACTGCAGACCAGCTTCGATCACCTCGAACTTCGACGAGTCGATCATGATCGGCACGCGGGCGATGTCCGGTTCGGACGCGATCAGGTTGAGGAACGTGGTCATCGCCTGTACGCCGTCGATGAGCCCGTCGTCCATGTTGACGTCGATGATCTGCGCGCCGCTCTCGACCTGCTGGAGCGCGACGACAAGTGCTTCGCCGTACTCGTTGTCCTTGATCAGGCGCCGGAACTTCGCCGAGCCGGTGATGTTGGTGCGTTCGCCGATGTTGACGAACGGGATGTCGTCGGTGAGCGCGAACGGCTCGAGGCCGGACAACTCCAAGCGGGGTGTACGGATCGGTATGGCACGAGGGGTCGTGCCCTCGACCGCGTCGGCGATCGCTCGGATGTGCGCCGGGGTGGTGCCGCAGCAGCCGCCGACCACGTTGAGCAGGCCGGCGTCCGCCCACTCGGCGACGAAGCCGGAGGTCTGCGCAGCGGTCTCGTCGTAGCCGCCGAGCTCGTTGGGCAGGCCGGCGTTCGGATACGCGCAGATCAACGTGTCGGCCACCGTGGAGAGTTCCATCACGTGCGGTCGCATCTCTTCGGCGCCGAGTGCACAGTTGAGCCCGACGGTGAGCGGCTGGGCGTGACGGATCGACTGCCAGAACGCGGCGGGCGTCTGGCCCGACAGGGTGCGACCCGAGCGGTCGGTGATGGTGCCGGAGATCATCAACGGCAACTGTGTGCCGTGCGCATGCATCGCCCGACGACTCGCCACGATTGCCGCCTTGGCGTTGAGCGTGTCGAAGATCGTCTCGATCAGGATCGCGTCGACGCCACCGCGCAGGAGCGCTTCGATCTGCTGCTGGTAGGCGTCGGCGAGGGCGCTGAACGTGATGGCCCGGTAGCCGGGGTCCTCGACCTTCGGCGACAACGACAGCGTCATGTTCGTCGGGCCGACGGCGCCGGCAACGAAGCGCTTGCGACCATCCACGCCGTGGGCTTCCTCGGCGGCCTCGCGGGCGAGACGGGCGGCGACCTCGTTGAGTTCGACGACCTGGTCGACGGTGTCGTAGTCGATCTGCGACACCCGGTTGGCCGAGAACGTGTTGGTCTCGGCGATGTCGGCGCCGGCGAGGAAGTAGTCGAGGTGGATCTGGCGCATCGCGTCGGGCTGCGTGAGCGTGAGCAGCTCGTTGTTGCCGGCGAGGTCACTGCCGTGATCACAGAAGCGATGGCCACGGAAGGCGTCGTCGGACAGCTTGAGGTTCTGGATCTCGGTGCCCATCGCCCCGTCGAGCACCAGGATGCGCTCGCGGGCGAGCAGCGCGATCGGGTGGTCGCGGAAGGGGTGCTGCCGGGTGAGCTTCAGGTTCATGCGACTTCTCTCTTGGCGTTGTCGGCGAGGGGGAGCGTGCGGTTGGTGGCGAGCCAGACGGTGACGGTGAGCCCGTCTTGTCCAATCGGTGGTTCGACGTCGGTGATCGTCGGGCAATCGAAGCCGGCCTGGTCGAACCAGTCGGTGAGCTGTTCGTGGGTGAATCCGAGGCGACGGTGCGCGGCGGCACGCAGGAAGTCGTGGCGGTGCGGTGCGAAGTCGACCACGAGCAGGCGGCCCTCGGGAGCGACGAGGCGCGCTGCCTCGGCGATGGCCCGGGATGGGTCGTCGAGGTAGTGCAGCACCTGGTGGATCACGACGAGATCGAAGCTCGCTGCTTCGAGCGGCGGACTGTGCACGTCGCCCTGGCGCAGTTCCCAGTTGGCGACACCGACGCGTTCGAGGTTGGCGCGAGCAACCGACAGCATCGAATGGCTGGTGTCGAGGCCGACAGCGCGCTCGGCACGATCGGCCAGGAGCGCCAGCATGCGGCCGGTGCCGGTGCCCACATCGAGCATCCGGCCGAGCGGCTGATCGGTGATCGTGTCGAGGATCGTCGCTTCGACGGTGCCGGCGGCGGCGTGCAGCGAACGCTCCTCGTCCCAGATCGGTGCGATCTGCTCGAAGTACTCGCTCGCAGCGCTCGACCTGCGCGCCCGCACAGCGTCGAGGCGTTGCACATCGGCGGCAAGTGCCGCGTCGTCGACATCGATCGCGCCGAACGCTGCGGCGACGAGCGCTCGATGCGAAGCCGAATCGGCGAGCCGGAAGAACGCCCACGTGCCCTCGCGGTGCTTCACCACGAGGTCGGCGTCGACGAGCAGCTTGAGGTGACGAGACACCCGCGGCTGCGATTGGCCGAGGATCTCGGTGAGGTCGGTGACCGTCAGTTCGCCGCGACGGAGCACGGCAACGATCCGCAGACGGGTCTCCTCGGCGATCGCACGGAGGGCGTCGAGCGTCCGCTCAGCAGTGAGAGAGCCCGATGTCACGAGGCAAACCATATAAGGACATCTGCATGTTTGCAAGCAAGCGGGTTCTTGTTCTCGTGAACTCGTCGGCGACTATGTCCGCACGAGTTCACGAGAATCGCCGCCCCGGACCAGCAGCACGAGGCCGAGCGCGCCGAAGATCAGCATGACGTCGCTGCCGACCGCCAGGACGATGCCGAGGTAGGCCAGGTACGACACGACCGACGCGTCGGAACGACCATGTGCTGGGCGATGTGCGGGCCCGTGCACCGAGGACGTCGAGGTCGCCGCCAACGTAGGCCGACGCTAGGGGGACCAACGGCCCTGCGGCCCTGGGCGCCCGGCCAGTAGCGTCGTGTCGATGGCAGCAGTGTTCCATCTCGGACTGGAAGCAGATGACTTGCAAGGCGCCACGTTGGCGATCGTGCCGGGCGACCCGGCGCGGGTCGAGCGCATCGCTGCCACGATGGATCGCCACGAGTTCCTCGCCGCGCACCGTGAGTTCACGTCGTATCTCGGCTGGCTCGGCGACACGCCGGTGGTGGTGTGCTCGTCGGGTATCGGCGGGCCGTCGACGTCGATCGCCGTCGAAGAGTTGGCGCAACTCGGTGTGCGCACGTTCCTGCGTGTCGGCACCACGGGCGGCATCCAGCCGCATCTGGCGCCGGGTGATGTGATCGTGACCACCGGGGCCGTCCGCCTCGATGGGGCGAGCTTGCACTTCGCGCCGATGGAGTTCCCGGCGGTCGCCGACTTCGAATGCACGACCGCATTGGTCGAGGCGGCTCGCGCCGTTGGGGTCGAGCCGCACGTCGGCATCACGGCGTCGAGCGACACCTTCTATCCAGGCCAGGAGCGCTACGACACGCACTCTGGCCGGGTCACCCGACGGTTCCAGGGGAGCCTCGAAGAGTGGCAGGCGATGGGCGTGCTCAACTACGAGATGGAGGCCGCCACCCTGTTCACGATGTGTGCATCGTCAGGTCTGCGCGCTGGATGCGTGGCCGGGGTGCTGGTGAACCGCACGCAGCAGGAGACCCCCGACGAGGAGACCGCGAAGCGCATCGAGTCGACCACCGTTGCGGTCGTGGTCGAGGCCGCTCGCCGGCTCGTCGGCTGACGATTCGGTGCGGCCGTCGTGGCTACTTCGACGACGCAACCACCGCGTTCGCTGCGATGAACGCCTTGTAGAGGTCGAGCAGCGACTGCTTCTGGGTGTCGGTGAGTCGGTCGTCGGTGGCGATCGCCGACTCGGGTGAACGCCCAGCGGCGGCGGCCGGAGCGTCGTGGCGACCGAGGTAGGCGAGCAGCTTGTCGGTCGGCACGTCGAGCGCCTGGGCGAGGCCGTTCAGGACCCGCACCGACGGTTCGTGGAGACCACGCTCCAATTGGCTGAGGTAGGCATCGGAGAGATCGGCGAGCCGGGCGAGTTCGCGTTGGGAGAGATCCGCGATACGACGCTGGCTCTTGATGAAGTCGCCGAGCGCGCCGACGCCGCGCTGAGTTCGCGGCGGAGTTCGGGCGTCGGGCTTTTCCGTCATCGTGGGTCAGCCTAGAACGAGGTCGATGGCGGTACCGCCGGAACCGGGGGGAGGTCCATCAGCACCGCCATCGAGCGCAGGGTCACTTGGCGGCGACAGCCTTCTTGGCGACGGTCTTCTTCGCCGGGGTCTTCTTGGCGACGGTCTTCTTCGCCGAGCTCTTGTTGGCGACGGTCTTGTTGGCGACGGTCTTGTTGGCGGGTGCCTTCTTGGCGTTGTCGGCCGTGATCATGTCGACGACTCGCTGGTTCATGTCACGGTTCAGCGACACGGCACGCTCGACGAAGTCGAGGTAACGCTCGCCTGCCACGGTCGGCGTCGGGAGGCGATCGGCGAAGGGCAGCTCGACGCTGACCTGGCTGCGGAACTGCTCGGCGACCCGGTCGGCCGTCGTGACCGCCGCGTCGACGACGCGCCGGTTGGTGTCGAGCACGGCGTCGAGGACCAGGTCGCTCGTGGTGGTGAAGCGGTCCGCGATGTTGTTGTCGTTGATCGCATCCGTGACGCTGTCGTTGATGGTGGTGGTCGCCTCGTTGGCGAACTTGGTGATCTGCTCGAACATGTCGAACTCCTTAAATCTGGCCGCTTATCTGGCTGGTTGCTGCTTGCAGCATCTCGGGCGGGTGCTCGATCTGCTGTTCTGCTGCTAACTATATCTTGCATTCCGTGAGACACAACGGGTGTGCGTGAAATACTTCGCGCTGCTCGGCAGGGTCGGGTGCCGAGCCTCGGGGCACCTGGTGGGCGCATCTGGCGTAACGTGTCGGCGTGGGAGGGAATCAGGTGCCTTGCAAGGTGCGGTCCGCGCAACTCGTTGCCGCAGCGCTGCTGACCGCGTTCGCTGCCGCCGCGTGCGACGGCGACGAGGCCGTGGCCACCGATGTCGTCGGTTCCGCCGACGCGATCACAGCGGTCGTGGCGTGGCAAGCCGACGAGCAGGAGCCGGTGCTCGACGACAACGGCGACGAACTCCTGCCGGTGATCTTCATCGTGGCCGACATCGGCGCCACGGTAGACGTCGGCGTGCAGGCCGATGTCGCTGCGGCAACGGCCGACTGGGCAACGGTGCGCTTCGCCGACGACGTTGCCGACACCTTCAACGCTGCTCTCGATGACGAACCGGTGCGCGACGACGGGGTCATGCTGCTCGTCGGACCGATGCCCAATCCGGCGCAATCGGTCGAGGTCGCCCTCGTGCGCTACCGCTCCGTCGACGATACCGAGTCGTTCACCTTGGAGATCACCAGCGACCCGACGACCACCGACACCGACAACTCGACGCCGAACGCGTCGGTCACGTCGGTGACGCGGCCCTGATCATCGAATCGGCGAGGTCCAAGGCGTTCGACACGTCGCTCTCCTGCACGATCTGATCGACGTCGATGGCCCGACGACGCAACTCGTCGAGTCGGCACCGCGCGTCGCCGTCGACCAGTGGTCCCGCCACGCTCTGGGCGAGGTCGACAGCGGCCGACGCGTCGACAATGGCAACCCGCAGCGACCCCGCCTCCCACGCCTGATGTGCCATCGCCAGGCGTGCATGCGCTCCTCCGAGGTGTTCCTCTGGTGGCCCTTCGAAGCGGTGCGCTTCGCGCACTCCTCGCACGAACACCACCAGCGCCGGCACGTAGATGGCGGTCAGCACGGTCATGCTCACCTCGACGGGCAGCGAGATCGGCGTGGCGAGCACACCACCGAACACCCAGGCCAACTGGAAGCGCGTCTCGTAGCGGGCGCCGGCACGTCCGAGCAGTGCTTCGGGTGCACGACGCTGCAGGAGTCCGTCGAACGCGTTGCGTCCGAGCGTGGTCGACAACCCGACCAGGCCCGACGTGACGATGAGGAGCGGCACCGACGCGCCGAGGATGCCGACTGCGGTGAACGCTGCCGGTATCGCGAGCGAGAGCCCGATCAACTGCTCTTCACTGAACCAGCGTCGCAGCATCGTCGCCGCCGTATGGCCGACGAATGCCCCGATTCCATACGCAGCTGCGGCCAGCCCGTAGATCAACGCCGGCTCACTGGAACGTCGCAATGTGAAGGCGAGCGTGAAGATGAAGAAGCCGACCCCCGCCCGAATCGCGAGCATTCCGATCGACGACACCACCACCGTTGGCAGATGAGTCTCGGCGTACTCGACGTCGTCGGGTGTCACCGCTGCGGCCGACCGTGGCCGCGCCCGCCACACGGCGAGCCCGGCGAACGCGAACAGCACTGCCCCGATGCGCAGCGACCACTCGGCTCCACCAACGGCGAACACGCCGCTGGCCGCAGCGACTCCGACGGCCGCTGTCACACTTGCGAAGCGGGCGAGGCGTGCATTCGTGGCGACGAATTCCTCGGGGTCGTCGACCAGCGTCTGCACGAGGGTTTGTTTGACGATGCCGGACGCCTTGCTGGCGATCAGCAACAGCAACACGATGGGGTAGAAGGAGACCTGCAGGAGCGTGACGGCCAGGACCAGGCAGAAGACACCGCGCAACACGAAGAAGATGGCGGCGACGAAACGTTGCGAACTGCGGAAGCGGTCGACGGCCGGGCCGATCAGCGGCGAGAGCACGGCGAGCGGCGCCATCGTGATCAGTAGGTACAGCAGTACCTGTTGACGTGAGGCGTTGGGGCTGACGCTGAAGAACAGCGACCCGGCCAGGCTCACCGACACGAACGCATCACCGGCGGCGGCGAGCCCGTGGGCAACAGACAGCGGTACCACCGCTCCCCTGCCGATCAACGCGCGCCGAAGCCGGACGTGGACCGGAACGCGCTCGGACCCGACAGGTTGCATCCCCTCCTGCACACCACCGGCAGCCATCACCCACCATCTTGCAGCATTCAGCCGAGCAGCGCCCCGATGGGCAGGGGTCGACGGCCACCGTTGTGCGAGAGTTTCCCGATGCGTGAGGTCGAGGACGCCAAGAGGTGGGCATCGTGACCTTTCCGTCGGATCTCGACATCGCCCGTCAGGCGAAGCTCGTGCCGCTCACCGAGATCGCATCGTCGGCGGGCATCCCGCTCAATCTGCTCGAGCCGTATGGTTCGGGTGCGGCGAAGATCGACCTGGCTGCGATCGAGGCGATGGCGGATCGGCCCCGCGCCAAGTACGTCGTCGTGTCGGCGATCACCCCGACTCCGCTCGGCGAGGGCAAGACCACGGTGGCGGTCGGGCTGAGTCAGGGCTTCTCGCACATCGACAAGCGGGCCACGCTGGCGATCCGGCAGCCGTCGATGGGTCCGACGTTCGGCATCAAGGGTGGTGCTGCGGGCGGCGGCTACAGCCAGGTGGTGCCGATGGAGCTGCTCAACCTGCACCTCACCGGCGACGTCCACGCAGTCACCGCGGCCACCAACATGTGCGCCGCTGCCGTCGATGCGCACGTGTTCCACGGCAACGCGTCCGAGCTCGACCCGCACCAGATCACGTGGCGCCGTTCGATCGACATCAACGACCGATCGCTGCGCAACGTGATCACCGGGCTCGGCGCCCGCCTCGACGGCGTACCGCGCGAAACCGGCTTCGACATCACCGCCGCCTCTGAAGTGATGGCGACGTTGGCGCTTGCGAGCGACCTGCAAGATCTGCGACGACGGCTCGGGCGGATGGTGGTCGGCTACACGAAGGCCGGAGATCCGGTGACCGCTGACGACATCGAAGTGGCCGGCGCGATGGCGGTGATCATGCGTGAGGCGATCAAGCCGAACCTGATGCAGACACTCGAGAACACGCCGGTGCTCGTGCACGCCGGGCCGTTCGGCAACATCGCCACCGGCAACTCGTCGATCGTCGCCGACCTGATCGGCATCCACATGGGCGACTACCTGGTCACCGAGGCCGGCTTCGGCGCCGACATGGGCGCCGAACGGTTCTTCAACATCAAGTGCCGGATGTCGGGCCTCGCTCCCGACGCCGCCGTGCTCGTAGCCACCGTTCGCGGATTGAAGGCGCACAGCGGCAAGCACACGATCGTCGCCGGTCGGCCCTTACCCGAGGCGATCTTGGCGGAGAATCCCGACGAGGTCCACGAAGGCGGCGCCAACCTGCGCAAGCAGTTGGAGAACATGCGCATCCATGGTTGCACGCCAGTGGTGGCGATCAACGTGTTCCCCGGCGATCACCCCGCCGACATCCGTGCGGTCGAGGAGATCGCCGCCGAGTTCGGGGCCCGTTCGGCGGTGTCCACCCACTTCTCCGACGGAGGCGCCGGGGCGAAGGAACTCGCGCAGGCGGTCGCCGACGCGGCCGAGGAACCGAGCGAGTTCAAGGTGCTCTATCCCGACGACATGTCGCTGCGCGACAAGATCCACACCGTCGCCACCAAGGTGTACGGCGCCGATGGGGTCGACTACACGACGCTTGCCAACCGTCAGATCGACAACTACGAACGCAATGGATTCGGGAACCTGCCGGTGTGCATCGCGAAGACGCACCTGTCAATCTCGTCCGACCCCACCCTGCGCGGCGCACCGACCGGATGGACGCTGCCGGTACGCGAGGTGAGTGCCTCGGTCGGCGCAGGTTTCGTGTATCCGATCTGCGGGGCGATGAGCACCATGCCCGGCCTCGGCGCGTCACCCGCGCTGCAGCGCATCGACATCGACGCCGACGGCAACATCGTCGGGCTGAGCTGACGGACGACACGCCATGGCGACGTCACCGATCGACGAGTTACGCGCGCTCCACGAGGAACTGTGGGATCCCGAGCGCGGGATGGATCGCTACGCGCCGGGGGTGGCGCCCGGCGTCGACATCTCGTCGCTGCACCTCCATGCGGTGCGTGAGACGGCGAACGGAGCATTCCTCGACCTGCAGGACGGCAACGTCGAGCGGGCGGTGGTCGCCTTGCGCAACGTGCTCGCACTGCAGTTCCCCGACTCACAGTGGCCGTGGAGCGGGACGTTCCCAACGTCGGACAGGCAGCCTGAGCCACCCGGTGGCGACGCCATCGAATGGGTGCACTACGACCCGAACTGGCGCCAGTTCCTCGGCGTCACGTTGGGGCTGTGCGCGATCGTGCACGGCCCGTCGTTACCGGACGACGTCACGGCCGGGATCAACGTCGCGCTCGAACGGTGTGTCGCCGGTGAGCCCGACGACCGGATCCCGCGCTGGTACACGAACCCCAACCTGATGCACGCCTGGCTGCAGGGCCAGGTCGCAGCGATCACCGGTGACGTCGAGCTACGGGCCGCCGCTCACAGCCGTCTGTCGGTACCGATGGAGCGCCTGCTGCGGTACGGCGACGTCGATGAATACAACTCGCCCACCTACGACGGCGTCGACCTGCTGGCCATTGGGCTCTGGGCGATGTATCCACCCACCCAGGGTTTCGCCGACGCTGCATCGACCATGTTGCCTCGCATCGGTGAACGGGTCTCAACGCTGTACCACCAGCGTTTCGGTACCTCGTGCGGGCCGTACATCCGGGCGTACGGATTGGAGCCGACCGAGTACGTGTCGTTGTCGGGACTGCTGTACTCGGTGTACGGCGAACCCGCCGAACGGGTGCTGCCGTCGCCGATCACCGCCGACACCGTCCACATCCACGATCTCTACTTCCTCCCCCTGCTCGAACATCTCGCGCCCGTGCTCACCTCGCACCTGCAGTTCGCGCCGGTCGTCGACGAGCGACACCACGTCCAGCGCTTCGGCACCTCGGTCGCCGAGAGCCTGCTGCGACCCGACCTCGCCGTCGGCTGGGACATCGGTCGCCGCCACGAGGCGTCGCTCAGCCAATACGTCCCGTTCACTGCGCACGTCGCCGAGGCCGATGGCTCGACCACGGCGTTCGGGGTCATGCTGCCGCCCGAGACCGCATGGGTCGACGTAGAACGCACCGACGACCTCGCGTTCGTCGTGAGCGCGGCGGCGCGTGCCGGAGCGGTGGGGTTGCGGTTGGTCGGTGTGGCGGCGACCCAGATCGACGACAGGGTGATCCGCATCGGTCGCATCACCATCGAGTTCGATGTGCCGCCCGACCAGGCGGCCGACGGATCGACTCGCGCCAGGCCCGAACTCGTCCTCACGTGGTCGGCCGGATCAGTCGTTGCGCGGATCTCGATCACCGACTGAGCGACCTGCTGCCATCGATCGCGGTCGCGGTCTACTGGCGCCGCAGGCGCTCCCGCGAGGCACGCAACGGACGGGACGTGAGCCGGATCGCGAACTCGCTCGCCCTGGCGGGCACCGGAACGAACGGGCCTTGGCGGCTGAGCGGAACTGCTTCTTCGACGACCAGGCGATAGGCGACGTACGCAGCGATCAGGCTATGCGTAGCAACGAGACACCAGAAGAATGCCGTCTCGCCGAACGACGCCATGATCGCTCCGGCGATGATCGGGCCGAGCACGGCGCCGGTGCCGTTGACTCGCAGCGACGTACCGCTCGCCCCCATCGCCGTGCCAGGCGCCGACCGGTCGAGGGTGTGCGACAGCAGCAGCGAGTAGAGCGGAAACGTGAGACCGCCCAAGACGAAGATCACGGGGAGTGCTGCGGTGTTGCCTTCAGGGATCACGCCGAGCAGAACGGCCGTCGACGCCGACGCCACGGCGACCACGAAAATTACGCCGCGACGTGGGAGGCGGTCCGACGCCCAGCCGATCGGCCACTGCATCGCAAGCGCCCCGAGCGACGGCAACGCGAGGAACGCTGCCGTCATCCCCGGCCCGAAACCGGCGCGTGTGGCGTAGACCGCACTGAGGCCGAGCAGGATGCCGTGCGACGCTCCGACGAAGAAGATGCCGACCATCCCGGTCGGGGCGGTGCGGTAGAACTCGCGCAGCTTCATCGTCGGCGACACCCGCACCGGCGGAGCATCGGTGGTGGCCGCGAGTGCGATCGGCACGAACGACATCGACACGAGGATCGACGCGACTACGAACAGCGTCGCCCCATTGGTGTCGCCGGTGGCGATCATCAACTGTCCGACGCCGAGACCGCCCATCGACACGATCATGTAGACCGCAAGCGTTCTGCCGCGGGTTCGTGGTGTGGACGCATCGTTCAGCCACGATTCGACCACGACGTACAGCCCAGCCATGCAGAACCCGAACACCAACCGCAGCACACCCCAGCTGAGCGGGTTGACCCACAAGAAGTGGATCAACACCACGCAAGACGCCAGTGACGCGAGGCTGGCGAACACCCGGATGTGCCCGACGCCCGACAGCCACTTGACCACCACCACCGGCCCGAGCAGGAAGCCGGCGAAATAGCACGCCATGACGACGCCGCTGGTGCGTACGTCGAAACCTTCTTCAACCATGCGTACACCGAGCACCGCGAGGTTGAGACCGTTGCCCACCATCAGCATCGCGAAGCCGAGAAACAGCGTCCACAACGCCACGCCGCCTCGCACCGCCGGATGCACCTGCTCGTCGTGCTCCGACTGTGGTTCAGGGTGCGGTTCGATCAGGGACACGGCCCGCGCACACTACCGACGGTGACCGCTACTTCGATCGGCCGCGGAGCCGATCGAGTTGGCGCTTGTCGCGTTTGGTCGGGCGACCGGTGCCGCGGTCACGTTGGAACACGGGCACGACCTGCTCGCGTTCGGGTGGTGGCGGGCTGAAGTCGACGAAGCACTCGACGGCAACGGCCGCACCGACGCGTTTCACGATCAGCCGGCTCACTTCCAGGATCCGCTCGCGATCGTGGAGGTACGCCTCGACACGATCGCCGACCTTCACCACGGTCGCCGGTTTGGCAGCCTTGCCGTTCACCTTCACGTGCCCGCCCCTGCATGCAGCGGCCGCATCGCTGCGCGTCTTGGTCATCCGCACCGACCACAACCACTGATCCACACGCGCCGTCTCGATGCCGACCAGCCTCCCACACCGCCCCCCGAGCGCCTCTCACCACCCCGAAACTTCGCGCCAGCGTTGCGCTGAGCGCAATGCTGGCGCGAAGTTTCGGGGTGGTCTCGACGGGTGGGGGCTGGGGTCAGGCGGGCGGGGCGGGAAGTTGTTGGGTGATGCAGTGGATGCCGCCACCGCCGCCGGCGAGGATGGCACCGACGTCCAGCGCAACCGCCTCGCGGCCCGGGTACTGCTCGGCGATGAGGGCGACCATGTCGGCGTCGGCTGCGTGGCCGCACGTGGGCACGAGCACGAAGCCATTGCCGAGATAGTAATTGAGGTACGGCACAACCAAACGTTCGGGGCCGTCGCCGCGATCGATCTCGGAGAACGGGAGCACCGGCACGGTCACGACGTCGATCGCTCGGCCCCTGGCATCGAGCGCTCCCTGCGCGACCCGACGGTCGACGTCGAGGCGCAGCCAGTCGGGTTCGTCCTGATCATCGCAGCCCTGGAGCACGAGCCGACCGGGTGCGGCGAACGCAGCGATGTTGTCGACGTGGCCGTCGGTGTCGTCGTCGAGCGCCAGTCCGTGCGGCAACCAGAGAGTTCGCTCGGCACCGAGTTCGGTGCGCAGTATCGCCTCGATCTCGACCTGGGTCATCGACGGGTTCCGGTTCGGGTGCATGAGGCACTGCGTGGTGGTGACGAGCGTGCCGTCGCCGTCGCCAGTTATGGATCCACCCTCGAAGACCATGTCGATCGAACGGACCGGATGGCCCGCTGACGTCGCGAACCGTTCGGCCGCCGCGGCGTCGTCGGCGTACGGCAGGAACTTCTTTCCCCACGAGTTGAATCGCCAGTCGGTGGCCACGCGCTCACCCGCATCGTCGAGCACGTAGATCGGCCCGGTGTCGCGGAACCACGAGTCGTCGATCGCCACCTCGATCACCTCGACGCCCGGCCCGCACATCGCCGCCGCCCGCTCGGCCGTGCGCGGTGCGGCCAGCATGGTGACGGGCTCAAACCTGGCGATCGAGTTGGCGACCTCGGCATGCGCTGCCTGCGCGTCGGCGTACAGCTCCCCCCACATGTCGGCGCGCACCGGCCAGCACATCGCCGTGCCCTCGTGTTGCTCCCACTCCGCCGGCAGCCGCGTCATGGCGCGTCACTTCCCGCTAGCGATGAGCCAAACACACACATGTGGTGTGTTCGCTCATCGCTTCTCGAATCGAGCGCAGGCGGGTTCATTGTCGGCCGATTCCGTGATGGCCGTCGAGGGTGACGATCGGGCCGTACAGCTCGGGACGGCGGTCGCGGAACAGCCCCCACGCGGCGCGCTGGTTACGCAGCTGCTCGCGGTCGAACGTGGCGACCAGCACGGCTTCGTCGTCGCGGCCGGCCTCGGCGACCTTGGCGCCGGTGTTGTCGGCGATGAACGACGACCCGTAGAACGTGATCTCACACGTCCGGCCGACTTCGCGCCCGATGCGGTTCGACGCCACGAGCGGCATCAGGTTCGCGCCGGCATGCCCTTGCATCACCCGCTGCCAGTGCCCGCTGGAGTCCCACGTCGGGACGGGCGGTTCGCTCCCGATCGCCGTCGGATACAGCAACAGCTCGGCCCCGAGTAACGCCATCGACCGAGCCGACTCGGGGAACCACTGGTCCCAGCAGATGCCGACGCCGATTGCGCCATGCATCGTGTTCCACACCCGGAAGCCGGTGTCACCGGGGCTGAAGTAGTACTTCTCGGTGTAGCCGGGGCCATCGGGGATGTGGCTCTTGCGGTAGTGGCCGAGCGTGGTGCCGTCGGCGTCGACGACCACGACCGTGTTGAACAGCGCCTGGCCGGCGCGTTCGTAAACGCTCAAAGGAAGCACGACGCCGAGTTCCGTGGCGATGGCGGCGAAGTGTTCGATCGTCGGGTGGCCGTTTAGTGGGCGGGCCCGATCGAGATGCTCGGGCAGCTGGTCCTTGCAGAAGTACGGGCCCTCGAACAGCTCGGGGATCAGGATGATCTGCGCCCCTTGCGAGGCGGCGTCGCGCACGAGACGTTCGGCGGTTTCCACGTTTGCGTCGAGATCGTCGACCATCGCCATCTGCAGGGCGGCAACACGGAGCTCGCTCATCGCCGAGACGCTAGTGGGCGGGACCCGTGTCAATCGTCGGTCAGGGCGTCGGCTCGTTGCCAGGCGGCTTCGAGACGATCGAGGCGCTCGGTCGCACTGGACCGCAACGCGGTCGAGACATCGGCGACCAACAGGTCGAGCAACGCGAGTGTGCCGACGTGACTGTCGAACGGTCCCGCCGACGCCGCCTCGACGACGAACGAGTGATCGGCAGCGCGGGCGAGCGGCGACAACACGCTGTCGGTGATCGCAACGACGCCCGCACCGTTCGCACGCGCCTCGCGCTGCGCGTCGATCAACCAGCGTTCGTAGCGACGCAGATCGAGCACGACGATCGTCGCCTCGGCACCGACCAAGGCCAACGTGCGCACGATGTCGATCGGGTTGCCGTCGAGTAGACGGCACGCGGGTCGCAGCTGTTCGAGGTCGCCGACGAACTGCATCGCCACACCACGAGACGCAACACCCGACAGCACCAGCACAGGGCGCGCCGTGTCGGCGAGCAACGCGACAGCAGCGGAGAGCGTTGCGGGGTCGGCGCCATCGAGGGTGACCTGGACATTGGAGATCTCGGCAGCGAGGTGTCGGGCGAGCAACGCCGCTCCCCCGGTTGCCGGCTCGTCGCGGATGCGTTCCGCGGCAGGCCGCAGCTGCCCGGTGAGGTCGCGACGGATCGATGCCTGCAGTTCGGAGTACCCCTCGTAGCCGAGCTTGACAGCGAACCGCACCACGGTGGCGGTACCAGCGCTCGCCGCTGCGGCGAGGTCGGCAACGGTGCCGAAGGCGACGACCTGGGGGCCAGCGAGGATGGTCTCGGCAATCCGTCGCTCGGACGGCGTGAGGCGTTCGGCGTGTTCGCGTAGCCGTTGCTCGACCTCCATGGACTGGCCACCGTAGCGGGCAACCTGGTTGCACGAACGAGCCGATGATTCACAGTGTTCCATCCAGCTGATATACTGGCACATCCGTTCCAGTCTGCAATCCGAGGAGGCGACCATGTCCACGACGCGTGCAACCACCACACACTGTGCGCCGGCAACAGTCGACGCTTCGGAATGGGTGCTCGGCGCCGAAAACGCTGATCAGCTCGACGAGGGTCTGGTTCGTCTCGCCGCACTCGGCGCCCGCGACCTCCCCGTCGAGGTGGACGATGCGGTCGTGCGCTTCGCGTCCGGGTCGCACCGCTCCGGCGCCCTCTTGATTCGCAACGCGCCGATCGGCGAACTCCCGCCGACTCCCGCCACCCCCGCGTCGACCGTCGACAAGGATCTGGCCACCGAGCTCGCACTGCTCACCGTGGCCCGGCGCCTCGGCCAGCCCGTCGGGTACGTCCCCGAACACGGCGGCCGGATCGTGCAGAACATCGTGCCCACCCAGACCGACGCCGACAGCCAGACGTCCACGTCGTCGCGTTCGAACCTGATGTTCCACACCGAGACCGCGTTTCATCCGTTCCGTCCGCGCTACCTGTTGCTGCTGTGCCTGCGCGGCGACCCCGCCGCCCACACCACGCTCGTTTCGGTGCACGAACTCATGGAACGTCTTCCCGACGACGTCGTCGACGTGATGTTCCAGCCCCGGTTCCGCACGGCGGTCGATGCCAGCTTCCTCGGCGGACGCAGCAACGAATTCGGCGTCTCCCGGCCGTTGATCAGCGGCACCCGCGACGAGCCGACGTTCATCTTCGACGCCGACCTCACCGTCGGCACCGACACCGAAGCAGACGATGTGCTCGTGCAGGTGCGCGATCTGATCGAGGAGATCACCACCTCGGTCGTGCTCCAACCCGGCGATCTGCTGGTGCTCGACAACAACGTCGCCGTGCACGGCCGCTCGCCGTTCACCGCTCGCTTCGACGGCACCGACCGCTGGCTACAGCGTTCGTTCGTGGTCACCGATCTCGCGCCGAGCGCTGGTCAACGCGTCGGCCGAGTGATCACCACCGAATTCGGCCACTGACCTTCACGCTTGGCGGCGAAATGTCACATCAGGCCCGGCACCGTGTGACAGTTGGGCGAGGGGGATTCAGCGTTCGAGGAGTTTGTTGCGGACGATCTGGGTTTCGGGGGAACTCAGCGGACGGTTGGTCTTCACTCGCACCGTCACCGTTTGCGTTGCGGCGCCATCGCCTGCGTCGGGTTCGTGGGTTTCGATGTCGCGCAGGAACACCACGCCGGTCAGCCCGACATCGTTCGATGCCTCGGCCAACCGCTCGACCACGCGTCGTTCGTCAGCGGCCGCCCAGTCGTCGATGGGCACTTCGATTTCGCTGACGGCAGGCAACTGCGACAGGTTCGTGACCGCTTCGACCGTGTGGTGCCCGGCGTGCCACGTGGCGCCGTCGGGGGTCCGGAGCCGGATCGACGCGGAGCCGATCAGATCCACGGTGCCGCACACGTCGGTGCCCGACACACGCAGCATCACCTCGTCGCCCACGGCGTAACGATCCTCGAGCAACGCCCGGGTGCCGCCAAGGAGGTCCTTCACGAAATCCTGGGCGCTCAGCGCGAGGGCGAGGCCGACGAACCCGGCGCTGGAGATAGCGAACGCCAGGTCGACCCCGAGGATCTCGAGCGCAGCGAAGATCGCGAACATGAAGATCACCACGGTGACCAGACGCCCGAGCATCCGCGCCACTGCGTCAGCCCGCTGACGCTTGCGGACGTCGGCCTGGCCGTCGTCGCCGAGCCGGTCGAGGCGCACCCTCCAGGTGCCGTCGGAGCGCTGCGCCCGGCGAACCGCCCGTCGTGTGAGCCTACGGATCGTCGTACGAGCGAGCCACGACAGGCCGAGAGCGATGGGGAGGAGGATGATGGCCTCGGAGACCGAGGCGAACCAGGTGAGCATCTGTTCCTTGCGGTGAATCGAATATTACGGTTGTGTGACGACATCTAGCCTGCCACGGACTCGCCCGACGACAACGTCGCCAACGATCCTGGAGCTGTGACATCCCTCACGTTGCCAGGGTGGTGCGTGCCACGGCCTCGAACAACAGGGCGATAGCGTTCGCACGTGCCTCCGGCCAAGCGTCCCGAACCGATCACCCTGGGATGGCGCGAATGGGTGGCACTGCCCGACTGGGACGTGGCCCACCTCAAGGCCAAGGTCGATACCGGGGCGCGCACCTCGTCGCTGCACGCCTTCGGGCTGGAGTGGTTCGATCGCGACGGAAGCCCCTGGGTGCGCTTCGAAGTCCACCCGTGGCAACGCTCGACGGCTGACTCCGTCATCGCCGAGGCTGCAGTCGTCGCCACCCGCGACGTCAAGAGTTCCTCCGGCGACGTCGAACACCGACCGGTCGTACACACCTCGGTCGTCTTGGCCGGACGGGCGGTCACCGCCGAGTTCACGCTCACCCGACGCGACGAGATGGGATTTCGGATGCTCGTCGGACGTGAAGCCCTCCGCCACCGGTTCCTCGTCGACCCGGGGGTCTCCTACCTCGGCGGCCGACCCGACAAGGCGGTGCGACGCCGCAATCGCAGCGAGGCAACCGGCACGACATCGCCAGTTGCCACAGCCAGCCCAACCCGCTCGCCCGAGAGGTCAACGTGAAGCTCGCCATCCTGTCTCGAGCGCCACGTTCCTACAGCACCAAGCGCCTCAAGCTCGCCGCACTCGACCGCGGCCACCAGTGCAAGGTGCTCGACACGTTGCGTTTCGCGATCGATTTGTCCGGCGACGAGCCCGACCTGCAGTTCCGCGGCAAGCCGCTGTCCGACTACGACGCCATCATCCCGCGCGTCGGCGCGTCGATCACCTACTTCGGCTCCGCCGTGGTGCGCCAGTTCGAACAGATGGACGTGTTTACACCGAACACGGCCAACGGCATCACCAACTCGCGCGACAAGCTGCGTGCGATCCAGATCCTGTCGCGCCACGACATCGGGATGCCGAAAACTGCGTTCGTGCGCGACCGCAAAGACGTGCTGCCCGCCATCGAACGGGTCGGCGGCGCGCCGGTCGTGATCAAGCTGTTGGAAGGCACGCAAGGCATCGGCGTAATCCTCGCTCCCGACAAGAAGGTGGCCGAAGCGATCATCGAGACGCTCCACAACACCAAGCAGAACGTGTTGATCCAGGAGTTCATCACCGAGAGCAAGGGTCGCGACATCCGCGCCCTGGTCGTCGGCGACCGGGTCGTAGCGGCCATGCGTCGGACCGCGCAGGGCGACGAGTTCCGCTCGAACGTACACCGGGGCGGCACGGTCGAGGGTGTGTCGCTGGATGCGTCGTACGAGCGCACCGCCGTGCGTGCTGCGCAGATCATGGGACTTCGCGTCGCGGGCGTCGACATCTTGGAGGGCAACGACGGGCCACTGGTGATAGAAGTCAATTCGTCGCCCGGGTTGGAGGGCATCGAGCGGGCCACCGAACTCGACGTGGCCGGAGCCATCATCGACCACGTCGCCAACCAGGTCGCCTTCCCCGAACTCGATGTTCGCCAACGACTGTCGGTCAGCACCGGCTACGGAGTCGCCGAGTTGCTCGTTCGAGAAGCCGGCGAATTCGTCGGCAAGACCATCGGCCAATCAGGCCTACGCGACCGCGACATCACCGTGCTCACGTTGCATCGCGACACCGACGTCATCCCGAACCCGCGAGACTCGCGCGAACTCGCAGCAAACGACCGGCTGCTGTGCTTCGGCAACCTCGAAGAAATGCGCGACATGATTCCTGCTCGCCGGCGACGACGCGCCCGCGTCCGCAAGCTGCCCGAACATCCCCTCCCCGACTCGGACTGACCCGTACGGGTTCACCGCTGTACGGTTCGACCGTGGATCACGACGTCAACCTGGATGACATCCTCGCCGCCCGCGACGTGATCGCCGACGTCGTCAAGCACACGCCAGTGATCAGCTCGCTCACGTTGTCGGCGGGCATCGGCGGCAACATCGTGCTCAAAGCCGAGAACCTGCAGCGAACCGGTGCGTTCAAGATTCGCGGCGCCACCAACAAGGTCGCATCGCTGGGAGCCACCGCGTCACTCGGTGTCACCACCGGCAGTGCCGGCAACCACGCTCAAGCGCTCGCGTTCGCTGCGCAGTACTTCGGTGTGCCGTGCGAGATCTTCGTGCCGGTCGGTGCAGCGATCACGAAGATCGACGCCTGTCGGGCGCTCGGTGCCACCGTGGTCGAACACGGCGCCGCGCTCGCCGAGGCCGTGGCAGCGGCCAAGGATCGTGCGAGTACGACCGGGATGACGTTCTGCTCCCCGTTCGACGACCGCGCTGTCGTGGCCGGCCAGGGCACGCTCGGGCTCGAACTGGTCGAGGACCTCGACGATCTCGCTGTCGTCGTCGTGCCCCTCGGCGGCGGAGGGCTGATCAGCGGCACGGCGATTGCCGTCAAGTCACTGCGACCCGAGGTGCGCGTGATCGGCGTGCAAGCTGCCATCTGCGCGCCCTACGCCGGCGGCACACCGGCGGACGGTCCGGTGATCACACTGGCCGACGGGATCGCCGTCAAGTACCCCGGCGAGATCACCGGTCCGCTCGTCGAACGATGGGTCGACGAGATCGTCACCGTCGACGAAGACGCCATCGCCGACGCGATGGTGTTGCTCATGGACCGAGCGAAGCTCTACGTCGAGGGCGCCGGCGCCGTTGGGGTGTCAGCCCTGCTGTCGGGGGCGGTCACGCCCAGCACCAACGGCTCCACCTGCATCGTGCTGTCGGGCGGCAACGTCGACCTCGGCGTGGTGCCGAGCCTGATTCGCCGCCACGAGAACAGCGCCGGTCACCGATTGTCGGTGGTCGCCCGCATCGACGACCAGCCGGGATCTCTCGCCCACCTCCTGGCCGTGTTCGCCGATGGTGGCGCCGACCTGATCGAGGTGCAACACGTGCGCGAAGGGCTCGAACTCCATGTTCGCGAGACCGGCATCCACGCCACCTTCGCGGTGCGCAGCGCCGAGCAGGCAGCCGCACTGGTCGCGTCGGCACGCGCCGCAGGATACGAAATCCGCTCCAGCCACTGGTGACCGTCATCAGACCGCCCGATACGCGGCGTCGAGACGCGGCCTGCTCGTGCCGGCGACCACCACGGTTCCGTCGTCGACCAGCTTCACGAGGTGAGCGAGGACGCTGCGGCGGGCGGGCTTGTGCAGCTCTCGCCGAACGTCGACATAGAGGTGCTCGACCATGGCGGGGATGGTGTCGAGGCCCGATCGAACGGCAGCGAGCACTTGGCGTTCTCGTTCGAGTCGATGCTCGATCAACTCGGTCACGAAACGGGACGGATCAGCGATCGGCGAGCCGTGTGTGGGGATCGCCACGTCGTCGGTGCGGCCGGCCACGATGCGCAGCGATTCGAGGTACGCCGTCATGTCGCCATCGGGCGGTGACACCACGGTGGTGCTCCATCCCATCACGTGATCGCCGGTGAAAATCGTGCGCGTGGTGCCGTCGTCGAGCGTGAAACACGTGTGGTTGGACGTGTGCCCCGGCGTGTGCAACGCCGTCATCCGCCAGCCGCCGCCGCTGGCCACCTCGTCGCCGGTACCGACGACGACATCGGGCGTGAACTCGCGATCGGTCGACTCTTCCACCACCGGTTCGGTCGGCTCCTCCACCACCGGTTCGGTCGGCTCCTCCACCACCGGTTCGGTCGGCTCCGGTGCGCTCTCGGCCCGTCGCTCGGCGGCTTCACGCTGATCTGCCGCCAGCACCTCGGGAGGGTCGCCGCCGATGTCCCAGGTGTCGTCGCCGTGCGGGCCGAAGGCGACGGTCGGCGCACCGGTTTCGGCGGCGAGCCACGCCGCGAGCGGCGAGTGGTCGGCGTGACAGTGCGTGATCAGGATCGAGCGCACGGTGCAGCCATCGAGGGCTGCAGCGAGCGCGTCGCGATGGCTGTCGAGACGGGGGCCGGGGTCGATGACGACGACGTCGCCACGACCCGTTGTGTCTCCGCCGACGATGTAGGTGCCGGTGCCGTGGTACGTGAACTTCGACGGGTTCTCCGCGATGACCCGACGAACCAACGGCGCAACCGGCATCGACGTGCCATAGGTGAACGACTCGCGTTCGAGCGTCAGGAACTGCATCGCGTCCACTCCCGTGCTGCGAGCCAGCCGACCGGCTCGCCGCGGCCGAGCACCGGCACCGCGACCTGTGCAACGGTGCTCGACGCGACGGCGTCGACGTCGACACCAGCGGAGCGCAGGGCCTCTGCCACCACTGCCTGACGGGCGAGATCACTGCCGTCGGCCACCTTGAACGCGATCGCGCGACCATCGGCGAGCGCGGCCGCCATCACACCGGCAGCGCCTTCCTTCGCGACAAGCGTCGGCACGGTCTGCATCCACAACGTGATGTCGCGAGTCGGCCCGCCGACCATCGCCGGGTTCGACGACATCGCTCGGCCGACGATCGATCCGGGCGCAGCCAACGTGGCGAAGGCACCGGCCAGATCGCGTAGCGAAATCGCATGCGTCGGCGCACCACAACCGTCGATGCCGATGTGCTCGACGGCGGCGCCGAGACGCTCGATCCCCGCAGTGATCGCCACCTGCAGCGGATGATCCAGTTCGCAGTACCCGTCGATCGACCAGCCGCTGATGCGGCAGGTGGCCAGCATCGCGGCGTGCTTGCCGGAGCAGTTCTGCTGCAGCGGCGATGGCTCGACGCCGGCGACCCTGGCGCTCGCACGTGGCGCCGCTCCATACGGGCGTGCGGCGGTGTTGGCGAGGTCGGACTCAGCAAGGTCGTATCGCGCGAGAATCGAACGGACAGCGTCGAGATGCATGGCCGATCCGTCATGACTCGCGCAGGCAACGGCGAGCTGTTCGTCGGCCAGTTCGAGTCCGAGACCGACCATCGCATGTGCCTGCATCGGCTTCAGACACGAGCGCGGGTGCAGGACGAGGTCCGAATCGCCGAGCGTGGCCAGCGTGGTTCCGCCCGGACCGATCGCCACGCCAGCGCCGTGGTGTACCGACTCCTCCAGTCCGCTGCGCGTCGCCACGGCGATCGGCGCGAGCCTGCCGTCGAAGCGGGTCATGTGGGTTCCGGGGATGGTGTCCCGGCAGCGGGCGGCGCGTTCGGATCCCCACTCGATCGGGCCGATCGGGGTTCGGGCACGGCCGTGAGGTGGCTGTCCAACACGTCGTAGCGGTTGCCCCATTCGCTCATGAGGGCTTGGATCATCGCAGCGGCGGGGAGTGCCAGCAACGCCCCGACGAAGCCGAGCAGCGACGCGCCACCCAGTGCGGCACCGAAGGCGACCGCCGGGTGCAGTTCCATGGTGCGAGCGGTGATGCGCGGCGCGAAGAAGTAGTTCTCGATCTGCTGGTAGACGACGATGAACCCGATCACGATCGCCGCCTTGAGCGGCGAGTCGAGCAGCGTCAACAGCACCGGCAGGATCCCGGCGAGGTAGGTACCCACCACGGGCAGGAATTGGCTGACGAGACCAACCCACAGTGCGAGCGCGATCGGTGCCGGCGTGCCGATCGACTGGAAGACCACCCAGTGGAAGAACGCCGACAGCAATGCCAACAGCACCCGCGAATAGAGGTAGCCGCCGGTCTTGGTGATCGCGAGCTCCCAAGCCCTGAGCACCTGAGCCTGGCGGGCCGGGTTGAGGCGAGAACAGATGCCGCGCCGCATCCGAGGGCCGTCGGCCACGAGGTAGTAGGTGAACAGCAGTACCGACAGCCCCTGGAAGATCACCCCCACCACCGCCAACGACAAGCGCACCGCTTCGTCACTCTGCGACTGGACGAACTGCTGCACGCGTCCGTTCGGGTCGTTGAAGTCCTTGATCACGTCCTGCGGATCGATGTTCGTGCCGAAGTTGTCGTTCAGGAAGTTGACCGTATCGGTGATGTATGAGTCGGATTCGGCCAGCAGTTCGGCGACCTGGGTGCCGACGAGCGTGCCGACGGCCCCAGCGAAGATCAGGAAGGCGATGAGCACGCCGAGCAGGATGCTGATGGTGGCTCGACCGCGCCGCCACCCGCGAGCGGCCAGCTTGTTCACTCCTGGTTCGATCGCCAGGGACAAGAAGATGGCCACCAACAGCAGCACCAGCAACGACGAGAGCCGGTGGAACACGTGACGGGACGTGAACGTGAGCAGGTAGCCGATCCAGAACAGCGCGATGGCCGGGAACACCCAGCGCGGCAGGGTGCGGTCGGTGGCCCGTCGTTCCATCGGTCGGCCCGAGTCGTCGATGGGTCGTCGGCTCGATCGGGCAGTTGCGCCAGGTGCGCTCTCCGGGTCGGGCGGCATTTCTTCGGTCACCGTCGGATGGTACTCACGACACCGTGGCACGATGGGTCCATGGCGCTCGATGTTCGTACGTGGCTCGGTGAGCAGGTGCGGACACGGGTGATCGGTCCCGAGGCACCCACCCGTCACGCCGAGCTGTTCGACACGGGCGAAGCAGGGTGGTTCGTCGACGACGCTCCCATCCGACGGGTGCATGCCGACGCCTCGATGTTCATCGGCGGCATGCGCGCACTGCTCTTCCAATCCCTGCACCCGCTGGCGATGGCCGGCGTCGCGCAGCACTCCGACTACCGCCACGATCCGTGGGGGCGGCTCCAGCGCACTGCCGACTTCCTCGCCGCCACCACCTTCGGCCCGGCGTCGCAGGCCCAGCGCGCCGTCGATCGGGTGCATCGCGTGCATCGCCGGGTGGAGGGCGTTGCGTCGAACGGCGAGCCCTATGCAGCAAACGATCCGCATCTGCTCGAGTGGGTACACATCGCCGAGCTCGACAGCTTCCTCGCCGCCCATGATCGCTACGGCACCGAGCCGCTCGTCGGCGCCGATCGCGACCAATACGTCGCCGACGCGGCGGTCGTCGCCCGAGCACTCGGGGTGATCGACCCACCCGAGACCGAGGCGGCGCTGCGAAACCGCCTCACCGCGTTCCGACCCGAACTCCGAGGCACGCGCGAGGCGCGAGCCGCAGCGCGTTACCTCCTCCTCCAGCCACCGCTGCCGTTCGCTGCGCGCGCCCCCTACGGCCTGATCTGCGGCGCTGCAGTCGCCCTGATGCCGACGTGGACCCGGATCCCGTTGCGCCTGCCCTGGCTGCCGGTGTCGGAGGCGGTGGCGCTGCGCCCCGCCGGTGAGATCGTCACCCGCACCCTCCGCTGGGCCATCCCACCACCATCATCACCCTGACACCGCCCAGCCACCCACGTTTGCGTGACGATTCTGGTGGGCCGGCTCACCGGAAACCGCACACAGACGTCAGCACCCCGGTTCAATGACGTTTGCGTGATGGTTTCGGTGGAGCCGTGCACACGGAATGCAACACAAACGTGGGGTGAGTCGGCGGCGCAATGGTGACGATGTGCCCTGCCCGCAACCTGGCTCGGTCGGTACCGTCGGATGTATGCGTTCAGTCTCCACGTCT
>Ga0105055_10000820_pt1 | contig 50687 bp, 47 predicted proteins | sample BON03_FD_78090 | JGI IMG/M metagenome (GOLD analysis project Ga0105055, IMG submission 78090) | Freshwater microbial communities from Lake Bonney liftoff mats and glacier meltwater in Antarctica - BON-03 | ecosystem: Environmental > Aquatic > Freshwater > Ice > Glacier meltwater | place: Lake... | reverse complement strand
TCGGGCTGTCGGTGTTCGCGCTGATCTCACCAGCAATCCTGGTGTTCCTATGGATGCTGTCGCTGTCACTGAAAAACGAAGTGGACAACATGTCGTTCGTGCCGGTGTTCATCCCGAACCCGCCGACGCTGGACAACTTCATCGAGGTGTTCGAGCGCAACGACTTCCTGAGCTACACCTACAACTCGATCATCGTCTCGTTCGGCGCCACCGGGCTTGCGCTGCTGCTGGGCGTGCCGGCGGGCTTCGGCATCGCCAAGGCGCGCGCCCACCGGGTGGCCGCGCTGATCATGATCGCGCGGGTGACGCCGGGATTGTCGTACCTGATCCCGCTGTTCCTGATGTTCCAGTGGATGGGGCTCACCGGCTCGCTGACGCCGCTGGTGATCACCCATTTGGTGATCACCGTGCCGATCGTGGTGTGGGTGATGATCGGCTTCTTCGAGGGGTTGCCGAGCGAATTGGAGGAGGCAGCGCTGGTGGACGGAGCGACGATCTGGCAGGCGTTCCGGTATATCGCCCTGCCGCTGGCACGGCCCGGCATCGTGGTGGCGATGATCCTGGCCTTCATCTTCAGCTGGAACAACTTCATCTTCGGCGTGGTGCTGGCCAACCGCCATACCCGTACGCTGCCGGTGGCGGTCTACAACGTGATCAGCTTCGAGCAGGTAAGCTGGGGGCCGCTGGCCGCCGCCGCCCTGTTGGTGACGGCACCGGTGCTGCTGCTGACGCTGCTGATGCAGAAGGAGATCGTGGCCGGACTGACGGCGGGCGGGGTGAAAGGCGGCTGACCGGCCCGGCGATTAACCATGGCGCAGCGATTCCATGCCATGCTCACGCATGATTGCCTTGTCGGCACATGACGGTCTGGCTAACCGCGTATCCGGGCAACCGTCCGGGCGCGGCCTGCCATGGCCGGATGGAGCGGCAGGTGCAGGCGACGATGGAGGCAGGATTTGGCGTTGTATTTGGTGACCGGCGGCGCCGGCTTCATCGGCTCCCATCTGGCTGACCGCCTGCTGGCAGCGGGCCACCGGGTGCGCGTGCTCGATGACCTCTCCACCGGCCGGCTTGCCAACCTCGATCCGCGCTGCGCGTTCCTGCACGGCGACGTCACCGACCCGGCAGCGGTGGGCCAGGCGATGGCGGGGGTGGACGGTTGCTTCCATCTCGCCGCCATTGCCTCGGTAGCGCGCGGCAACGAGGATTGGCGTGGCACCCACCTGGTGAACCAGACCGGCACCATCACGGTGCTGGACGCAGCACGGCAAGTCGGGCGGGTGCCGGTGGTCTATGCCTCGTCGGCGGCGGTCTACGGCAACCTGGGCCTGGAAGTGGCCCATGAGGACCGGATGCCGGCGCCGCTCACCGCCTATGGCGCCGACAAGCTGGGCTCGGAACTGCATGGCCGGGTGGCGCAGCTGGTGCACGGGGTGCCCACGGTCGGCTTGCGCTTCTTCAACGTGTATGGGCCGCGCCAGGACCCGAAATCGCCGTATAGCGGGGTGATCTCGATCTTCGCGGCACTGGTCGCCGCCGGCCAGGTGGTGACGGTGCATGGCGACGGCCAGCAGACGCGCGACTTCATCTATGTGGGCGACGTGGTGGCCCACCTGGGTGCGGCCATGCGCCACCTGGAGGGGCCGCCGCCGGCCAGCGCGGTGCTCAACGTCTGCACCGGGCACGGCACGACGGTGCTGGAACTGGTGGAGACGCTGGGGCGGCTGCACGGCCGCGCGCCGCTTCTGGCCCATGGCCCGGCACGGGCCGGCGACATCCGCCGCTCGATCGGCGATCCGGCGCAGGCCATCGCCGCCCTTGGCGTGCGCGCGCAGGTGCCGCTGCAGGACGGGCTGGCGCTGACCTTGGCCAGCCTGGCGCCGGCGGCGGCCTGACCCGCGCGACCTCATCCCTCCCCTGGCGTCCGGCCTCGGCGTGCAAAGGCGGCGCGGGTACGATGCAGCAACCCCGGCAGCGAGGCGGGCGGCATGATCTCCACCCAGTGCAACGCCGCCGTGCGGGTCGCCAGGCTGGCCTTGTAGCGATGCTCGCCGGCCAGGAAATCGTAGGCACCAGCCCCCTCGCGGGCATACAACTCCACGGCAAGGTGGTGGCAGGTGAGCCCTGGCTTGAGGTGGGGGGATGCAACGTCATAGTCGAAACCGCTCTGATAGTTGCCCACCCGGCCACGCCAGCTGAAATTGTAGAGATAGCCGATCGGCTGCGCGCCGGCGGCGATGCACAGCAGATCGGCCTCTCCACGCGGCCAGGCGGCGGCCAGCAGGTCGGCGTGGAACGCCACAAAGCCGTGGTTGGCGAAGGCGCCCGGCTTGCCGCGCCGCGTCCAGGTGTGCTGGTGCAGGCGGCCGAGCGCCTCCAGGAAGGCGTGCGCCTCGACCAGGCTGGCGGCGCGGCGCACCTGGAGCGGTCCGGCCTCGCCATAGCGGCGCAGCGACCGGCGCAACTGCTGGCGGGTGTTGGCGCTGAGCAGGCCGAGATGCCCGCCGGGATGGCCGCGCACCTCGTCGAGGTCAATCCAGGGCGAGGCGGCGGGATGGGCGCGCCTGTGCACCAGCGCCCCGCTCGCCTGGGCCGCCGCCAGGTGCGCGTCGTCGACGCCGCCCAGCACGACATGGCCCGGCCCGGCGGCGAGGTGGCCTATCGCCCGCGGCAGCACCGCCCCCTCCTGGCCGCGCTCCATCAGCAGGCCGTTGTGCTCGACATAGATGGTGTCCAGCGCGGGGTCGCCGCTTTCGTTCAGCCACAGCCGGGCCGGCAGCGGCAGGCGGGCGCGGCGGTTGAACAGGCCGAGCCCCACCAGCCGCCCGCCGGTATGCGCCTGCAGCAGCACGGGATGGGGGAAGCGCGAAGCGGCACGGCTGCCCACCCAGTTCCAGCTGGTGAAGAACGAGCCATCGGCCCGCGCCTCCAGGTCGCGCCAGCGCGCGGCGAGGACGTTCCAGGCGGGGGGCCGGGACAGGCTGATGTCGGGCATGCGACGGCGACACAACCCCCCGGCGGGGCGGCTGTCAATCCGGGCTTCGGTCCACCCCCTGCCACCGACCCTGCCGCAGTTCCGCACATGTGGAGAGCCTGAACATGTCGCTTGCCTGGTTCGTGCAGGCCACCCTGGTGGAGCCGCCGGTCAACCTGCTGCTGGCCGTCGGCGCCGGCTTGCTGCTGCTGCGGGGCGCGGCGCGCGGCAGCGTGCGGCGGCGGGCCGGCTGGGGACTGGCGACGATAGGCTTCGCGGGCTTGGTCGTGCTCTCCCTGCCGGTCACCGGCTGGCTGCTGCTGACCGCGCTGGAACGCGACCTGCCGACCGAAGTTGGCGAGACCCCAGGCGCGATCGTGATCCTCTCGGCCGAGGACCTGCGCGCGGTGCCCGGCGGCATTGTCACCCCGCCCGACATCGGCATGATGACCCTGGAGCGTTTGCGCGCCGGCGCGCTGCTGCACAAGCGAACCAGCCTGCCGATCCTGGTCAGCGGCGGCGTGCTGCGTCCCGGCGATCCACCGATCGCGCAGGCCATGGCCCGCGTGCTGGCCGCAGAATTCGCCACCCCGGCGCGCTGGATCGAGGATCGCTCCGCCACTACCTGGGAGAACGCCATCTTCAGCACAGCGCTGCTGCGCGCCGACGGGATCAGCGCGGTGCATGTGGTGACCCAGGGATGGCACATGCGCCGCAGCCTGCTGGCCTTCCGCCGCGCCGGGCTGCCGGCCACCGCCGCGCCCACCCACCTGACCGGCCCGGCGCAGCTCGATCTCGGCAGCTTCGTGCCCAGCACCCGGGCCTGGTCCGAAAGCCGCTATGCCATGCATGAATGGATCGGCTTGGTCTGGTACGCGCTGCGCGATGGAGGCTGACGCGATGCGCCTGTTCACCACCCCCGACAATCTGCCGGCCGGGCTGCTGGGCCGAGACGGGCTCTTTTCCACCGCGGCCTGGTGGCGCACCGTCGCCGTCGCTGGCGTGGCCCAGGGGGCGACTGCGGTGTTCGCCGTGCATGGCGATGGCGACGGTGCGGTCCTCTGGCCGCTGCTGCGCCGCGCCGATGGCGGCTACGAGGCGCTGACCAACCCCTATACCTGCCTCTACCAGCCCGCCGCCGGCCCTATCGCCCAAGAAGGGGACGCCGACCTGCACGGCGCCGGCCGCGCCCTGGCCCGGCTGGGCCGCGGTGGCGGGCTCCTGCGCCTCGACGCGCTCGACCCGGACTGGCCCGGCCTGGCGGCGGTACTGGCCGGCGCGCGTGCGGGCGGGATGGTGGCGCTGCGCTTCGACCATTTCGGCAATTGGTACGAGCCGATCGACGGGCGCAACTGGCGCGCCTATCTCGCCAGCCGCCCTGGCGCGCTGCGCGAGACCGTCCGCCGCCGCCTACGTGATGCCGAGCGCAACGCCGCCCTGTCCTTCGCCCTGCTCTCCGGGCCGGACGAGGTTGAGGCCGGCATCGCTGAATACGAGGCCGTCTACGCCCGCAGCTGGAAGGAGCCGGAACCGTTCCCCCACTTCAACGCCGAACTGATGCGCCAGACCGCGCGCGACGGCGCCCTGCGCCTAGCCGTGCTGCGTCACGACGGGGCGGCGATCGCGGTGCAGATGTGGATCATCCACCATGGCATCGCCGCGGTGTTGAAGCTAGCGCATGACGAGGCGTTCAAGCCGCTCTCGCCAGGCACCGTGCTGACCGCCTGGACCCTGCGCCAGATGATCTCGGCCGAGGGCGTGGCTGGCATCGATTTCGGCCGCGGCGACGCCCCCTACAAGCAGCTCTGGACCTCCCGGCGACGCCAGCGCATCGGTGTGATGCTTGCCACGCCCTGGCATCCCGCGGGCATCGCCGCCCTGCTGCGCCATGCCGCCGGGCGGGTGCGGGCGAAGCTGCGGCGATAGGCGGCGGCAGGGTTCAGCGCTGGAACCGCCGGTTCGCCGCGCCCGGGCGCACCGCGGCGCCACCGACCTGGAACGCCGGATGGACCGAGCGCAGCACGGACGCGGCCTTGGCCTTGCCCGCCACCCCCAGCACCGTCTCCACGTGATAGCGGGTGACCGCGGCCACGGTGATCAGCAGGTAGTAGAACTCGAAATAGGCCAGGCTGAGGGCGGCGCCGGACACCGAATAGCCTATCAGCGAGAAGTGCAGCGCCAGGGCCAGGTCGCGCGCCCATTGCAGGTCCTCGCGATCGCGCGTCAGCTTGCGAATCACCTGGATGTTACGGAACGCCATGGCCAACAGCGCCAGGAACAAGATCAGGCCGATGAAGCCGGTGTCGCCCAGGACCTGGAAGTAGATGCTGTGCGCGGCCAGGGGCTGCGTCGGCGTGGGCGACTCCACCAGCCAGTCCATCGACGGGAAGGAACGCAGGTACTGGCCCCACACCCACGGATCCTCCATCGAGGAGAAGCCGCCGCCGGTGAGAGGGCGGTCCAGCGCCACGATCAGGTTCATCTTCCACGACGAGACGCGGCCCATGAACGAGCCGTCCTCCCGCGCCTCGCTGATCGTGCCCATGCGCTCGTACCACCGGTCGGGCGCCAGCGTCGCGCCGATACCGCCCACCACCGCGATGACCAGCAGCATCGCCAGCTTGTTGCGGCTCTTGAAGAACGCTGCCACCCCCACCGCGATCAGGCCGATCAGCGCGCCGCGCGAGTGGGTGGCGATGACGCCGATCACGTTCGCCAGGGCTGCCAGCGCGAAGGCGGCCTTGACCAGCAGCGACTGCGAATACCGGTACAGATAAGCCAGCGGCGCGATCACCAACAGGATGGCCAAACCGAAATGATTGTTGTCGCCAATCGTCGGCGGCCCCAGCAACACGTGGCCGCCGGCGGACGCGATGTATTTCGCCGCCTCGATCGCGCCGTGGATGCCCATGCCCATGCAGGCGGCGATCATAACCGAGTGGATCTGCAGCCGCGTGCGCACCGTCGCCACCACGAACATGCACAGTACCACCGCCTTGAACAGCCGGTCGGCCAGGTCGTCGACGCGCGAGATCCGCGTCAGGGCGAACATGTAGCTGAGCATTGCCACCGCCAGGAAGGCGATCAACAGCACCACATGCGCATCAAAGCGCAGCTTGGGGCGGTATTGCCGGTCGACCAGCAAGGCGATGAACGCCACCGCCACCACCACCTTGTTGAGCGGGATGTCGGAGATGAAACCATAGATGTAGTGCGAGGGTGCCACCATGGCGACCCAGATCCAGACCATGACGGCGACATGGGCGTAACGCAACGCCACCGGCATCATAGCCAGCAACAGGGCCGTGAAGACGAGACTGCGCATCGCCGCCTACCGCCGAGGCACGGGTCGGCTGACGCGAGGGCGACCAGATGCTGCTGCGGTGCCGGGGTGTGCGGGCGGCGATGGCTGCCGCTGGAACGCCCTGCTTCGCAGCTTTCGCTCCTTCTCCGCCGCCGCCGCCGCCGCCGCCGATTCGGGGTAGCGGAACAGTCCGAAGCTGGGCTTGTCCTTCTCTACCGTAGCGTTAGCGGCGCTCCAGTAGACCACCAGCACAAATGCCACCACGCCGATGAGATATGGGATGATTTCCATCGGGCGTCCTAGCTCTCCATGTGCCACAGCGAAAACGCGGACCTTCGCCGGCCGCAGCCACGCGCAGTGCCTTGTCGCGCAGTGCCTTGTGCAGCCCCCAGAAGAACATTCTCCATATCATGCGCCACCCAGGATGGGAACCGGCGCGCGCTCATGATGGCGCCACCGGTGCCAGGCTGCCGTCGAACAGCGCGTGCCAAGCCACGAACATGGCCTTCTGGTCGAACTCGGCCTCGGCACGCACCCGGTTCGCCGCACCAATATCGCGCCGCAGGCCTGGGCCGGCGAGCAGGCGGGCCATGCTGTCGGCCAGCGCCGCATCGTCCTGCGGCACCACGAAGGCGGCGTTGGCGGGGGCCAGCATGGCGCGAACGTCGCCCACGTCGGTGGCCACCACCGGCAGGCGCGCGGCCATCGCCTCCAGCACCGACATCGGCATCTGCTCGGTGTCCGACGACAGGGCGAAAAGGTCCAAGCCGGCATAGAGCGCCGGCGTATCGACGACATGGCCGGGGAACGACACGGCCTCGGCGATGCCGAGTAGCGCGGCCAGCGCCACCAGCCCTGCCCGCTCCGGCCCGTCGCCAGCCACCACCAGGCGGCAGGGCATGCGCGCAGCCACCAGGGCAAAGGCGCGCAGCAGGCGGGCGAGGTTCTTCTCAGGGCGCAGCGCCGCCACGGTGCCGATCACCGGCACGTCGCGCGGGATCGCGCCCTGCGGCAGGAAGCGGGCGAGGTCGATGCCGTTGGGAACGTAGCGCAGGCTGGCGCGCGGCAGCCGCCAGGTGTCGGCGGCGATCGACCACAGCGTCCGCGACGGCACCGCCACGGTGGCGCCGCGCAGCAACAGGCGGCGCGTCCAAACCCGGCGCGCCAACTGGCTGGACCGCTCCTCCGGGCCGAAGCCATCCTCGACATGCAAGTGGCGCACCAGCCTGGGCATGTTGGCCATCGCCCATTCGATGCTGCCCCAGTTGCTGGTGACCAGCACCGACGGGCGCAGCGCGCGCAGGGCGGCGCGGAAGCGGCGGCGGTTGCCCAGCGTGTCGCCCTTGCGGATGTCGATGGCGGGGTAGGTCACGTCCAGCGCCGGGTCGAGCCGTTCGCGGCAGGCGGTGTTGCCGTCCATCGCGACGATGGCATGGCGGAAGGCAGGGCCGAAGCGGTTGGCCAGGGCGGCAAAGCGCACCTGCGGGCCGCCGACCGCGAAGGTGGCATAGACGTGCAACAGCAGCGGGGCCGCCGCGCCGGACGGTTCCGCCGCCATCGCCTAGCCGGCCTGCACGTCGATCGCCCGGGCGCGGAAGGCCACCGGGTCGGCCACCGGCTGCCAGCCCAGGTCGCGGCGAATGTCGGAGGTGTCGAAGCCCGCCCGCATCCCCCGGGACAGGAAGTCGCGCTGCGACGGCATTGGCACCTGCCGGCCGGTGGCACGCTTGACCAGCCACTTCCCCATGTCCTCCAGCCACAGCCAGGTCGGGGATTGCGGATGGAAGCGCAGAGGGCGGCCCAGCGCCGTTGCCAGGTCGGCGACATAGGCGCGGGCGCTGGGCCGCACCTCGCCGACCAGATTGTAGCATTCCCCGTCCACGCCGGCGGCGGTGCAGGCGAGCACGCAGGCGCTGGCCACATCCTCCACCAGCACGAAGGGCAGCGGGTTGCGCCCATCGTTCCAGCCGATGCAGTGCTGGTCGTTGTTGAACATGCCCAGCCCGCTATGCAGCGGCGGCCCACCCTCGCCCACCACCAGGCCGGGACGCAGGATCACCACCGGCAACCCGTCGCGGGTATGCCAGTCCAGCAGCATGCGGTCGGCCAGCACCTTGGCGCGGGCATAGTCGCCGCGCTCCGTCTCGCGCGGATCGGGCGGCGTGGCACCGGTCACCGGCTGCGGCTGCGGCCCGAGATAGAGCGAGGCGATCGAGCCGACATGCACCAGGCGGCGCACGCCGGCGGCCAGGCACACCCGCGCCACCGTCTCCGCCCCGCCCACCATGGCCCGGCGCACCGCCTCGAAATCGCCGCCGCCGCCGCCATGGGCCAGGTTGATCACCATTTTCGCCGGCCCGATGGCGCGCGCCAACGCCTCGCCGTCACGGATGTCGCCACGGTGCAGGGCAACGCGCGGGTCGGCGAACACGTCTGGCAGGTTCACCAGGCTGCGCGCCATCACCGACACGCCGTGCCCGGCCGCCAGCAACTGGCGTACCACATGGGTGCCGATGAAGCCGGTGCCGCCGAGTACCGCCACATCCCAGCTTGCGGCGTTCTGCTTGGGCGGCGGCGCCGGGCGCGGGGCGGGGAACGCCATGTCGCGCAGGTCTTCGCAGGCGCGCACCAGGGCACAGCCAAAAGCACCGTCCAGCTCCGGGGTCCGGCCTTCGTCCAGCGCCGCATGGAACGCGCCCAGGCTCTCGCGCATGCTCACGAAGAAGGCATCGCTGCGCGGCCGCAGCTTCGCAGTGGCCAGGGCGTAGCCGGCGAAGCCGCCCAGCGCGCCACCGGCGATGCCGCCCGCGGTGCGCAGGCCGGACAACGCGCCGTCCAGCGATTCCAGCCAGCGCGTGCGGCCATAGGTGAAGAAGCGGTTGGCGAGGATGTCGGCCACCGCCACCCCGTCGTCGCCCACCACCGTCACCTGCCAGAACGGAAAGCCCTGCCCCACGGCGAAGCGCAACTGCGCCGGCAGGTCGCGGCAGGCCAGCGAGACGTTCAGCGTGCCCACGAAGTCGCGCCCCGGCGCGATCTCGATGGCCGGCCCCGGCAGCGCCTGCATCCGCTCCACCGGGCCGGCCAGCGCCAGTATCTGCGACAGCGGGTGCACTGCCTGCTCCAGCAGGATATTGCCCGGCTCGCGGAACATCCAATGGCCGAATTGCCGCGCGGCCATCTGACGCAGCGGCACGTTATAGACGCAGCCAACATAGGTAGGCCGCCCCAGCTCCCCCCGCCGCACCGCGTCGCGCAGGCGGGCGAAGGCGGGGTGATGAACAAAGTTCTGGTTCACCCCGAGTGCTACACCGCCCTCGGCCGCGGCACCGATCAGCCGCTCGCATTCCGCGCTGCCGGTTGCCAGCGGCTTTTCCAGCAGCACCGGGATGCCGGCCTTCAGGAACGGCTCGGCGGCACCGGCATGGATGTCGGGCGGCACCAGCACATGGGCGCGGTCGAAGCCGCCCTGGGCCAGGGCCGCCTCGACGGAGGCATGCACGTTCGTCGCACCGGCAGCCTTGGCGAGGCTGCCCGCGGCGTCGAGGTTGGGGTCCACCACGGTGGTGACCTGTTGGCCCTTCAGGCTGCGCAGCGCGTCGGCATGCACGCGGGCGATGAAACCGGCGCCGACCAGGCAGATACGACTCATATTCTCAGGCCACCGCCAGGGTCGGGCCGGCCATTTGGCCGGTGGCGGCGGGGATCTCGTGGGCCAGGAAGCCCTCGAATACCAGCAACTGCCACAGCACCGTGCTGTGGTCGAAGGCGGCGGCCTCGTGCTCGTCGAGCAAGCGGGCGATGGCCGGGCGTTCGAACAACCCGCTGTCGAGCATCGGCGCGCCCAGCAGGCGTTCGCGCAACCGCCCGATCCCCGCGCGGAACGGCGCGGCGAGCGACGTCGCGAAACCCTGCTTGGGCCGGAAGAGCAGCTTGTCCGGCAGCAGCGGCCGCAGCGCGTGCTTGAAGATGTATTTCCCCTCGCCGCGGCGCAGCTTCAGATGCGACGGCAGGCCGAGGCCCCATTCGACGAAGCGATAGTCGAGGATCGGCGCGCGAACCTCCAGCGAATTGGCCATGCTGGCACGGTCCACCTTGGTGAGAATGTCGCCGACCAGCCAGGTATGGATGTCGGCATACTGCGCCTGCAGCAACGCATCGTCGGTGCCGGCCTCGTCCATCAGCGCGGGGATGCGCGCCCCGGCGTCGTGGCCATCAAGCCGGGCTGCCAGCAGCGGCGAGAACAGGGCACGGCGCTGGGCGTCGTGCACGCGGGTGACGGTGCGCAGGTAGCCGGCGGCCGAGTCCAGGCTCAGTTCTGTCAGCGTGTATTTCGCCCGCAGCCAGCGCGGCGCCCAGTCGAGCTTGGGGTAGGCGCGGGCCAGCGGGCCGAGGAAGGAACGCCGCAGCCTGGCCGGGATATACGACCGCACCGCCTCATTCAGCCGGTGCCAGCGATAGCGGCGGTAGCCGGCGAACACCTCGTCGCCGCCATCGCCGGAGATCGCCACGGTGGCATGGCGGCGGGCCAGCGCGCACACGTTGAAGGTGGGCACGGAGGACTGGTCGCCGAACGGCTCGCCGAAGATGCGCCCCTGCAGCCGCGCCGCGTCGATGTAGTCAACCGCCGCCGCCGCCTCATTGTGCTGCACCGTGCCGTAGCGCTGCGCCACCATCTCGGCATAAGGCGTCTCGTCCTCGGCGCCGGCGAAGCCGATGGTGAAGGTGTCGAGCGGCCGGTCGCGCTGGCGGGCGGCCAGCGCCACCACCGCGCTGGAATCGACCCCGCCGGACAGGAACGCCCCCAGCGGCACGTCGGCGATCATGCGCTGGCCGACGCTGTGGCTCAGCTGGTCGATCAGGGCACGGGCGGCCTCGCGCCCGTCCATCGGCGTGATCGCCGTCGGCACGGTCCAGTAGCGGCGTGGAATCGGGCGCCTGGTGTCGCGGTCGATCTGCATGAAGTGGGCCGCCGGCAACTTGGCGATACCCTCGTAGATCGTTCCGGGATCGGGGATGTAGCCATAGGCGAAGAAATCGTCCACCGCCGTGGCGCTCACCCGCCGCGCCAGCCCCGGCACCGCGGCGAACGACGACAGCTCGGAGGCGAAATACAGGCTGCCATCGGGCAGGCGCGCATAATGCAGCGGCTTCTTGCCCAACCGGTCGCGCGCCAGGAACAACGTGCCGCGCCGGCGGTCCCACAGCGCGAAGGCGAACATGCCGTTGAGGTGCTGCAGGCAGTCCGCCCCCCACTCCTCCCAGGCATGGATGATTGTCTCGGTGTCGCAGTTGGTGCGGAACACGTGGCCACGCGCCTGCAGCAGCGGCACCAGGTCCCGGTAGTTATAGATCATCCCATTGAAGACGATGACCACCGAACCGTCCTCGTTGAACATCGGCTGCACCCCGCCCGCGGGGTCGATGATCGCCAGGCGGCGATGGCCGAATCCCAGGCCGGGTTCGGCGTGGAAACCATCGCCATCCGGGCCGCGATGGCTGAGCGACGCGGTCATGCGCCGCAGCACGCCCATGTCCACCGGGCCGCCATCGGGACGGAATATGCCTGCCAGCCCGCACATCAGTCCGCTCGATCCGTCATCGTGTCCCTTGCCATCAAATCAATGCGCCCTAATCAATCCGCCCAAATTTATGCGCCCGAATTAATTCCCCGGCCCGATCACCGACCGGAAGCCGTGCCCCGGTGGCGACGGAAGGCCGGCGCACCTTCCAATGAAATTCCGCCCGCACCCGTCCGACGCAAGCTTTCGCAATAATATAGCGTTGTAAACCCTTCCGCCATGTTACCGCGCAAGCAGCGCCAGCGGCAGCGCCATCCTGCCCGTGCGGGGTCACCAATTCGTCAATTTTGGCCCATGATGCGCCAGGAGGATTCGCCATGACCGACGCCACAGCCCTGCTTGCCCGCTTTCGCCTGGACGGAAAGGTAGCCGCCATCACCGGCGGCGCCAGCGGCATCGGCCTGGCCGCCGCCCAGCTGATGCACGAAGCCGGCGCCCGCGTCTGGCTGCTCGACCGCGACCCGGCGGCGGCACAGTCGGCCGCTTCGGCCATGGGAACACCTGCCAGGGGCTTGGGCATGAACGTCGCCGACGAGGCCCAGGTGGATGAGGGTTTTGCCGCCATCGCCGCCGCCGAAGGCCGGCTCGACATCCTGGTGAACAACGCCGGCACCGCCATCCGCCGCCCCTCGGTGGAACTGAGCCTGGCGGACTGGCAGACGGTGGTGGACGTGAACATGACCGGCGCCTTCCTGTGCGCCCGCGCCGCCGCCCGGCACATGCTGGCGTTCGGCCAGGGCGGGGCGATCGTCAACACCGCCTCCATCATGGGGCTGTCGGGCGGCGGGCTGTACCCGAACATTTCCTACCAGACCACCAAGGGCGCCATCGTGAACATGACCCGCGCGCTGGCGGTGGAATGGGCGCGCCAGGGCATCAGGGTGAACGCGGTGGCGCCCACCTGGGTGCGCACCGGCTTCATCGCCCCGCTGCTCGACAAGCCCGAAGTCGTCGCCGAGATGGAACGGGTGACGCCGATGGGCCGCCTGGCCGACCCCGAGGACGTCGCCACGGCCATCCTGTTCCTGGCCAGCCCCGCCGCCGGCATGGTGACGGGCCATACGCTGGCGGTGGATGGCGGGTTCCTGGCGCAGTAGCCCGGCCAACCCGCCGGCGTGAGGCTCAGCTGAACTGGCCCTTCTTGATCCGATGGCCGGCCACGGCACACCATTCCATCTCGTAGCTCGCCAAATTGTACTGGCTGGAGTGGGTACAAAGATAGCGAATGAATGCGTTCGCCTCGCCCACGCTGGACAGGCTGACCTCGCCCCGATTGGGATCGAACAGGAGGACATCGGTCTTGGAGACCACCTGGACCGCGATGGCGTGGTTGAAGCCGCCCTGCCCCACGAGGTCGCCGCTCGCCGCCGCAGCCTTCTGCCGCCCGGTCAGGATGATCAGGCTGAAGCCCTCCTTGTCCTTCAGGTCGCCACTCTTCACCGCCACGCTGTCGCGGTTGACCAGCCCGGTCTCGGCCTTCACCCGCTCCATCGCGTCGACCATCTTGATGACCGAAGACTTGCCACGCTGGCCGAGCTGGACGTCGCGGATGTCCTGAACCATCTTGCCCGCGCCCGGCATCGCAGTGGCGGGCAGCGTCGCGCAGGCGCGATGGCCGGGCTTGAGCCAGGCGAGGAAATCCTCGCCGTTCGCCTTCTTGATGATCCACCAGGCCGACAGCCCGAAGCACACGCCGAAGCTGGTGCCGGTCCCCTGCCACGCCACCCATCTTCCGCCCTCGAGTGTCAGTCGCGCCCCACCCGGAATGCTGGCCGGCCGGTGGGCGTGGGTCTCCAGAACTTCCGAGGCATACCATCGGATATCCGCGCCCTGCCTGTATTCGAACACATAGGCAACCACCGTCGACCCTCCGTTGGCTGATCGCGAACAACATACACGAAGCGCAACGCTTCCGGGAAGCATATGCAAAACGGTTCCCCCACGTCGCGGTACCAGTCTATCAAGCGGCAGATGCCCGGGTCCGTCTGCCACGGCACCGCGCGTCCGCCGTCAGGGAGGCAGGGCACCAATGTCGGACGAACGACCCGCCGCGGAGGTCAACACCGCGGTCGACGACATGGAATTCGCGAGCGCGCGGCGGGAATTGCCCGGCCTGCTGGGCACCGCGTGGCGGGTGCTGGCCAGCGCCTTCGTCGTGTTCCATTTGTGGATCCTGCTGGTCCAGCCGATCGACCCGACGGTTGCGCGCGCGATCCATGTCTTCTTCGGCGCCGCCCTCGGCTTTTCGCTGTTCGCCGCGCGCGCCAGCGTCACGGCGGGGCGCCATGTGCCGATCATGGACTGGGTGCTGATCGCCGCCAGCATCGCCCTGCCGTTCCACTACATGCTCGATGGCGACGGCATCGAGATGCGCAGCTTCATGGGGCCGAACACCACCGACCTCGTGGTGGCCGGCGTGGGCATCCTGCTGGTGCTGGAATTCGCTCGGCGCACCGCGGGGCTGGTGATGCCGATCATCGTGCTCACCTTCATCGCCTACTGCTTCGCCGGGCCGTTCCTGCCGGGCATCCTGTTCCACCGCGGCGTCGCCTTCGACCAGCTTCTGGTGGAGCTGTTCAACAACAACGGCGTGCTGGGCACCATCGTGCAGGTCAGCGCCAGCTTCATCATCATGTTCGTGGTGTTCGCCACCTTCCTGCAGAAATCGCGCGCCGGCGACTATTTCAACGACCTGGCCCTGGCCCTGGTCGGCCGCCTGCGCGGCGGGCCGGCCAAGGTGACGGTGCTGTCCGGCATCATGTTCGGCGCCGTCTCCGGCTCGGCGGTGGCCAACGTGGTGGCCTCCGGCGCCTTCACCATCCCGATGATGCGCCGCGTCGGCTACGACCGCGCGACGGCCGGCGCGATCGAGGCGACCAGCTCCACAGGCGGGCAGATCACGCCGCCGGTGATGGGTGCGGGCGCCTTCATCATGGCCGAGGTGCTGGGCATCCCCTACACCGAGATCGCCCTGGCCGGGGTGATCCCGGCGCTGCTGTTCTATTTCGCCAACTACACGCATTGCGACCTCAACGCCCGCAAGCTGGGCATCCGCGGCCTGGCGCGCGAGGACCTGCCGCGCTGGGCCACCATCCTGCGCACCGCCTACATGGCCTCGCCGCTGGTGCTGCTGATCGTCATGCTGGTCCAGGGCTACTCGCCGTTCCGTGCCGCCGCCTGGGGCATCGCGGCCACGCTGGTGATCATGCTGGCCACCGCCCTGGTGCACCGGCTGGTGGTGCAGCGCCAGGGCGCGGCCGGCATCGCCTCGGCGATGGTGGAGACGGCGCGCGAGGTGTACGACGCGCTGCACGGCAGCATGAAGGAGGTGATGCAGCTGATCGCGGTCTGCGCCGCGGCCGGTATCGTCGCCGGCGTCATCGGCGTCACCGGCATTGGCGGGCGCTTTGCCTCGATGCTGCTGGACGTGGCCGGCACCTCGTCGCTGCTGGCCATGATGTTCGCGATGGTGGTGGCGATCATCATGGGCATGGGCGTGCCCACCACGGCCGCCTACGCCATCGCCGCCGCCGTGGTCGCCCCCGGGCTGATCAGCATCGGGGTGGCGCCGCTGGTGGCGCACATGTTCATCTTCTACTTCGCGATCCTGTCGGCCATCACGCCGCCGGTGGCGCTGGCCTCCTTCGCCGCGGCCTCCATGGCGCGGGCCGACATGTGGCGCACCAGCGTGATCGCGCTGAAGCTCGGGCTGGCCACCTTTATCGTGCCCTACATGTTCTGGCTGTCGCCGGCGCTGCTGGCACAGGGATCGCTCATCGAGATCCTGCCGCCCTTGGCCACCGCCCTCGCCGGCGTCTACCTGCTGGCCTGCGCGACCGAGGGCTGGATGCGCAACGGCGCGCTGCCCCTGCCGCTGCGCCTCGCCTCGGGGGCGGCCGGGCTGATGCTGATGATCCCGGAATGGGCCACCGACCTCACCGGCCTGGCAATCGGCATCGCCCTGCTGGCGTGGCAGCAGCGCCGCTTCCCGGTGGAAGCGCCAGCGCGACAGCCGATCACCGGCAGCGCGACCTGAACGTGGGATAGTTCATGAAACGCAAGGCCAGGGGCTTCACCCCTGGACCCCAGCAGGGGCCCGAGCCCCCTGCACCCTCGTAAACTGATGGGGGTCTGGGGCCTCCAGGCCCCAGCGGGTCCAGGGCGGAGCCCTGGACTTGGCCGACCAGCCTAGCTCACGCCATCACCAAGCTGTCCGGGATCTTCTGCCCCACCTCGCGCAGGTAGCGCGCCGCACCGGGGTGGTAGGGCAGGAAGGTGTTCTTCGTGGCGTTCGCCGCCACCGTCGCAGCACCTGCCGAGATCACCTGGGTCAGCTTCGCATTCTGGCCAAGCACCGCCTTCACCGCCTCATACACCAGGTCCTCGGGCAGCGACTTGTGGCCGATGGCGAAGTTGAACATCCCCACCACGCTCAGGTCGCGGCCCGACGTGCGATAGGTGGCCGCCGGAATGGTGCCGGGCGACAGTTCCGGATACGCCTTGGTCAGGCTCGCCACCTCGGCCGCGGTGAAGTCCAGGAAGTTCACCTGCCCCTGCGTCTCGGCTTCCGAGAAGGCCGGGATCGGCACGCCGGAGGCGAACAGGAAGGCGTCGAGCAGGCCGTCCTGCAACTGCCCGGTCATGTCGCTGCCCGAGCCGAAGCGGATGGCCGAGGGCTTCACGCCCAGCGTCTCCAGCATCAGCGGGAAATAGGTGCCGGGGGTGCCGCCGCGCGGGCCGACGCCGATGTTCTTGCCGGCCAGCTGCGCCATGCCGGTGATGCCGCTGCGCTTCAGCGCGATGCCATGGAACGGCGTGTCGTACATCGGGAACAGCGCGCGGATGTCGCGGAACTGCTTGCCCTGGGTCCAGGCGCCCTGCCCGTTCCAGGCCTGCAGCGCCACGCCCATGGTGGCCATGCCCATCTCGACTTCGCGGCTGTTGACCAGCACGATGTTCTGGTTGGGGCCCTGGGTGGCGCGGTAGGACACGTTGACCCCCGTCGCCTCCTGCACAAGCTGGCCCCAGGCGGGCCCATACAGCGCATAGGTGCCGCCGGGCGCGGCCGTGCCCATGTTCAGCGCACGCGGCCACGCGGCATTGCGCGGCTGCGCCTGGGCGGTTCGAACAAGGGCGGGCGCGGCCAGACCGATGGCGACACCGGTCAGAAGTTGGCGACGAAGCATGACATTTCCCCTGGGATGAGTGTCAGGCCCGGCTGAGGCCGGAATACCTCGGGGGGAGATGGGGGCAGGGGCAACGAAATGCAACCACAATGAGGCGGCGGCGGGGTGCGCCTCCGCCGCCACGTCGCCTACAGGATCGCCGAATGAACGAAGTTGGCGACCAGGTCCAACCGCCGGCTGTGCCACGGGTCAGGGATGCGGCAGTTCGTCAGATAGGCGAACGACACCCCGGAATCCGGGTCGGCCCAGCAATAGGAGATGCCCGCCCCGCCATGGCCATAGGTGCGCGGCGAGGCGATCGAGCCCAGGCCGCGGATGGTCGGCGTGATGCCGCGAAGATGTGGGCCGAGGCCACGATGCATCGGCATGCCCATGTATTGGTCCACCATGTCCCCGGTCCAGTTGCGGACGGCGTAGGCCACCATGCGCGGCGAGACGACGCGGTTGCCGCCGAGTTCGCCCCCGTTCAGCATCATCTGGTACAGCGCCGCCATGCCGCGTGCCGTGGCATAGCCGCCGGCGCCCGGCGAGCCCGCCTTCTTCCACGCCGCGGTGTTGTTATCCGCGATCGGCGCGGTGCCGCCGCCTTCCTTCGGCGCCACCATCTCGATCTCGCGCCCCATCGCCGCCTCGGGCAGGCCCACATACATGTCGCCGCCCAGCCCCAGCGGCGCGATCACCTGTTCGCGGATGAAGGCGCGGAAATCCTGGCCGGTCAGCGCCTCGATCAGCACCGCCAACACCCAGTGCGCCGACTGGCCGTGGTAGTGCAGGCGCGAGCCGGGCGAGTGGTCCAGCGTGAAGTTGCACACCGCCTCGCGCCGCGCCGCCATGTCTTCCCAGCCGGCCTGCGGCATCTGGGCAAACGGGAAGCCGCCCTGGTGGGTGATCACCTGCATGATGGTGATGTCGCCCTTGCCGTTACGGGCGAATTCGGGGACGTGGTCGGAAACCTTGTCCGAGAACCGGAACGCGCCCTGCTCGGCCAACGCCCAGATGGCCACCGCGGTGATCACCTTGGTGTTGGAAAACAGCAGCCACAGCGTGTCGTCCGAAGCGGCGCGCCCGGGTGCGGCCATGCCGAAGCTGCGGTTCAGCACCAGCTTGCCATGGCGGGCAATGGCGATCTGCGCGCCGGGATAGGTGCCATCGGCGATATGCCCCTCGATCAGGGCCACCAGCCGCGCGATCTGCCCGGCACGCAGCCCGGCGGATTCAAGGTCGGTGGTGGGCAGTGGATATCCGCTCATGGCGCGCTCCCGGCTGTTCCTGAGAGCATCGGATGGAATGCCCCGATCGGCAAGCGAGCCAGGGGCCAGGCCGCTACTCCACCCGCAACGCCCCGCGCAGTTCCACCACCGCGCCGGGGTCCTCGCTGGCCGCCAGGCGGGTTGCCGCCAGCACCGCGAAGCGCTGCAAAAGGGCGCGCCGCCGGCTCGGCGACAACGGATGAGCCGGTGCCGCGCGCACCAGTTCGGCCAGCCGCTCGGCCACCACGATCAGCCCGGTTTCCGCCGGGATCAGCCCTTCCGGGAAGTCGAGGTCGACCGCGAAGAACAACGCGTCGCAGTAATCGCGGTATTCCGGCCACTTCAGGTCGGTCTGGAAGTCGCGCAGCCCGGACTTGACCTCGATGCAGACGAAGCCGCCATCCGGGCGCAGCGCCATGATGTCCGCGCGGCGGCCGTTCGGCAGCGACATCTCATGCACCGGCGCCCAGCCAAGCTGCAGGCACAGCCGCGCGGCGGCCCGGCGCACCAGCAGCGTGCGTTCCGGAAAGCTCTCCCCGTTCATTCCAGCAATGCGTCAATTGCCTGGGCCAGCGCCACGTCCCGCGCACTCAGCCCGCCGGCGTCATGCGTGCTCAGCACGATCTCCACCTTGTTATACACGTTCGACCACTCCGGATGGTGGTCGTGCTTCTCCGCCAGCAGCGCCACCCGGGCCATGAAGCCCCAGGCGGCGCTGAAATCGGCGAAGCGGAACCCGCGCGCAATCGCGTCCCGATCCGCCATCACCCGCCACTCCGGCACCAGGGTTGCGAGTTCCGCGCGCTGTGCCGCATCGAGCCGATCGACCATTGCAACCTCCTGCTTGACCGCGCCGCCCCCGCCGTGCCGAGGTGCGGCCATGACCCAGCATGCCCGCCCTGCCCCCCGCTTCACAACGCCCCCGGATGCCGAGGCCATCGCCGCCCTGGCCGAACGGGCGATCGCCGGCATTCCCGCCCGCCTGCGCCAGCACGTGCGCAACCTCGGCATCTCCGTGGAGGACCTCGCCGAGGACGAGGTTCTGGAAGACCTGGGCATCGAAAGCGCCTGGGAACTCACCGGCCTCTACCAGGGCATTCCGCTGGGCGAGCGCAGCCTGTCCGACATCGCCCCCCTGCCCGACCGCATCGTACTCTACCGCTTGGCCATCCTGTTCGAATGGATCGAACTTGGCGAGGACCTCTACCGCCTGGTGCGCAACGTGGTGATCCACGAAATCGCCCACCATTTCGGCTTCAGCGACGCCGATATCGAGGCGCTGGAGGGCGAGGGCGGCAGCTAGTGGTGCGATCCAAACGCTTGCTGTCCAAGCGTTTGGTGAATCGCCCCACAAAATCAAGATAGTGGTCCGACTCTGACGGCACTATCCGTCAGATTCGGGTCACTAGAGAAATACACGGCCCAACGGGCGCTGCTTCTACGGCCGCGTGGCGGTGATCCCGCCATCCACCACGATCTCGGTGGCGGTGACGTAGTGCGCCTCGTCGCTGGCCAGGAACAGCACGGCATGCGCCACGTCCCACCCGTCGCCCATGCGCCCGATCGGCACGCGGGCATTGCGCTCGGCAATCAGCTTCTCGGCATCGTTGCCGCCGATCTGGCGCGCCAGCCGCTCGGTCACCAGCGGCGTGTTCATCAGCCCTGGCACCACCGTGTTGCAGCGGATGCCCTTCTTGGCGTTGTCGATGGCGATCGCCTTGGACATGCGGATGACACCCGCCTTGCTGGCGGCATAGGCGATGTATTGCCGGCCCGGCTGGTCGCGCACGCCCGCCACCGAGGCGATGTTGACGATCACCCCCTTCTGCTGCGCCTGCATCACCGGCAGCACGTGCTTGCAGGCGAGGAACACGGTTTTCAGGTTGAGGTTCATCTGCGCGTCCCAGACCTCCTCCTCCATCGCCACCGGATCGCCCGGCGCCGAGCCGCCCACGTTGTTCACCAGGATGTCGATGCGGCCATGGCGGGCGAGGCAGGCAGAAACGGCCGCCTGCACGTCCTCGCCATCGGTCATGTCGCAGCGCACCGCCGCCGCCTTGTTGCCCTCGCCGTGGATGGTGGCGACGGTGGCCTCGGCGGCGGCGAGGTTCACGTCGGTGCCGAACACCACCGCCCCCTGTCGCGCCATCAGCACCGCGGTCGCCCGCCCGTTGCCCCAGCCCTCGCCCACCGATCCCATGCCGGAGATGAAGGCGATCTTCCCGTCCAGGCGCAGCATTGCTTTCGCTCCCTACCCTTGCCCGCGCAGCCTATTCTGGCTGGGCGTCCTTCTCCAACCGGCCGCGCAGCCGCCTACCCAATGCCAGTTCGGTGACGATGCCATGCAGCGTGCGCAACTCCTGCTGCGTCACCTCGCCGCGCTGGAAGAAATGGCGGATGTTGCGCACCATGCCGGGCCGCTTCGGCAGGTTCTTGAGGAACCCGCAGGCATCGAGCTGGTCCACCAGGTGCACCAGGAAATTCTCCAACTCGCCCTTGTTGGCAACCTTGGTCTCGTTGGTCATGAGCGTGCGCGGCATGGTCTCGTCGGCCGCCGTCCACCACTCATAGGCCATCACCATCACCGCCTGGGCCAGGTTCAGCGACATGAAGCCGGGGTTGAGCGGATAGCGGATCAGCGCATCGCAACAGGCCATGTCGTCGTTGTCCAGCCCCGCCCGCTCCGGCCCGAACAGCAGGCCCACGCGCAGGTCGCGCGCGCAAATGGAACGCAACTCGGCCGCCGCCCCGCGCGCCGTCAGCACCGGCTTGATGATGTGGCGCGGCCGCGGGCAGGTGGCGAACACGTGGTGCAGATCGGCCACCGCCTCGGCCACCGTGTCGTGCAGGGTGAGTTCGTCCAGGATGCGGTCCGCACCCGAGGCATTGCGCCACGCCGCCGCCTGCGGCCAGCCGTCGCGCGGCGCCACCAGGCGCAGATGGAACAGCCCGCCATTGCCCATGGCGCGCGCCACCGCACCGATATTGTCGGCCAGTTGCGGGCGCACGAGAATGACGACCGGCACATTGCCCAGCGGCGCTAGGTCGGCGCCGCCGTCGCGACCGGTCACCGCCGCCGCCAGATGGTGCCCTGCGCGCTGTCCTCCAGCATGATGCCCTGGGCTTCCAGCTCCTTGCGGATCGCGTCGGCGCGGGCGAAATCCTTTGCCTTGCGGGCGGCGATGCGTTCGGCGATGGCGGCATCGATGGCAGCGGTGTCGGCATCGCCATGGAACCAGTTCGGGTCCTGCAACAACCCCAGCAGGCCGCCGGCCGCGCGCAGCCCGGAAGATGCCTCAACATCGCCGGCCATCGCCCGGTCGGCCAGCGCATGCATCTCTGCAATTGCCTGCGGCGTGTTGAGGTCGTCGCACAGCGCGGCCATCACGCCCTCCGGCACCTCGCCAATTGGCGCCGGCGCGCGCTCAAGCGCTCGGTACCAACGGTCGAGCTCCTTCTTGCACTCGCCCAGCAACTCGTCGGAATATTCGATCGGCGCGCGGTAATGCCCACGGATCAGCAACAGGCGCACCACTTCGCCCGGCCAGCGCTCCAGCACCTGATGCACGGTGAAGAAGTTGCGCAGGCTCTTGCTCATCTTCTCGCCGCCGATGCGCAGCATGCCGTTGTGCACCCAGTAGCGGGCGAAGCGGCTGCCGGGGAAGGCGCACAGCGACTGCGCATATTCGTTCTCATGGTGCGGAAAGATCAGGTCGTTGCCGCCGCCATGGATGTCGAAGCTCTCGCCCAGATGCTTCCACGACATCGCCGAGCACTCGATGTGCCAGCCCGGCCGACCGGGCCCCCAGGGCGAATCCCACGCCGGCACGCCGGGTGGCGAGGGCTTCCACAGCACGAAATCGCCAGGGTCGCGCTTGTACGGCGCCACGTCGACGCGCGCGCCCGCGATCAACTCGTCGCGCGAGCGGCCCGAGAGCTTGCCGTAGTCGGAAAAACTCGGCACCGCGAACAGCACATGGCCGTCGGCGACATAGGCGTGGCTGCTGTCGATCAGCCGCTCGATGATGCGGATCATCTCGGCGATATGCTCGGTCGCCCGCGGCTCGATATCGGGCGGCAGCGCGCCAAGCCGGCGCATGTCCTCGTGGTATTCCGCGGTGGTGCGCGCGGTGATCTCGGCGATCGGCACCCCGCTCTCGGCGGCGCGCGCGTTGATCTTGTCGTCCACGTCGGTGATGTTGCGCACATAAGTCACGCGCGGATACAGAAGCCGCAGCAGCCGCACCAGCACGTCGTAAACCACCACCGGGCGCGCATTGCCCACATGCGGGCGGTCGTAGACCGTCGGTCCACAGACGTACAGCCGCACATGGCCAGGGTCGAGCGGCACGAAGGTTTCGCGCCGCCGGGTCAGGCTGTTGTGCAGACGCAGTTCGGGCATGGGTCCGTTCACCGTTGGGGGCGCCTGTTGTCCCACCGCCACGGCCCGCGAATCAACGCCCATCGCCGAACACGTGCCATGAGCAACGCCAGGCGCAGCCGAAAGCCTCAGCGCCAGCCGGGCGCCGGCACCTTCTTCACCCGCGACATGATATCCTCGAAGGAGTCGATCTGGTCCTCCCAGAAGGCATCGATCAGGTCGCGGTTGGCGGTGGCCCAGGTGGCGACGCGCTCGAATTCGCGCGCATGCAGGCCGCCGGCGATCTGCAGCACGATCGGCTCCAGCGCCAGCACGGTCACCAGCGCCGGGTCGTACCGCCCACCGGGCGTCACCTCGATCACGATGCCATCGCGCCCGTTGGACCGTTGCAGCCACACCACCTGCGCCAGACCGGTGACATGGGACTTCAGGCTGATGGTCTGGCGCAGCGGCTGGCCGGGTGGCGGCATCGACAGCAGCGGCTCGGGCGGCGGCGGCTGGCGATACACAGGCACCCGGCGCGGCGGTCCGCCATCCTCAGCTTCAGCCACGGCCGCCCTCGGCTCCGCAGACGGCGGCGGCGCGGCGCGCACCTCCGGCTGCTCCTCGGGAATCTCCTCCTCCTCCGGCGGCTCCGCCACGGGCGGCCGCGCGGCAGGTGCCGTCGAACGCAGCCGCAACCGGGTCGACGGTGCTGGCGCCGCCGGCACGGGCGGCGGCACGACGACCGGTGCGCGAGCCGGGATCGGCGCGGGCGCCTCGGCGGTGCGGGCGGAGAAGCCGACGCCGATGGCATCGTCCTCGATCTCCAGCGCCGGACAGGCGGCGCGCAACCGCGCCAGGGCCTCGCCGAACTGCGCCTGGAACGCATCCGCGTCCTGGCCCGCGGCGCCGAAGCGGGTTTGCAGTTCCGGCCAGGATTCCGCCAGCACCGTCTGGTCCTCCTGCTCCGGCAGGGCAAGGGCGAGCGAGGCGTAGATATCCAGCGCCAGCGCCGAATCATGCAATGCCGTAATGACGGCACGGTCCAGCGCCACCTTGTCGCGCGCCAGGCTGTCCAGGAAGCGGGCGTTCAGCCGCACCGCCTGGCGCCACTCCAGCGCCACCGCCCGCGGCCGGCCACGGGCATCAAGCACGCTCAGTCCCGGCCCGCCATCCACCGACACGATGATGCGGCACGACAGCAGCGCCGCCACCTGGGCCTCCAGCGCCTTGGCCGATGTCGCCGCCAGGGCCGGGTCGATCGTGGCCGCCAGCGCCGCGGCATCCTCGCCCAGCGCCACCTGCACCTGGTCGCCGCGCAGGGCGGTGTCGCACAGGTACATCAGCAGCCGGCGCAGCCACACGCCGCCGGGCACGCGGTCGCGGTCGCTGCCTGGCTCGATGGCCACGCTGGTGCCGTCGATCTCGCGCCGCCAGGGATCGCGCCCGCCCGGCCCGGCCGGCAGGGCGAACTGGCAAAATCCCGGATGGTACCAAATTATTTCAGCGTCGGCGGCCGGATTGGCGCCTTCGGCCGCGCGTGCGCGCAATTCAGGAAGAATGGTCGTGCTCCAGCAGGCAGGGTGGGCGTGAAATGGGCCACCGCACGGCGCGGAATCCAAAAAGCCGGTCCCGGCAGGCAGCGGAACCATGCCGATAGGCGCAATCCCGCGCGGGATCAAGGCGCGATCAAGCCGGGCGGCGAAATCCCAGCAGCGGCAGCGATGCAATTATGGTGAAGGCAGCCCCGGCGGCAAGCACCCAAAGCGTCACATCCGGCCCCATCCTGTCCAGCAGAACAGCCCCCAGCGACGGCGATGCCGCCTGCGCCAACAGGGTCGGCATGGCCAGCCGGCCCATCAGGCTCGGGTATCCCTCGCGCCCGAACAGCGCCAGCGGCAACGTCCCGCGCGCGATCGAGCGAATCCCGGAGCCGGAGCCGTACAGCAGCAGCCCGGCCGCCGCCAGCGACGGGTCGCCGAACATCAGCCCCAGCCCGCCCGCCGCCAACACGTTCGACGCGATCAACGTCCACACCGGGTGGAAGCGCCGGCCGATCGCCGCCTCGATGAGGCGCGCGCCCACCTGGCTTGGCCCGATCAGCGCGCCCAGCGCCACGGCCACCGCAAGTTCCACCCCGCGCGCCTGCAACAGCGTCAGCAGATGCACCGACACCACGGTCATGATCACCGAGGCGAGCGTGAAGTTCACCGCCAGCAGCCAGAACGCCACACGCATGCGCGCCGACAGCACCACGCCGCCCGCCCGCGCGGCTCCCGGCGCCGGCGCCGGCACCGCCTGCTCGCGCGGCAGGCCGAACACATACAGCGGCAGGATCACCGCCAGCGCGATCACCCCATAGGCGACGCAGGCCCCGCGCCAACCCACCTGCTCCACCAGCACCGCCGAAAGCGGCCAGCACACGGTACTGGCGAAGCCGCCGTACAGCGTCAGCATGGTGATGGCGCCACGCGCCTGCTCGCCATAGATGCGCCCCAGCGTGGCGAAGGCCGGGTCGTACAACCCCGCCCCCATCGCCGCCCCCAGCACGCACCATCCCGCCACGTAAACCGGAATGTTCGGCGCCGCCGCCAGCACCGCGAAGCCCACCGCCAGCAGCACCGCACTGCCGGCCAGCACCGGGCGCCCGCCGAACCGCTCGATCAGGCTGCCAACCCGCGGCGACACCAGGCCCGACACCAGGAAGCCGATCGACAGCCCGCCGACGATCCACGGCAGGCCCCAGCCGGTATCCTCGTCGATCGGCCGCGCCAGCACCGCGATCAGGTAATAACTCGACCCCCAGGCAAGGATCTGCGCCAGCCCCAACGCCCCCACCACCAGCCAGCGCGGTCGGTTCATCGGCGGTGGTGCGGTATTGTATTCATGGACAGCAGCCTAGGACTTTGGCGCCGCCCAACAAGGCAGGCCGGCGGAAATACCGCCTAAAGGGCCGCGCGAATTTCCGCCAACCCCCGCCGCGCCGTGCCGTCCGGGGCGAAATTGGCCGGGTCGAGCCAGGCAACCAGCGCATCGCGGCAGCGCGGCCATTCGTCGGCGGTGATGCTGTACCAGTCGGTGTCGCGCTGCCGGCCCTTCACCGTCAGGTGCATGCGGTGGCGGCCCTCGTAGGTGAAGCCCAGCCGCTCGGCCGCGCGCTTGCTCGGGGCGTTCAGCGCATTGCACTTCCACACCAGCCGGCGATAGCCCAGGTCGTCAGCGGACAGCTTCAGCAGCAGGTACATCGCCTCGCTCGCCGCCCGGGTTCGCTGCATCGCCGGGCCGAACCAGATGTTGCCGATCTCGATGGCCGCGTTCTTCGGCTGAATCTCCATCAGCGTCAGCCAGCCACTGACCACCCCGGTGCTGACCGGCCGCACCGCCCAGGCGATCGGGTCGTGCGTGGTGGAGAAATCAGCCACGAAGCGCGTCATCGCCTCCTGCGACGCGAACGGGCCATAGCCCATGTAGGCCCAGGAATTGTCGCCCGCCGCGCTGCCCGCCTGCACGGCGCGCCACAGCTCCGGCGCGTGGCGCAGGTGCAGCGGCTCCAGCTCCACGTAGCGGCCGCTCAGCTTGGTGCGGGCCGGCAGCGGGCGGGGCGTGGTGTCGACTTCAGGACCGATCGGGGGGGTGCTCATCGCAGCATCCTGGCGCAACAGCGCGAGGGCGCCACGGACCAATCGCCCCCCCACACAGCGGACCGCCTGCCTCGCCTCAGGCCGCCTCCGCCGGGGGTGGCGCGGGGCGGCGCACGCGCAGCCGGCGGATCCGCCTGGCATCGGCCTCCAGGATGCGGAACTCCATGCCCGAGGGATGGCCGATGATCTCGCTGCGCGCCGGCACGCGCCCGGCCAGCGTCAGCACCAGCCCGCCCACCGTGTCGATATCGGCATGGCGCTCGTCGTCGGTCAGCACCGCGCCCACCCGCGCCTCGAACTCCGCCACCGGCAGCCGCGCATCGATATCCAGCGCGCCGTCCGGCCGCTCGGTCACCATCGGCCCCTCGACCTCGTCGTGCTCGTCGCTAATGTCGCCGACGATCTCCTCCACCAGGTCCTCGATGGTCACCAGCCCGTCGATGCCGCCGTACTCGTCCACCACCAGCGCCATATGGATGCGCGCCTGGCGCATCTGCAGCAGCAGGTCCAGCACCGGCATCTGCGGCGCCACCAGCAGCGGCCGGCGCAGGATCGCCTCCAGCGCGAACGCGTCGGGCCGCCCGACATAGGCATACACGTCCTTGATGTGGACCATGCCGATGATGTCGTCGAGCTGCTCGCGATAGACCGGCAGGCGCGAATGACCCTCGGCGCGGATCTGCGCCAGCGCCTCGTCCAGGGTCACGTCGGCGCGCATCGCCACGATATCGGCCCGCGGCACCATCACGTCGTCGGCCTGCATGCCGCGCAGGCGCAGCACGTTGGCGATCAGCGCGCGCTCCTGGCGGTCGAGTTCCTGCACCTCGCCGGGCAGGTGCGGCGAATCGGCCGCCTCCTGCACCAACTCAGCGATGGAATCGCGAACGCTGTGCTCGCCGTTGCGCCCATGGAAGCGGCCGAAGATGCGCCCCAGGAACCCGCCGGGTCCGCGCCCGAAAAGGCGTTCGCGCACGCCAAACCGCGACGTGCTCATGCCCGCCGCCACGGGTTGGGGCAGCCCAGCCGGTGCAGCAGGCGCGCCTCGGCCATTTCCATCCGCCGCGCCGCGCCGGCCAGCGCGTGGTCGTGGCCGCGCAGGTGCAGCATGCCGTGCACCACCAGGTGGCTCAGGTGGTCGGCCACGCGCCTGCCCGCCGCCCGCGCCTCGCGCCGCACCGTGCCCAGCGCCAGCACGATCTCGCCGGGCAGGCCAGGGGCCGCCGGCTCGAAGGTCAGCACATTGGTGGGTTTGTTGCGGTCACGGTGCTGGGCGTTCAGCCGCTTCACCGCGGCATCGCTGTCCAGCACCACCGTAGCCCCGCCGCCGGCGGCACGCGCGGCACGCCGGGCGACCGCCTCGGGATCGCGCAGCCACCGGCGCCAGGCCGGGTCGGCGATCAGGATGGTGACATCGTCCGCGCCGTCCTGCCCAAGGGCGAGGATGGGCGCTGGTGTATTCCGGAGCCCCGCCTGCGCGGGGCTCCAACTAGGGTACGGGTCCATCTACTTTCCTGGGGCACCCGAAGGGGTATCGCCCGAACTGGCACGGCGGCGGGTGGAGGTTTCCTTCTCCGCCACCGCGCGCTGATCATAAGCGTCGACGATCCGCGCCACCAGGGGGTGTCGCACCACGTCACGCTTGTCGAAACGGCATACGGCGATGCCGGGCACGCCCTCCACGGTCTCCAGCGCATCGCGCAGGCCCGAGCGGGTGCCGGCCGGCAGATCCACCTGGGTCAGGTCGCCGGCCACCACCATGTGCGTGCCCTCGCCCATCCGGGTGAGGAACATCTTCATCTGCACCGGCGTGGTGTTTTGCGCCTCGTCCAAAATCACGAAGGCATGGGCCAGCGTGCGCCCGCGCATGAAGGCCAGCGGCGCCACCTCGATCTCCCCGGTGCCCATCCGCCGCACCACCTGCTCGCCCGGCATCATGTCGTGCAGCGCGTCGTATAGCGGGCGCAGATAGGGATCGACCTTTTCCTTCAGGTCGCCGGGCAGGAAGCCCAGCCGCTCGCCCGCCTCCACCGCCGGGCGCGACAGCACGATGCGATCCACCTTGCCGACGGTCAGCATCGCCACCGCCTGCGCCACGGCCAGGTATGTCTTGCCGGTGCCGGCCGGGCCAACGCCGAACACCATCTCGTGCTTGGACAGCATGTCCATGTAGGTCGCCTGGCCGGGGCTGCGCGGCCCGATCGCGCCACGCTTGGTGCGGATCGCCGGCAGGTCGGACAGCGGCAGCCGGGGGTCCTCGATCTCGGCCATGCGGATCGCCGCGTCCACCTCGCTCACCCCCACCGGCTCGCCCCGTTGCAACCGCCGGTACAACCCGTTCAACGCCCCCTGCGCCGCTTCCACCCGCGCGCCCTCGCCGGAAATCGCCACCCGGTTGCCGCGGCAGGCCAGCCGCACCCCCAACCCTTGCTCGATTCGCACAAGATGCCGGTCGTGGTCCCCGAGCAACAGCGACAACAGCGTGTTGTCGGCGAACTGGAGGGTGACGGCGGCGGCGGACGGTGCGCCCGGAGGCGCGGCAAGGTGTGTCAAGCGGGTGTTCTCTCCTGTGACGCGGCTTGTGAGGATCCAATGCTGGGAGTGTGGCTTCCGTTCAGGATTCCCGACAGGGAATTGGTGTGCGCCGCGGCGATTGTCACCGGCACTTCATGTCCGATCAGCCCTGCCGGCCCCATGACATGCACCGGCTGCAACCACGGCGAGCGGCCCATGATCTGGCCGGCATGCCGGCCCGGCCCGGTGAACAGCACATTCACGGTCTGGCCGACGCATCCGGCGTTGAACGCGGCCTGCTGGTCGCGCAGCAGCGCCTGCAACGCCTGCAGCCGCGAATCCGACACGTCCTCCGGCACCTGGTGCGGCGCGCCGGCCGCCGGCGTGCCCGGGCGCGGCGAATACTTGAAGCTGAAGGCGCTGGCGAAACCCACGTCGCGGATCAGCGCCAAGGTCGCCGCGAAATCGGCGTCCGTCTCGCCGGGATGGCCGACGATGAAATCCGACGACAGCGCGATGTCAGGCCGGGCCGCGCGCAGCCGGTCGATGATGGCGCGATACTCGTCCGCCGTGTGCCGCCGGTTCATCGCCGTCAGCACCCGGTCGGACCCCGACTGCACCGGCAAATGCAGGAACGGCATAACCTGCGCCACCTCGGCATGGGCGGCGATCAGCTCGTCATCCATGTCGCGCGGGTGCGACGTGGTGTAGCGGATGCGCAGCAGGCCGGGGATTTCCGCCAGTTCGCGCATCAACCAGCCCAGCGTGGCCGCCCGCCCGCCGGGCCCGTCGCCGTGCCAGGCATTGACGTTCTGGCCGAGCAGGGTGATCTCGCGCGCCCCCTGGCCCACCAGCCGCCGCGCCTCGGCCAGCACCGCGCCGGCCGGGCGGCTCGATTCGGCGCCGCGGGTATAGGGCACCACGCAGAAGCTGCAGAACTTGTCGCAGCCCTCCTGAATGGTCAGGAAGGCGGTCAGCCCCTGCGGCGCGGACGCCTCCGGCAGGTGGTCGAACTTGTCCTCGGCGGGAAAGTCGGTCTCCACCACCGCCCCAGCCGCCCGGCTGGCGCGCGCCACCATCTCGGGCAGCCGATGATAGGTCTGCGGCCCGAGCACGATATCCACATAGGGCGCACGCGCCAGGATCTCCGCCCCCTCCGCCTGCGCCACGCAGCCGGCCACCGCCAGGATGGTCTTTCGCCCGGCCTGCTCGCGCGCCTGCTTCACCAGGCGCAGCCGGCCAAGTTCGGAGAACACCTTCTCGGCGGCGCGGTCGCGGATATGGCAGGTGTTCAGGATCACCATGTCGGCGTCGTCCGGCCCTTCGGCGGCGCCGTAGCCGAGCGGCGCTAGCACATCGGCCATACGGCCGCTGTCGTACACGTTCATCTGGCAGCCCCAGGTGATCATGTGCAGGCGCTTGGGGGTGGGGGTCATCGGCACGGCTCCTTATGCTCCGCCCGGATCCGATCCGGGCCGAAGCAGGGAGCAATGTCGGTCCGCCTGTAGCGGGTCAAGCGCAAGGTCGCGCCAAAGCCTCCTGTCACCATTTTCAGTTTCACCGGCATCGCCGCAGCGCTGTCAAGTCCTGAGCGATCAATCATGTGAAATTGCACCCCTGGGGCGGCCGAGGCAGCCACCCCGGCATGGCGCTAGGCAAATACCGGCCGCGGGGTCTCGGGGGCGGGAGTGCCGATGGTGAGCGGCCGGGCCGGGCGGTTCTGCCGCAGCGTTGCCGCTCCATCGGCCGCCGCCGCCCAGATCGCCCGGGCCAGCGCCTTGCGGTCGGGGAAGTCGCGCGGGTCGAGCGGCGTATGCAGCAGCACGCTGGCGCGCATGCCGCGGTGCTGCGCCAGCCGCCAGAAATGCGAGGCGATATCCATGTCACCATACCAGGCGAACACCGGCCGGCTGGCCCGCCCCATCGGCAACCCGGCGAGCCGGTCGTACACCACCGACACCGGCTGCACGATCGGCGGCATGCCCGCTTCCGTCGCCGGCAGCTGGGCGATCGACAGGAACGCCGAGCGAAAGCTGAGCACCCGCGAGCCGTCCGAGGTGGTGCCCTCGGGAAACAGGATCAGGTTGTCGCCATTGCCCAGCCGCGCGCGCATCTCGTCGCGTTCGCGCCCGGTGCTGCCGCGCTGCCGGCGCACATACACGGTGCGGCCCAGCCGGGCGATGGTGCCGATCACCGGCCAGCGCCCCACCTCCTCCTTGGCGGTGAAGCAGGCATCAAGCTGCGCGCCCAGCACAAGCACATCGAGCCACGACGAATGGTTGGAGACGTACACCACCGGCCGGCCATCCTCGGTGCGCCGCGCCGCGCTGCCGATCACGCGCAGCTTCAGCCCGAGAATGCGGCACATCACGCCCCAATACAGCCGCGCCATCGCCACCTTGCCGCGCCCGGGCAGCACCAGCATCAACGCCTGCACCGCGCCGCACAGCAGCGTCCACGGCAGCACCAACGCCAGGCACAGCACCGGGCGCAGCCGGCGCAGCACGAAGGGCCGGCGCGGCATGTACCACGCGTCGCTGTCGCCTTCGTCGGACGCATGGTCCAGCGGGGTTGTGCGGCCAGACAGCAGGCGGCGCTTGGGGGATTTCATCGCACAACGGAATACGCCGGGCGCGGCCGCCTCACAATGGCAAGGCCGTGATGCTTCGTTGAAACAACGATGGCACACCGGCGACACATACGTGACATGACGCAGGCGCTCGCTATGACAGGCGCGGCGTGCCAGCGTATAGAAAGGGCCATGGCGACACGGCGGGCAATCGTGCGGATCGGCTTGAACGTCGGGCTCGACAGCCTGTTGGCGGTGGGCGCCTACGTGCTCGCCCGCTGGCTGGTCAGCCCCGAACTGGACCCGCTCACCCCGCTCTGGGCGCTGCCCTGGGCCGCACTCGCCCTGCTGCTCGCCGGCCTGCCGTTCCGCCTGCCGGTGCAGTACTGGCGTTTCGCCGGCACCCAGGACCTGCTGGCCGTCGCCGCCGCCGCCATCGCCGCCGCGGCGATATTCCCCGTGGTGCTGCGCGAGGGCGGCGCCGCCATCCCCAGCCCCAGCTTCCCGGTCGCGCACGCCCTCGCCCTCATCGTGCTGCTCGCCGCCCCGCGCCTGGCCTACCGCCTCACCGTCGAGGGCAAGGGCACAGCCGCGCCCGGCGGCACCGGCATCCTGCTGATCGGCGCGGGCGACCCCAGCGACCTGTTCCTGCGCGCGCTGGCCGCCGAACGCGCGCCCCCCTTCCACGTCGCCGGCCTGGTCTCCACCGGCACCGCGCAGACCGGCCGACGCATCAATGGCCAGCCGATCCTGGGTGGCCTCGCCGACCTCGCCGCCGTGCTGGCGCGGCTGCGCGCCGAGGGCCGGCTGCCCGCCACCCTGGTGCTCACCGACCCCAACCTGGGCGGCACCGCGCTCGCCGGCGTCATGGCCTGCGCCGAGCAGGAGGGCGTACGCGTGGCCAGCGCCCCCCGCCTCACCAGCCTGGACCCTGCCCGCCCGTTGGCCGCCAACGGCCTGCAACTCACCCCCGTGGCCATCGAGGACCTGCTGAACCGCCCGCAGGTGCGCCTGGACCGCGAGGGCATGGCCCGCCTGGTCCAGGGCCGCCGCGTGCTGGTCACCGGCGCCGGCGGCACCATCGGCGCCGAGCTTGCCCGCCAGGTCGCAGCCCTCGGCCCGCAGCAGCTTGTCCTGCTCGACAACGGCGAGTTCGCCCTGTGGCAGATCGACCTGGAACTCGGCGAGGCCGCCCCCCTGGTGCCGCGCCACGCCGTCATCGCCGATGTCCGCGACGAGGCCCGCATCCGCGCCGTATTCGAGCAGTTCCGCCCCGAGCTGGTCTTCCACGCCGCCGCCCTGAAGCACGTGCCGATGGTCGAGGCCAACCCCGCCGAAGGCCTGCTCACCAACATCGCCGGCACCCGCGCCGTGGCCGACGCCGCGCGCGCCGCCGGGGCCGCGGCCATGGTGCTCATCTCCACCGACAAGGCGGTAAACCCCACCAGCGTCATGGGCGCCTCCAAGCGGCTGGCCGAGATGTATTGTCAGGCGCTGGACATCTCCGCGCGCACCGCCGGGCGCGGCATGCGCTGCATCACCGTGCGCTTCGGCAACGTGCTCGGCAGCACCGGCAGCGTGGTGCCGCTGTTCCAGCGCCAGCTCGCCCGCGGCGGCCCGCTCACCGTCACCCACCCCGACATGCAGCGCTACTTCATGACGGTGCGCGAGGCCGTCGGCCTGGTGCTGCAGGCCAGCGTGATCGGCGCCGGCACCCAGGCCGAAGCCGGCACCGCCAACTCGTTCCTGCGCGACGGCGGCATCTTCGTGCTCGACATGGGCGAGCCGGTGAAAATCTCCGACCTCGCCCGCAACATGGTCCGCCTCGCCGGGTTGCGGCCGGATGTCGATGTGCAAATCCGCTACACCGGCCTGCGCCCCGGCGAAAAGCTGTTCGAGGAACTGTTCCACGGCCGCGAGCCGCCGGTGCCCATCGGCCATGACGGCCTGCTGATGGCCACCCCGCGCACCGCCGACCCCGCCATGGTCGGGCGCGCCATCGACGAGGTCGCCAGCGCCGCCCGCGCCGGCAACATCCGCCTCGCCCTGGCCCTGCTCGGCCGCCAGGTGCCGGAATTCGCCCACAACGCCAGCCCCGCCACCGACGCCGCCCGCGCCTGAAGGACAATCCATGAACGACGCACCCCGCCCCGACTCACCCCGCCCCGACGCACCCCGCCCCGACGCACCCCGCCCGATTCCCTTCATCGACCTCAAGGCCCAGCAGGCCCGCATCGCCACCGACCTGCGCCGCCGGCTCGATGCGGTGCTGGAGCATTGCCAGTTCATCCTGGGCCCGGAAGTGGCGGAGCTGGAGGCGGCACTCGCCACCTTCTGCGGCGCCAGGCACTGCGTCTCGATCAGTTCGGGCACCGACGCGCTGCAGATCGCCATGATGGCGGAGAACATCGGCCCCGGCGACGCGGTGTTCCTGCCCGCCTTCACCTACACCGCCACCGCCGAGGTGCCGCTGGTCCTCGGCGCCACCCCGGTCTTCGTCGATGTCGACCCGGCCACCTTCCAGATCGACCCCGCCCACCTCCAGGCCCGCATCGACGCCATCCGCGCCGCAGGCAAGCTGACCCCGCGCATGCTCATCGGCGTGGACCTGTTCGGCCAGCCCGCCGCCTGGCCCGCCCTGTCGGCCATCGCCGCGCGCGAGGGCATGGTCACGCTGGACGACTGCGCCCAGAGCTTCGGCGCCAGCCTCGGCGGGCGCATGCTCGGCACCCTGGCCGACGCCACCGCCACCAGCTTCTTCCCCAGCAAGCCGCTCGGCGCCTACGGCGACGGCGGCGCCCTGTTCACCGACAGCGACGAGCGCGCCGCGCTGTACCGCAGCCTGCGCACCCACGGCGAGGGCACCACCCGCTACGAAGTGCTGCGCACCGGCATGAACGGACGGCTCGACACGCTGCAGGCCGCGGTGCTGCTCAGCAAGCTCACCGTCTTCCCCGAGGAGCTGGAAGCCCGCGAGCGCATCGCCCGGTATTTCGACTCGCGCCTGCACAACGCCGTCGGCATCCCCGCCCGCGTGCCCGACTCCCGCGCCGCCTGGGCCATCTACGCCATCCTGCTGCCCGACAGCGCCGCCCGCGCGCACATGCAGGACGGGCTGAAGGCCGCCGGCATCCCCAGCGCCATCTACTACCCAAAGCCGCTGCACCAGCAGCCCGCCTACCGCGACGCCCATGACGGCGCCGCCCTGCCCACCTCCGAAGACCTCGCCGGGCGCATCATGGCCCTGCCGATCCACCCCGACCTCACCGAGGCCGATCTCGCCCGCATCTGCGACGCCGTACTCGCCAACGTCTGACCCAGGAGACGACGATGCAGTGGGACCCCGCCCTCTACCTCCGCTACGGCGACGAACGCCTGCGCCCGGCCCTCGACCTGCTGGCCCGCATCGACGCCCCCGCCCCCGCCCCCGCCCATGTCGTCGACCTCGGCTGCGGCCCCGGCAACGTCACCACCATCCTCAAGCAGCGCTGGCCCGCCGCCGACGTCCTCGGCATCGACGGCTCGGCCCCCATGCTCGACAAGGCCCGCGCCGCCGCACCCCACTGCCGCTTCGAACAGGCCGATTTCGGCACCTGGACCGCCGACACCGCACCGAACGTGATCTACACCAACGCCGCCCTGCACTGGCTGGGCGGCCACGACACCCTGTTCCCCCGCCTGTTCGCCCAACTCGCCCCCCTGCCGCCCGACCTGCGCGCCGAATTTCTCGCCGCCTACACCGCGGCCGTCGCCCCCCACTACCCGCGCCGCCCCGACGGCACCACGCTGCTGCCGTTCCGCCGCCTGTTCATCCTGGCACGGCGCTAGCCTGCAACGCATGAGCACGATCAAGCGCCCGCCCGGCCGCATCACCTACCGCCCAGCCGGCATCACCGACATCCCCGCCATCTTCGCCATCCGCCTCGCGGTGCGCGAGAACCGGCTCAGCGACCCCGCCAGCATTACCCACGCCGACGTGGTGGCCTATCTCGACAAGGTCGGCCGAGGCTGGGTGGCCGAAAGCGGCGACATGATCCTGGGCTTCTCCTTCGCCAACCGCTCCGGCCTGGTCTGGGCCCTGTTCGTCGCACCCGGCCAGGAAGGCCGCGGCATCGGCACCACCCTGCTCGCCCGCTGCACCGCCTGGCTGCGCGAGGAAGGCGTGGCCACCGCCTTCCTGGAAACCGGCGTCGGCACCCGCGCGGAGGGGTTCTACCGTGCCCACGCCTGGCGCGAGACCGCCCGTGCCGGCGAGTCGGTGAGCTTCGTTCAAACGCTTGAAAATAATTCCTGATTCGACCAAGGCACCAGGATCAGAAAAAAGCGCGGTCTTTTTGAAAAAAGAACCAAAAACTTTCACCCTTTGGCATGGGTGCGCGTTTCAAGCGCCGAACTCAAACGGGAAAAGTCTTTTTGCTTCTTTTTCTTCAGAAAAAGAAGGACTTGTATCTTCTTCCCTGATCCCAACCGCACAATCCCCTCAAGTAACCCTCCTGCACTGTCACATTTCGTTCACGCGTCGCGCGCATCATCCCCGCCGGATGCCAACCAGCGATGTGAGCGCTCGAGGCATGATGCTGCCTCCCCTTCGGCCCCCCGCCTCAGCGCCGGCAGGCCTCCACCTTGCCATTGGCGGGCGGAGGCCCGGGCCCGTGGCGCGTTGCGCCAGCAGGTGCCGCCGACCATGGCCGACACATCGGCGCAAACCGAAGCAGCATTCAGCCGCACCAACACCGCCAGGCTGTCGATGCCCTGTTGCTCCAGCCGCCCCACCACGGTGGGACCCGCGCCCTTCACCGCGAGCAACAGGCGGCGCTCCTCGCGGCGGAATCCCAGCGCTAAAAATCCTCCCGCCGGTCGTCGAATTCCACGTCGCGGTGCACGTGCACGCTCATCAGCACCCCCATCCCCACCATCACCATGATCATCGCCGACCCGCCATGCGACACCAGCGGCAGCGGCACGCCGCCCACCGGGATGGCGCCCATCACCATGGCGATGTTCACGAACACATACATGAAGAAGTTCATGCTGATCCCCAGCGCCACCAGCCGGCCATACTGGTGGCGGCAGCGCAGCGCGATCAGCATGCCCCCCAGCACGATGCAGGCCAGCAGCGCGATCACCGCCAGCCCGCCCACCAGCCCGAACTCCTCGGCCAGCATGGTGAAGATGAAGTCGGTCTGCTTCTCCGGCAGGAAGTTCAGGTGCCCCTGGGTGCCCTGCAGGAACCCCTTGCCCCAAATGCCGCCCGACCCCAGCGCAATCTTCGACTGGATGATGTTGTAGCCGGTGCCCAGCGGGTCGCTCTCCGGGTTCAGGAAAATGTCGATGCGGGCCTTCTGGTAGTCGCGCAGCTGCCCATAGCCCAGCGGCGCGGCCACCACCGCCACCAGCGCCAGCAGCCCCACCTTCCACCAGCGCAGCCCGGCGGCCAGGAACACCGTGCCGCCGACCACCGCGGTGATCACCGCCGTGCCCAGATTCGGCTGCTTCAGTATCAGCGCCACCGGCACCAGCACCGCCAGGATTGGCGGAATAAGGAACAGCGGGTTGCCCATGCGCTCCCACGACGCGCGGTGGAACCACGATGCCAGCCCCAGCACCAGAACGATCTTCATCAGCTCCGAGGGCTGCCACTGCATGCCCCCCACCTCGATCCAGCGCTGCGCCCCCTTGCCAACATTGCCCACCAGCAGCACCAGCACCAGCAGCACCACGCCGCCGAGATAGGCCAGCCACGACAGCCGGGCGATGAAGCGGATGTCCACCATGGCAATGCACAGCATCACCGTCAGCCCGAAGCCGAAGCGCAGGATATGGCGCGAGGCATAGGGTTCGGGCGAGCCGCCGGCCGCGGAATACAGCGCCACATAGCCCACCCCGGCCAGGGCGGTCAGCAGCAGCACGAACACCCAGCTCACGCGAAACAGCTTGCCACCCAGCCCGAACGACTGGTCGCGGATCAGCCGCCGGTCGATTTCGCTCATCGGCCCGCCCCCATCAGCGACCCGCCGGCCGGTCGGCCCGGGCAAGGCGGCCGGGCCGCCCGGCAGGGTCGATGGTGATGGCAGCAGCCATGATGTCGCGCGCGATCGGCGCCGCCGTCTCCGAGCCGGCATTGCCGTGCTCCACCACCAGCGCCACGGCATAGCGCGGCGCATCGTGCGGGGCGTAGCCGACGAACAGGGCGTGCGGCCGGTACTCCCACGGCAGGTCCTCGGACTTGAAGCCGCGCTCGCGCTGCTCCCGGGTCACGCTGCGCACCTGGACCGAGCCGGTCTTGCCCGCCATCTGCACATCGGCCACCGGCAGCCTTGCCACCAGCGCGGTGCCGCCCTTCTCGTTGACCACCGCCCACATGGCATCGCGCATGATCTGCATGCCGGCCTCGCCCACGCCCATCGACGGCCATTCCTCCGGCCGCGCCCCGCGTTGCAGCACGCCGCCGATACTGCGCGTCAGGTGCGGCTGCACCGCGCGCCCGGTGGCCAGCCGCGCGGTCATCGTCGCCAGTGCCAACGGCGTGAGCTGGTAGAACCCCTGCCCGATACCGTGCACGATGGTGTCGCCGATGTTCCACGCCTTGCCCTGGCCAATGCGCCAGGCCCGCGTCGGCACCAGCCCCGCGCGGGCGCCAGGCAGCTCGATGTCCAGCTTCACGCCCAGGCCGAAGCGGTTGGACATGGCGGCGATGCGGTCGATGCCGGTGCGCCGGGCAATCTCGTAGAAATAGCAATCGCAGCTCACCTTGACCGCCGTGCGCATGTCCACCCGGCCATGGCCGTAGCGGCGCCAGCAATGGAACCGGCGGTCGCCGAAATCGAGATAGCCGGGGCAGAACACGGTCTCGCCGGGGGTCACCACCCGCGCCTCCAGTCCCGCCAGCGCCACCACCATCTTGAAGGTCGAGCCGGGGGCATACAGCCCGCCGACGGCCTTGTTGATCAGCGGCGCCCGGCGGTTCGAGGTCCAGGCCTCCCACTGCGCCTGCGACACGCCGGAGTTGAACAGGCCCGGGTCGAAGGACGGGTTGGTCGCCATGGCAACCACTTCGCCGTTGCGCGCGTCCATCACCACGACGCTCGCGCTCTCCTCGCCCAGATGCTTCAGCACCTTCTCCTGCAGGTCCACGTCCACCGTCAGGGCGATATCCTGGCCGTTGGTGCCTTCCTGGCGGTCAAGCTCGCGGATCACGCGGCCCACCGCGTTGACCTCAAGCTGCACCGCCCCGGCGCGGCCGCGCAGGACACCGTCATGCACCCGCTCCATCCCCGCACGGCCGACGCGGATGCCGGGCAGGCTCAGCATCGGGTCCTCGCCCACATCCCGCTCGTTCGGCGGCGCGACATAGCCGACCACATGGGCCAGCGTTTCGCCGTAGGGGTATTCGCGCGTGGTGCCGACATCCACCAGGATGCCCGGCAGATAGGGCGCGGCCACCTCAATCTGCGCCATCATCTCCCAGGTGAGGAATTCGCGCACAATGATCGGCACGAAGCGGCGATGGCGGCGCAGGTCACGCTCGATCCGCGCCCGCTCGCTCTCGGCCAGCGGGACAATGCGCGAGAAATTGTCCAGCGTCGCGCCAACATCGCCGGTCTGCTCGGCCACCAGCAGGGCGCGCCAGTGCAGTTGGTTGCCGCCGATCACCTTGCCGTTGCGGTCGAGCAGGCGGGCGCGCGGCGGGGCGATCAGCCGCGCGCTGATCCGGTTGTTGTCGGCCAGCGTGGCATAGCGCGCGCCCTCCACCACCTGCACGTGGTACAGCCGGGCGCCCAGTCCCCCCAATATGGCAAGCTGTCCGCCGGCGATGATCAGCGCCCGGCGGGTGAACACGCTGGTGCGCTGGCCCTCGCGCCTCATGCGCGCGCGCCCTTCATCGCGCCATCTGCGGCATGAAAGCCTGCCTCAGGCATGGGCCGGCTCGGCCACCGTGCGGTGGGCGCGGATCAGCAGCACCGCCAGCAGCGGGTAAAGCCCGGCCGACAGCATCGCCTGGAACAGCGCCGGCCCGGTCGGCAACAGCCGCAGGGTAAGGGCGGAGGTCAACAGCCACTGCAGCGCCGCGAGGCTGACCGCCACCGAGACAAAGGCGAGCCATGCCAGCAGGAAGCCCTGCCGGGTCAGCAACCGGCGCCACCGCAACGCCAGGGCATGGGCCACCAGCAGGCTGAGCACCCCCACGCCGGGCGGCGCGAAATCCAGCAGGTCGGCCAGCAGCCCGATCAGGAACACCGCCGGCGGCGGCATCGAGCGCGGCCGGTACACCGACCAGAAGAACACACAGGCCATCGCCGCCGCATTCTGCAACTCGGCCTGGCCGGGCAGCCGGAACGGCGCGGCCGCCACCAGCAGCAGCAGCATCGTCATCGCCGTCGGGAACGCCCGCCGCGCCGAGCCGTCAAGCCGGCGCCACAGGCTCGGGCGCGGGCGGATTCCCGGCAGCCGCTCATCCATGCGCATCATCCATGCCGGTTCATCCAGCCGGTCCATCCAAGGCGGCCATCCATACCGGACATCACCGCCCGCTGCACGCCAATCAGCGCCGGCGGTCCGGCAGGCGCGCCACGCTGGCCTCGGGGGAGATCACTCCCTCCAGGCCGTAGTCGAACAGCCGCACCACCTCCAGCCGATCAAGCCGGGCGAGCGGATGCACCTCGGCCACGTTGTTCGCGTTGTAGCGCACCACGCCCACCGGCAGGCCGGGCGGGAAGGCATTGGCCTCCGCACTGGTCACCACCCGCTCGCCCTCGGCCGGCTGCACGCCCTCGGGCCAGTACATCAGGCGCGGCCGCGCGCCATTGGTGCCGGCCAGGATTGCCCGCGCCCGGCTGCCCTCCAGGGTCACCGGCACCCGGCTGTTCATGTCGGTCAGCAGCAGCACCCGGGCACTGCGCGCGCCCAACTCGGTCACCCGCCCCACCAGCCCGCGGTCATCCAGCGCGATCTGCCCCTTGCCGACACTGTGGTTCGGCCCCAGCGACAACAGCACCGCGCGGGCATACACACCGCCTGCATCGGCCACCACGCGCGCGGTGACGAAGCTGGGCGCCGGCTCGGGCAGCCAGCGCAACTGCGCCTTCAGCGCAATGTTCTGGGCATCGAGCGCCAGCGCCGCGGACTGCCAGCGCCGCAACATGGCGTTCTCCTCGCGCAGCCTCGCATTGTCCTGGTACACCGTGGCTAGGTTGCCAACACCCTCCACCGCATGGTGCACGCTGGCCAGCGGCTCGGCGAGCGCGCCGTAGATCGGCGCCAGCGCATCGGCCAGGGCCATGCGGGCACGCTCGGCAAGCAGCGCGTCGGCCTTGCCGAGCAGCATCAGCGCGAACGCCGCCACGATCATCATCGGCAACGTCAGCCGGGCAAGTGCCTGGCGCAGTGGGACGGATAGCCGGATCGCGACCTCCTCGCTTCAGCAGTCCTTATAGGCACATTCCACGCCGATTCCACCCACGCCGCAACAGCCTGGATGACCGCCCCGGGCGGCCGGCGCCTCAATACATCGATGTCAGGACGTTACGAAGCCGCTTGATATCCTCCAGCGCGCGCCCCGTTCCCAACGCCACGCATTGCAGCGCATCCTCGGCCACCACCACCGGCAGCCCGGTCGCATCGCGCAGCACCTGGTCCAGCCGGTTGAGCAGTGCGCCACCCCCGGTGAGCACGATGCCCTTGTCGACGATGTCCGCGGCCAGTTCGGGCGGCGTGTTCTCCAGCGCCACCTTCACCGCCTCGACAATGGCGGTCACCGGCTCGGCCAGGCTTTCGGCGATCGCCCGCTGACTTACCACGATCTCGCGCGGCACCCCGTTCATCAGGTCGCGGCCCTTGACCTCGCGGTACGGCCCCTCGTCGTTGTCGTACGGGGCGGAGGCCGCACCGATATCCAGCTTGATCCGCTCGGCCGTGCTCTCGCCGATCAGAAGGTTATGGTGGCGACGGATATAGCTGATGATCGCCTCGTCCATCTTGTCGCCGCCCATCCGCACGCTGCGCGCATAGACGATGCCGCCCAGCGAGATCACCGCCACTTCGGTGGTGCCGCCGCCGATATCCACCACCATGCTGCCCGAGGGCTCGGTCACCGGCAGCCCGGCCCCGATCGCGGCCGCCATCGGCTCCTCGATCAGCAGCACCTTGCGCGCCCCGGCACTCTCCGCACTCTCCTGGATTGCGCGCCGCTCCACCGCCGTCGAGCCCGACGGCACGCACACGATGATCACCGGCGAGGCAAAGCCGCGGCGGTTATGCACCTTGCGGATGAAATGCTTGATCATCTCCTCAGCCACCTCGAAATCGGCAATAACGCCGTCGCGCAGCGGGCGGATGGCGGAAATGTTGCCCGGCGTACGGCCCAGCATCAGCTTGGCCTCCTCGCCGACCGCCAGCACCTGCTTCTTGCCGCGCACATCGGCGATCGCCACCACGCTCGGCTCGTCCAGCACGATCCCGCGCCCCTTCACGTACACAAGGGTATTCGCGGTCCGAGATCGATGGCCATGTCGGCCGACATGAACCCGAGCAATCGTGAAAACATGAGGGCAACCTTTTTGGCGGCGGCATGCGCCGTGGCGAGGGCTTAGCCCCCGCGCCCCAACCCGGCAAGAGGCCCAGCCAGGGGCGCGACCTAAAGCAGCTTCAGCGACGCAAAGCCGAGGATCACCCCCGCCGCCCCCAGCACCGTCAGCAGGGCAAGCCGCTGCTCGATGAACGCACGCATGCGCTCGCCATACCGCTGCAACAGGAACGCCACGATGAAGAACCGCGCGCCCCGCGCCAGGATGCTCGACACGATGAACAGCGGCAAATTGAAGCTGGCCGCGCCCGACGCGATGGTGACGATCTTGTACGGCACCGGCGTGAAACCGCCGATCAGCACCACCCAAAGCCCGTACTCGTCGTACATCGCCTTGAACTGCTGGAAAGCCGCCTCGTAGTTGTACAAAGCGATCAGCGGGGCGGCGAGCAACTCGAACAGCCCGTAGCCGATCAGGTAGCCGAACAATCCCCCCCCCACGCTGGCCACGGTGCACATGGCGGCATAGCGCAGCGCCCGGTCCGGCCGGGCAAGGCACATCGGGATCAGCAATGCGTCCGGCGGAATCGGGAAGAACGAGCTTTCCGCGAAACTGATGACCATGAGCCAGGCTGGCGCATGCCGGCTGGCCGCGAGGGCCAGAACGCTGTCGTATAGGCTTCGGAGCATCATTGCGATTCCTGCTGGCATCGGCGTCGTGCCACGCCCCGCGCGCCGGTTCAACCGGCAACTGCGCCATGGGCTCGCTTCCCCGGGCCCGGTTTCCCGGCCGGTCGCGCCGCGCTATCCTGTCGATCAACCCGCCGGACACCGCCGGCCTGCCGGACATCGCCATGCGCATCGCCCTGATCCACGCCCTGAGCCACTCCATCGCCCCGATCGAGGCGGCGTTCGCCCGGTTGTGGCCCGAGGTGCACCACACCAACCTGCTGGACGACAGCCTGTCGGCCGACCTCGCCCGCGATGGCGCCATCACTCCGGCGATGACCACGCGCTTCCTCACCCTGGCCCGCTACGCCGCCAACACCGGCGCCGACGGCATCCTGTTCACCTGCTCGGCGTTCGGCCCCTGCATCGATGCCTGCGCCGCCGCCCTGGCGCCGATACCGGTGCTCAAGCCAAACGAGGCGATGATCGCCGAGGCCGTCGCGCTGGCCGGGCCGTCCGGGCGCGTCGGGCTGATGGCCAGTTTCGCGCCCACCCTGGCCTCGATGCCGGCGGAATTCGCCGCCACGGCGCCGGGAATGGCCCTGCTGCCCTGCCTCGCCGAAGGCGCCCTGGCGGCGCTGGATGCCGGCGACGGCGCCGGGCATGACCAGGCGGCAGCGGCGGCGGCGGCGCGGCTGGGCGATTGCGACGTCATCGCCCTGGCGCAGTTCAGCCTGGCCCGCGCCGCGCCAGCGGTGGCCGAGGCAAGCGGCCGTCCGGTGCTGACCACGCCAGACAGCGCCGTGCGGCTGATGCGCCGGCTGCTGGGCGCGTAACGCCGCCCGCGCGGCATGGCACGGCGCTGGTGCGGGGTACAAGCTGGAGGACAACGCATGACATCGCAGGCAGATTTCCACCACTCGCTGGCCGGCCCGGCACCACCGGCCGGCCTGTCGCTGGCCCTGCAGGGCCTCTGGTGGGACGCCAAGGGCGACTGGCAACAGGCCCACCGCTGCGCCCAGGACCAGGACGACGCAACCGGCGCCGCGGTGCACGCCTTCCTGCACCGGAGCGAGGGCGACCTCGCCAATGCCGGCTATTGGTACACACGGGCCGGCCGCGCCATGCCGAAGGCCACGCTGGAGCAGGAGTGGCAAGCCCTGGTGGCCGAACTGCTGCCCGGCCCGGCCTGAGCCCGCCGCCCCGCGCCTCACGGCCCGAACTTGAGCGGCAGCCCCGCCCCTGGCATCGGCCCCAGCATCGACAGGGCCGTCTCCGGCCCCAGCAGGATCTCCGCCAGCCGCAACCGGTCGATGCGCGCGAATTCGTCCTCCCCGGCAACGGGCGCCAGCAGCGCCGCGGTATCGCGCAGCAGCTTGTCGTAATGGTCCGAGCGGTTCACGCGCCGGGCGACCTGCTCGAAATTGCGCAACTGCCGCGCCGAGGCCTCAAGCAGCCCCACCGCCTCGGCGTCCATCGCCCCCCTGCCAGCCCCCCTGCCAGCGCCCGTGCCCGGCATGCCGGATTCGCCCAAGGCATCGGCCACCGCCGCCGGGGTGCCGCCAATCCGCTTCAGCACGTCGTTCTGCAGCACGTCGGCAAACCGCTCCCGGCACGCCGCATCGATACGCGCGCGGGTGGCGCTGATCCGCGCGGCACGGCTGGGCCGGTCCCCCGACTGGTCCGCCAGCCCGTCCAGCAGGGCCACGGTGCGGCGCAGGCGGTCCAGCCCGGCCGGGCCATCATTGTTGGCAAGCTGGTCGGAATCCAACGCGTCCAGCACGAATTCCACCGCCCGCTCGCTGGCCACCCGGCCCGCCACGCCGGCCGGCGACGCATGCGCCGATGTGGCGGACATCACCAGCGGCGCCGCCGCCGGCACCCAGTGCAGCAGCACGGTGATCAGCGTGCTCAGGGCCTCCGCACTCGAAAGGGCGGCCTGCTGCAGTATCTGGCCAATCGCAACAGCGTCCGGCTCGTCGGCATCCATCTGCGTGGCGATCGCCACGGCATGCTCAAGAACCAGCACGATGGTGCGCCGGATCGCCCCATGGTCGGCCTGCGACAGGCCGGTGGCCGATTCCCAGTCATCCGGCGGGGGCGCCTGCCCCAGCAGCCGCGCGGCCTGCGGCCACAGCTTGGGCCCGACACGCAGGAGCAGCAGCCGGTCATCGGCCATGCCGCCGTCAATCTGCCGCGTGATGTCGTCCTCCAGGTCCGGTGCCATCTCCCCAACCTGCCTGACGATGCACGGCAGCGCCGTGCGCGGCACGGCCAGGCTGTCGCGCCGCCATTTCGGGCCCGGGATCACCACCGGGTTCAGCGGCATGAACAGCAGGCGGCCGAAATGCAGCGGGCGCCGCGGCTGCAACTCGGCCAGCCGCGGCCGCAGCGGCGCGATCAGCGCATCGGCCTGGCCGCGATGCGGCAACGCATCCACCATCGCCACCACCTGCAGGATCTTCTCGTCGCTCGCCGACACCAGGTGGCGATGCAGCGCACGAGTATCGGCCGCCTTGCCCGCAACCGGCGCCGGGCCCCCGTTGCCCCCCAAAGGCGTGCTCATCGTGCGAGCGCCCGCAGGTGTTCGTTGCGCGCGATCACGTCGAACAAGGTCATCCCCGAACGCCAGTCTTCCATCAGCCTCACCTTCCGGCGAAGAGTACTCGCCTCGGTAATCCCAGGCAGGTCCATGCCGACCCAGTCGGCGGCCTCCTTGGGCAAGGCGGGCACCAAGCTGGCCATCTCCGCCAGCGTCGCATCGCGACCGAGCGCCTCGTCGGCGGTCTGCCAGAGCAGGCAGATGCGCTCCCACCCGTCCATCAGCCATTCCGGCCGGGTCACCAGGGTGCTCAAGTCATCCGGCCGATCCAGCCAAACGCGCAACAGCCCCGCCATGGAGTGCCGCTGGGCCTGCACCTCGGCCATCACCAGGTCCACGCAGGTCAGGGTGACGCTGGCCGATTCGGCAACCCGCGCGGCATCCGCCCCGCTCTCGTCCATATGGCTGCGCGCACACTGCAACATGTCGTCGCGCAGCTTGCCCAGCGCCACGATGGCGCGCGGGATGCGCGACGATTCGGCATGCCGCCCCACCCCCACCGAGGAGAACAGGTCGGCCAGTTCCTCCAGGCAGGCGGCGATATGTTCCGGCGTGCGGCCAAGCTGCGGCGCAATATGGGCCATCGCCTGGCGGGCGCGATGCTCCATGTGGCCGGCCTGCCCGGGCGCCGCCACGCTACCCTGTGCCGCCTCCGCCTGCCGCACGAGGTCGAGCAACAGGTCGAAATTGGCCATCAGCCGCGCCTGGTCGCTGGCAGCGATCGCCTCGTGCGCCGCCGCCAGCGCCGCCCGCCCGGCCAGCCCCTCGGCGGCGACCGTGCGCGCCGCCAACCGGATCGCCGTCGGCGTCACCGCGCGCATCGACGCCACCGCCGAGATCAGCCGGCAGTCATGCACCGTCGGCCGGCACAGCGCGAACACGCCATCCCAGGGCAAAATATAGATGCCGCGCCCGCCAGACGGGTTCGGCACGGTGAACTCCAGCCCGCCCCGCGTACCTGGCCGCGCCCGGGCGCCATTCAGGTAAGGGGTGGTGAACGGCACCGCCGCCCCCCGTTCCAGGAACGTGCCCGGATGGTAGCCCAGTACCGGCTTCGGCAGCGTGAGGCTCGTGCGGGGTTGCGCGGACATGCTGTTCCCAGGGTTCATGACGCGCAGCCTGCGGCAAACTAATGAATTATCCGTTGCCAACCACACCACCACCACCCGGCCGGTCGGCCGCGTTCGGCAACGCCGGGGTGATGTCGTCGAACGCCGGCCGGCCGGTCAGGAAGCGCCAGTGATGCCACAGCAACCGCGCCGCCAGCCCCCGCCACGGCCGCCATTGCTCGGCCAGGGCGCGCAAGACGGCCGGCGCCGGGCGTACCGGCAGCCCCTTCAGCGCCGCCGCCGCTCCCGCCAACGCCAAGTCGCCGGCCGGGAAAACGTCGGCTCGCTCCAGAGCGAACAGCAGGTACACCTCCGCCGACCAGCGCCCCATGCCACGCACCGCGGCGATGGCCTCGATCGCCGCCTCGTCCTCCATCGCCGCCAGCGCCACCTCGTCCAGCCGCCCCTCGGCGAAGGCGGCGGCGAGCGAGCGCGCATGCGCCACCTTCGGCCGCGACAGCCCGGCGCCGCGCAGCACCTCGTCGGAAAGATCCAGCACTTGCGCCGGCACCAGCGCCCCGGGCACCGCGCGCAGGCGCAGCCAGATCGCGGCGGCGGCCTGGTTGCTGATCTGCTGGCCCACGATCGCCTGCAACAGCCCCTCGAACCCCGCCGCCCGGCGGCGCCACGGCAGCGGGCCGGCAGCCGCCTCGATGCCGGCCAGGTCGCGGTCCTGCGCCACCAGCCAGCCGATGGCCGCCCGTGCGGCGCAAGGGGGATGGGGGAACTCCACGCGTCGTCATAGCGCGCCGGAGCGCGATGCGAAACCGCACAAATCCCATTGTCTTCCGGCAATCGCCGAGCACAGCCCTTTGCCCGTCCCGTTGCCCCCGCTATGGTTTGCGGCATGGAAGCCGCCACCGTCACCGTCAGCCCCCACATCCTCGTCATCGATGACGACCGCGAAATCCGCGACCTGCTCGCACGCTTTCTCGAGCGCCAGCATTTCCGCGTCACCGCCGTCCGCGACGCCCGCGAGGCGCGGCGCCTGTGGCCGAACATGAGCTTCCAGATGGTGGTGCTGGACGTGATGCTGCCCGGCGAGGGCGGGCTCGATTTCGCCCGCTGGCTGCGCAGCGAATCCGACGTGCCGCTGGTCATGCTCACCGCCCTGGGCGAGGAAACCGACCGCATCATCGGCCTGGAGCTTGGCGCGGACGACTACCTGGCCAAGCCGTTCAACCCACGCGAACTGCTCGCCCGCATGCGCGCCGTGCTGCGCCGCACCGGCGACACCGGCGAGACGAGCGAGGCCGGCACCGGCAAAACCCTGCACTTCGCCGGCTGGACGCTGGAGGCGGCGCGCCGGCGCCTGCTCAACCCCGACGGCATCGAGGTGCCACTGACCGGCGGCGAATACGACCTGCTCGTCGCCATGCTCGATCGCGCCAACAAGGTGCTCACCCGCGACATGCTGCTCGACCTGCTGCGCGGCCGCCCGGCCGGCCCGTTCGACCGCGCCATCGACGTCGCCATCAGCCGCCTGCGCCGCAAGCTCGAGGACGACGGCCGCCACGCCCAATTGATCAAGACCGTGCGCGGCGGCGGCTACGTCCTTGCCGCCGAGGTCACCCGGGGATGACCGCGCCCCCGCACATCCGCCCCGCCTGACAAGGTCCGCCGCCGCCATGCGACTCTGGCCGCGCAGCCTCGCGGCACGCACCGCGGCGGTGCTGCTGGGCGGTCTTACCCTGGTGCAGGTCGGCGGGCTGACGCTGCACACCCTCGACCGCATGGACCTGCTGCACATGGCGCAGGAACACGAGGTCTCCCGCCGCGTCATGGGCATCTACCGCAACGTCGCCCCGGCCACGCCGGCACAGCGCAAGGCGCTGCTCGACGAGGTGAACCTCGTCGCGGACATTGCGGCGCGGCTCAGCACCGGCCCTCCGGTCGAAACGTTGCCCCAGGCATCCACGGAACTGGAGCGGCACCTGCACGCTGGCATGCAGTCCGTGCCGATGCCGTCAAGCATCCGGCCCCGCGAGGAGATCCTGCTGGGCGGCTCCGAGCACGACCGCCTCGTCATCGGGCTGCAAATGCCGGAAGGCGACTGGCTGAACTTCAACGTGGTGCTGCCGAACGTCTGGCCGTGGCAGTTCACCACCTTCCTGCCGATCTTCGCGGCGATGTCGCTGGGCGCGGCGCTGCTCACGCTGTGGTCGGTACGCCGGCTGACCGCTCCCGTCGCCACCCTGGCGGCAGCGGCCGAGGCGCTGGGCCGCGACGTGAACGCCCCACCCTTGCCCGAGCGCGGCCCTACCGAACTTGCCAAGGCCGCCGCCGCCTTCAACACCATGGCCGCGCGCATCCGCCGCTTCGTCGACGACCGCACCTTCCTGCTCACCGCGATCGGCCACGACCTGCGCACCCCCATCACCCGGCTGCGCCTGCGCGCCGAGTTCATGGAGGACGAGAACCAGCGTGGCCGCATGCTCGCCGACCTCGACGAGCTGGAGGCGATGATCTCCTCCACCCTGACCTTCGGGCGCGACGCCACGCTGACCGAGCCGGCCGTGCCGATCGACCTCGCCGCCCTGGTCGGCACCGTGCTGAACGAAGCCACCGACGCCCGGCCCGGCCTGGACGAGGAAGCGAGCAGCCTGGCCGGGCCGAAAAACCTCAGCGTAGTCGCCCGCCCCGTGGCACTGAAGCGGGCGCTGACCAACCTGGTGGCGAATGCGCTGAACTACGGCGGCGCCGCCCACGCCGTGCTGCTGCCCCCCGCCGACGGCATCGTCACACTGCATATCGACGACGCCGGCACCGGCATCCCGCCCGAAGACCTTGAACGGGTGTTCCTGCCCTTCCACCGCCTGGAGAGCAGCCGCAACCGCGAAACCGGCGGCATGGGGCTGGGCTTGCCGATCGCCCGCAACATCCTGCGCGCCCATGGCGGCGACGTCACCCTGACAAACCGCCGCAACGGCGGCCTGCGCGCAACCGTCACCCTGCCCATCTGAACATCGGCCCATCTGAACATCGGCCCATCACAACGCGCGCCTCTCAGGTTTCCCGCTCATGCGTCCGCGACAGGCTGGCGATGCCCGACCAGAACGGCAGGCGCGGCGCCGCCAGGCCGGCCCGCAGACGGTTGCGCGCCTGCAGCACCTCTTCCAGCCGGGCCAGCCGCTCCACCTGCACCGGGTGGGCCGGGCGCGCCTCGCCACCGATGCTGGAGAGCTGGTCCAGCAGGCCGATCGCCGCATTCCAGTACCACTCCGCCTCGCGCTGGCCGGCGGCATCCCGCGCGCACAGCGTCACCAACCGCCCGGCCGCCGCGGCAAGGTCGAGCTCCCGGCCCGGTGCGCACCCCTCCTCGGTGTGGCGCAGCATGCGACGCACCCGCGACTGCAGCTCGGCCCGGCGCATGCGCGTCCACAGGCGGCGCAACCTGGCCGGCCGGCCAGCCGAGCGGCCCGTCATCTCGCCGACACGGGGCATTATCTCCTCGGCCAACACGCGGCGCAGCAGCGCCGTGCGCTGGCGGTCGCAGCCGTCGTTGGTGCCCATGATGCGCGGTGCGAAGGGCTTGAGCCGCTGCCGCACGTCATGCGGCATGTTGTCGTTCACCGGGATCGCGAAGCACGCGATCAACGGCGATGCACAGTGCGGCCGGTCGGTGTGCCCCTCGCCGGCCATGAAGGCCACGAGGGACATGATGCACATTCGCCCATCCTCGGGCATGCCGATCGTATCCACCAGTTCCACGCCGTCCAGAATGCGCTGCTGCCGGATATCCTGGTCCATAGGATGATGTCTCCTCTGGCCGCCCTGCTGCTTCCAGTTCCGATTTCCGCGACGCCGGCGGCTCGTGCACGGACAGCCGATGATGCGACAACGCTGCAACCGCCCGGAAGGTCCATGGGGTGGTGCCCGCGATCCTCGAGAAAGCGGCGCGGGTCATTTTTCCGCCGAAGCCGCCACCCGCCACCACCATGGGCTGGCAGGGCGCGTTCAACACCGGCGAATCCCGTGCCACCGCCCCCTCCGGCACCCCCCGACGCCCCACCAGACCCGACGCGCGCCTTCGCGCGACGGGCCAAGCACCCGGACTTTACAAGCTCCCGGACCTTAATTGATTGAAAAAATTGGGACTCTAAAGGCCAGTGGCCTTTGGTGGGTCAAGGGCAACGCCCCATAGGCGCTAGGATAAGGGAGGCTGGGCTCTGCCCAGACCCGCCAGGGGCCAAGCCCCTGGACCTTTACTTACAAGAATAGTTAATGATTACAATTAATTGAGAGTTTGGGAACGCTAAGAGTTTCCTGGCTGCGCCAGCAGCCTCAGATTGATACACGGCTTCGACTGATGGCCGCTGGCACGGCCACTAAAGATAATGGGATCAAAGGGTCTCTGACCCTTTGCGGGTCGAGGGCAGAGCCCTCGCCTTTCTTATCCTAGCGC
>Ga0105055_10000806_pt1 | contig 51095 bp, 40 predicted proteins | sample BON03_FD_78090 | JGI IMG/M metagenome (GOLD analysis project Ga0105055, IMG submission 78090) | Freshwater microbial communities from Lake Bonney liftoff mats and glacier meltwater in Antarctica - BON-03 | ecosystem: Environmental > Aquatic > Freshwater > Ice > Glacier meltwater | place: Lake... | reverse complement strand
CTAACAGGAGATCACGATGCCTTGGACTGAGCCGCAGACAGGCGCAGCCAAACCACACGGCCACAATATGAGCGCGATTGCTCCCGCTATGCAAGCGACCTGACGGATGCGGAATGGGCTTTGATCGCGCCTCACTTGCCTCCGGCGAAAGACCTCGGCCGCCCTCGCACGACCGACCTTCGCGAGGTGGTCAATGCGCTGCTCTACATGGTTTCGACCGGTTGCCAGTGGCGTATGCTACCCAAGGACTTCCCGCCTTTCTCGACCGTGCAGAAATATTTCTATAACTGGCGCGACCTTCGCCTTCTTGAAAAAATCAGTCACCACCTTCTGTTCGAAGCGCGCGAGGCGGCAGGCCGCTCGCCTCAACCGACGGCGGGCGTGATCGACAGCCAGAGCGTGAAGACGACCGAAAGTGGCGGAATATCAGGGTATGACGCCGGCAAGAAGGTGAAGGGACGCAAGCGCCATATACTGACGGACACGGAGGGGTTTCTGGTTGCGGCGCTTGTCCATGCAGCTGACATTCAGGACCGCGACGGAGCACCAGCTGTCCTCGCCGAAGCACGCTATCGTTTCCCCTGGCTGCGCCACATCTTTGCCGACGGCGGATATGCCGGGGAGAAACTCCGCAGCGCGCTGCGCAAGATGGGAACGTGGACCCTCGAAATCATCCGCCGCTCCGACAAGGCCAAAGGCTTCGAAGTCCTGCCCAGACGATGGGTCGTCGAGCGAACCCTCGCATGGCTTGGACCATCACGCCGCCTCGCCAAAGACTGGGAGCGCACCCTCGAAAGCGCTATTGCCTGGCTCTTTATCGCCAACATCCGGCTCATGACCCGACGTATCGCAAGAGGCTGATTTATTGAAGGTCTTTATGATTCAGACTCTCAGGACACGCCGAGCATTTTGCCCAGTTGCTTGCGGCGACGAGCGGCGTCTGCCGGCGTATTGCCGAGGACGAACCCCGTCAGGGTGGAATTGGATGGCGGTTCGGGATGGCGGGCGCCATCGATCAGGCGAACGGGCACATACCAGCCATCGTCGATCGGGCCGCTGAGCGCGCGAGCCAATTGCCGGATATTCAGTGAACTGTTGAATATGGCGGCTTGCGACACCGGCAGGCCGGACCGCTTTGTGGCGGAGCCGTGCAGCATGACCTGGGCGGTCGATCCCTGGATCCTAAAATTCGGATCGAACACGATCAGGCGGCCATCGGTTGTCTGGCCGATGTCGAGACCGGCGACACCGCGGAACCCGAGGGCACGCGCCGCTTCACCGACGTCTTTGGCCAGAGCGATCGCAGCTTTCGGAAAGGGATTGGCCGGATTGATGATGCTGCCGGACTGTTTGCCCGGCTGGCTGAATATCTGTTCCGCCGCGCCGGCATAGCGCACGCCGGTATCCGACAGGACGAGCGACACGCACCAGCAGGAGATAACGTCCATGTCGTCTTCGACGATCACGTCGCTGGCGTCTCCCAGCGTCTTGAGGCTGTCAAAGGCGGCGAGGAATTCTGCCTCTGTCGTGCAGTGGCGGACGGCGTAGCCGATTCCGGTGGCCTCGGAGGTACCTGATTTGAGGAAGACCGGCCCGTCGAACTTGAACGCAGCAGGATCATCGAGCGGAACGATGCGGCGGTCCGGCAGGTGCTTTTCCGGAACGATGTCGGCGAGGTTTTTCTTGTTGTTGAGCTTGCGCCACAGGTCGCGCGAGACGAGCTGGGCTTTTGCCGGATAGGTCGCGACAGGGAGCGGATAGGGCCAGGCGAGCTTGTAGCCCTCCTCGATCAGCTCCTTCGTGCGGCGCTTGGCCTGGGCGGCCGTTTCGAATGTCCGCATGTCTTCGTCGACATCAAGGCCCGCCCGTTCGAGCACGGCGAGGCCTTCATCCGTGACTCCGCAAATGTGGCGGACGGTCGGCATGCCATTCAGCAGGCCGAGGAGGACGTTGGTCACACTGTCGAGCGCGAAGCTGGTGAACCCGATCATGCGCGTCTGGCGCAGGTCCGTGCGGGCCGCAAAGGCGACGCCTGGTTCAAAAAGCGGCATCAGCGGGACGAGGGATTTCGTGCGGGTTGCGAGCTGGGTCATAGGAAGGCCTCTATGCCTTTGGCCAACAGCCGTGTCCGTGGCGTCGGGGTACCATCTGAGGTGGGATAAGTCGGGGTCTTGTTGGCATCGAGCAGGATCGGCGTGCCATCGTGTTCGACATAGTCGAACTTGCCAAAATCGAACTTCATCTGCTTGCGCAGCGCGACCAGTTCAGCCGGCACATCGTCGAGGAATTCGCTGCGGACCACGGAGGCAGCCTTGACCATCGGGTCAGTTGACAGGCTGCGATAGGCATAGCCCTGGTCGCCAAAGAATACCCATCCACGTACGCAGTAGAGGCCGTCTTCGGAGTATTCGGGCAGGAATTTTTCGACGAGGAGGTCGCGATCATTCCATACCCAGTTTGGCACGTCATCCAGGGACGACAGGACGGGATAGTGCTTTTCCGGGAGCAACCTGGCCCAGCGCCAGGAATGCCGGGCCAGGCGCCGTCGCGCGCGCGACACAAGGTCAGCCTTGGCTTCGCCTGAATCCTGCAAGCCGAAATGATTGAGATCGGACTTGACGATGACCGGGCCGGTCCAGTCGGATTCGGGGGCAAGCTGAAGAGTTGAAAACAGGCGCTTGGAAATGTCGAGTACATCCCCATTGAGCGATTTTGCGCCGCGTGGCGCGACAGGGAGCCCGTCCTTGTCCAGCCGCGTCTTGTCATGGTGAAGAATGCATATCTGGGCGTCGTCGGCGTATTCGCGGGCGATTTCGACCTCCAGACCTTGCTCGCGCCATGCCTTGGACAGGAGCGAGATGGCGTAATAATCCGGCACATCTGCTGTCAGGTGGGATATGCTGATTTTCGGTGCGCTCATGGTAACTGGACCGCTCTTTTGCCAATGTTCCGGCCATGCTGTGCAAGGGCTGTGCCTTTTTCGAACACAAGCGGGCATGCGGCCGTCAGCATGGCTATAATCGTTGATGGATGCCGGATCAGCGCGTGTCGCAGCGGCAAGGCCGGAATGCGATATTGACGTGCAGGGTGGAGCATACCACACTTTCCGCATGAACCGCTTCGGCTTCAGGCCATAAAACGCGACGCCCAGTGATCTGCTTCTTCATGAGACGCCGCCCCAAGGAAGAATTGACCAGACATGACGCACCGAATCCTGACGAGCCTTGCCACATTGATTCTGATGGGCTGCGTGTCCGCGCCTGTTAAGGCGGCGGCAGACCCCGTGGATGCGGACAAGGCCGTCGAGATTCTGGGCGCATCGGTGGCGTTCGATACGGTGGCCGGGCGCGGAAAGGTGCCGGCCTATGCCGAATACCTGAAGGGTGAACTGATCGCGGGCGGCTTTGCAGAGGAAGACGTAGCGATCGAGCCCTTCGGCGACACGTCGGTACTGATGGCGCACTATGCGGGCCGCAACGGGGCAACGCCGATCGTCCTGAATGCGCACATGGACGTGGTCGAGGCCGACCCGGCTGACTGGGTGCGCGACCCGTTCAGGATGGAGACCGACGGGACCTACTTCTACGGGCGCGGCGTGCTGGACAATAAATACGGGCTGACCATGCTGGTCACGACGCTGATCCGCCTGAAGCGCGAAGGCTTCGTGCCGGCGCACGACATCATCCTGGTCCTGACGGGGGATGAGGAGACATCGCAGGCCACCGCTGCTGAACTTGCCCCGCGCTTCAAAGCCGCACGCATGGTGCTGAATACCGATGCTGGCGGCGGCACGCTCGGGGATGACGGCACACCGCGCTATTACAGCATCCAGGCCGGCGAAAAGACCTATGCCGACTACGAGATCGTGATCACCAATCCCGGCGGGCATTCCAGCCGCCCGACCGGCACGAATGCCATTGTCGACATGGCCGGCGTTCTCGAACGCATCGGCGCCTATGAATTCCCGGTCCAGACGAGTGACGTGACGCTGGGCTATTTTCGCGAGACCGCCAAGCAGACGCCGGGTGAGCTAGGCGAAGCCATGGCCCGGTTTGCGGAAGATCCGTCCGACCCTGCCGCCGACGCCCGGCTCTCCAAGGAGCCCGAATATGTCGGCCAGATCCGCACGACCTGCGTCGCCACGATGATCAATGGAGGCCATGCGCAGAATGCCCTGCCCCAGCATGTTTCCGCTAACGTCAATTGCCGTATCTTTCCCGGTGTATCGCCGGAAGATGTCCTGCAGAAGCTGCAGGATATCGCCGGCACGGAGGCGACCGTGAGCCTGCCCATCGCCGGCCATTCAAGCGACTCCTCACCGCTCGACGCGGTCGTGATGGCCGCCGTCCGCAAGGCTGTCGACGAGCAGGCGCCCGGGCTTCCGATCATCCCCCAAATGTCCGCCGGTGCGACGGACAGCCTCTTCTTCCGCGCCGAAGGCATTCCGAGCTATGGCGTCTCCGGCATCTTCATGAAGCCGTCGGACGATTATGCCCACGGCCTGAACGAGCGGGTGCCCGTGGATTCCATTCCCGGCGCACTGGAGCACTGGCACACGTTGCTGACAGAGCTGGCCGGCTAGGTCTCGGCGACGTCCTCTTGCTCATCCTGCTCGCCGAGGCGAAGCAGGTTGGCCAGGGGCACGATGGTCCAGCCCTGGGCGATCAGGGACGTGACGACAATGACGAAGACGATATTGAAGAACTCGATCGTGACCGGTCCGGGCGTGATGACGGGATAGATCGCAAGCAATACCGGGACGGCGCCGCGAAGCCCGACCCAGCTGAGGAAGATGTTCTCGCGCACGGAGAACCCCGTCCATCCGACGCTGATCATCACGGCCAGGGGCCGTGCAATGAACATCAGGACCCCGGCAATGGCGAGCGCGGCCCATATATCCTTCAGGAGGTGGCTCGGTGCCACCATCAGGCCGAGCATCAGGAACAGGGCCATCTGGCTGATCCATTGCAGCGCCTCGTTGAAGTTCAGGATATTGTCGAGCGGGCGGCGAAGTCTGTTTCGGATAATGATGCCGACAATGTAGGCGGCGAGGAAACCGCTGCCGCCGAGCAGCGCGACCGCCGCATAGATGACGAGGGCCCCGGACAGAGCCATGGCGGGATAGGTACCGTTTGGCAGGCTCATACGGTCGATCACGAATGTCAGCGCGCGGCCACCTGCGATCCCCCCGACAAGGCCGATCGTGATCTGGGCGCCGAGAAACAGGAGAAATCCGCCGATTTCCGCGGCAGAGTTGGGCACGCCGCCATTGACCATGGCCGTGAGCGAGACCGTGAGGAAGATGGCCATCGGATCATTCAGCCCGGATTCCAGCACCAGCGTGTTCTTCACGCGAACGCCCAGGCCACCCTTGCTCTGCTGGATCAGCAGGAAGGTGGCGGCGGCATCTGTCGAGGCCACTGTCGCACCGAGGAGCAGGCCGACGAGCGGCGGCATGCCCAGCACGTATGTGGCGAACAGGCCCACAACCAGCGCCGTCACGAGTACACCGAGTGTTGCCATCAGGATCGAGGACTTCCACGCATTGCGGATCATGCCGCGTTCCGTCTCAAGGCCGCCCGCGAACAGGATAATGGCGAGCGCAATGCTGCCGAGGTCGAAGCCCGTCTGGAAACTGTAGAACCGGATACCGCCCGGACCGTCGACGCCGAGCAGCATGCCGATGCCCAGCACGATGAGAAGGATCGGCGCGCCCGCCTTGTGGGCCAATGGCATGAGCGCAAACGTGCAGAACACGACCAGGCTTGAGAAGAAGACCACCAGATCCATCGATTTTCCTTCGATTGGTTTGCCGCGCCGTGCCCGCACGCCCTGAAACCTAACTTACGTGAGCAGAGTCCAGCCGGATACCGTCCAGCCGCCGAAGGGCCGGAGAAACTTGTGCCCCGTCAGGGAATTGCGCGTCGTGCCCTACGTTTTCCTGTCGAATGCGCTAGATTGGGTGGCAGAAAAGAGGACACAACATGCATTACGGAGAGATCATTTCACTGATCGTGCTGGTATTCGGGGCCGTGCTGGGGACCACGGCGCTGATTTCGCCGTCCTGGGCGTCGGGAATTGTGCGGCTGGTGGCGGACCCGGACCTGGAGAAACCCGGCGGGTATTCGGAATTCCGGGCGACATTTGGCGGCCTGCTCATGTTTTCTCACCTGATGACGGCGGCCTTGTTGCTGACCGTGTCGCGGAGCGACGTGAACCTGCTGAGCGTCTTGGTTGTCTTGCCAATGGCTGCGGCCTGGATGGGCTCGGGGTTCGGGCGGACCGTGTCGCTGGTGCTGGATCGCCAGCAGAATCGGGCGAACGGGATGAATCCGGTGTGGATAGTGATGGAATTCTTCGTCGGACTTGCTATTGCAGCCCCTATCCTGCAATTTCTGTAGGTCCAAACTGAAAGACAGACATATGACGGAGCGTCGAGAGACGGGCCGCTCGCACCCGGCAAAGCCAGGTTCGCGCCCGCAGAAGACCCGCCTTGGCGCGGTCAAAAACACCCCGAACACATCCCCGGATAAAGCCCGGAAACCCTCCGGACACTCCGCGAGAACGCTTGCGGAGCCCGATTGGAGCGAAGGCGAACGCATCGCCAAATACCTCGCGCGTGCCGGCGTGGCCTCGCGCCGCGAAGTCGAGCGCATGATCGAAGCCGGCGATGTCGTTGTTGACGGGGTGAAGCTGACCTCGCCAGCCTTCAAGGTGACGGGCCGCGAAACCATCAAAGTGGGCCGCAACATTGTCAGCGCGCCGGAACCGACGCGCCTTTGGCGCTATCACAAGCCGTCCGGCCTGATCAGCACGAACCATGACCCCGAAGGCCGCCGGACGATCTTTGACGAGTTCCCGAAGTCCCTGCCCCGCATCGTGACGGTCGGACGCCTCGACCTGACCACAGAAGGCCTGCTGCTGCTGACCAATGATGGCGAGCTGGCCCGGGCCCTGGAACTGCCCAAGAACGCGCTGGAACGCACCTATCGCGTGCGCGCGCAAGGCACAGTGACCGACTACAAGATTGCCGACCTGGCTGCGGGCATGACGGTAGACGGAGTCGACTATGCGCCGATCACGGCCGTGTTCGACCGCGAGAACGGCGCCAATTCGTGGCTGACCGTGACCCTGACCGAGGGCAAAAAGCGCGAAGTACGCCGGGCGCTGGAAGCTGTGAACCTGATGGTGAACCGCCTGATCCGCATCAATTACGGACCATTCGAGCTGGGTGACCTGCGTCCCGGTGCGGTGGAAGAGGTGCCGCCGGAACTGATGCTGGAGGCGGTCGGCACGATGATCTCGGAAGCCAACAAACCGCTGCCCGACGCCCCGAAACGCGCAGCACCTGCCGCCAAGTCACGCCTTGGCACGCGGCCCGGTTCAGCTAGACTTGGCGACAGGAAACGCCGACCCCAAAAGTAACACCGGAGAACATCATGGCCGACACCGCGCTTGCCACCCCACCCGAGACCAAGATGGATCCGGGCCGGACAATGAGCGCGGCGGCAGCTGCGACGTGCAACCAGATTGTTGATCCGGCGGTCTATGCCGACCAGCCCAAACTGGACGCAGCCTTCGCGCAACTGCGCGCCGAAGACCCGCTGGCCTGGTGCGAGCCGGAAGGTTTCCGGCCTTTCTGGGCCGTGACCAAGCATGCGGACATCATGGAGATCAGCCGCCAGAACAAGCTGTTCACCAATGGCGAACGGGAAATGCTGTCCTATGAAGAGACCGAAAAAGGCGTCTATTCGCAGTTCGGCCAGCCGCACCTGTTGAAGACATTGGTCCAGCTGGACGACCCGCTTCACTTCAAGCTGCGCCACCTGACCCAGGAATGGTTCATGCCGCAGAACGTGAAGAAACGCGAAGACGGTGTGCGGGCGATTGCGAAGCAGTTTGTCGACCGGATGGAAGACCTGGGCGGCGAATGCGACTTCCAAAACGATATCGCCCTGCACTACCCGCTGCGCGTGATCATGCAGATACTGGGCGTGCCGGAATCCGACGAGCCGATGATGCTGAAACTGACGCAGGAGATTTTCGGCGCTCAGGATGAGGACCTGAGCCGCAACAAGGGTGCGCTGGAAGAACGCGATGTCGAGAAGGGGCTCGCCTCGATCCAGCAGACTTTGGCCGAGTTCTTCATGTATTTCACGGCGATCACCGCCGACCGCCGCGCCAATCCGCGCGATGACGTCTCCACCGTGATTGCCAATGGCATGGTGGACGGCGAGCCGATCGGACAGCTGGAAGCCATGAGCTATTACATCATCACGGCTGCAGCCGGGCATGATACGACCAGCGCCTCGACCGGCGGCGGCGTGCTGGCGATGCTGCAGGACCCGGCGCAGCTGAAGAAAATGATGGATGATCCGAAAGGCATGGCCCGGACAGCGGTCGACGAAGCGATCCGATGGACGACGCCGGTCAAGCATTTCATGCGCACGGCCCATGCCGACTATGACATGCGAGGCAAGACGATCAAGGACGGTGAGAGCGTGTTGCTATGCTACCCGTCGGGTAATCGCGACGAGGACGTTTTCGACGACCCGTTCAAATTCAAGGTCGACCGCAGCCCGAACAAGCTGATCTCGTTCGGCCATGGCGGGCACATGTGCCTGGGCATGCACCTGGCACGCCTCGAAATGCAGATCATCTACGAAGAATTGTTCAGCCGGATCAAATCGTTCGAACTCGCCGGAGACCCGACTTTCATCAAGGCAAATTTCGTGGGCGGACCCAAGTCCATCCCCGTACGCTACAAATTCTAGGAGATCGCCATGGGCTTTCAGAACGTCACCGAAACGTACCAAGTCGAGCACGCACCTTCCGCGCCCAAGAACAAGCCGGTGTTCGATCTCAAGCCACCGGTCGACCTGACCTCCCCGACCGTCTTTTCAGACAATGGCGGCTATACGTTCGAGGCGTTTGCGACGATGCGCGAGAAAGCGCCGGTGATGTGGCATCCGGAAGAATATGGCGCCGGGTTCTGGGCCGTCACTTCCTACGAACTGGTCAAGAAGATCGAACTGGACCCCGAAACCTACTCCTCCCAAAAGGGAGGTATACTGATGAATTACGGCATGGAAGGCACGCCGCGCCATCCACTGCTGCACTCGTCTTCCCTGAATTCACTCATCAATCTCGACCGGCCCTACCACACGCCGTTGCGCATGGAGCACATGGCCTATTTTCGCGCCGACTTCGTGGCCGAGCTGCGCAAGCGCGTCTCCGCATATGTCGACGTATTGCTCGACAATATGGTGAAGCAGGGCCAGGTCGTCGACATGGTCGAATTGTTCTCAGCCGAGTTGCCCCTGTTCACATTGTGCGAAATTCTCGGCGTGCCATCGGCCGACCGGCCGAAGCTGGTCCACTGGATGCACTTCCTCGAGACTTCGCAATACCAGGCCCAGCAGGAAGGCCTCGGCAATGTCAGCATGGAGCAGATGACCGCCTTCCTGAACGAGATCCAGGCCATGTTCGAATATGGCCGGCACCTGTTGGCCGAGCGCCGGAAGAACCCGCAGCCCGACTTGCTGAGCGCCATCGCCAATGTCGAAATTGACGGCAAGCCGCTGTCGCCGGAATTCCTGGATGGTTCGTGGCTGTTGATCGTGTTCGCGGGCAACGACACGACGCGGAACTCGCTGACCGGCACGATGAAGCTGCTGACCGAGAACCCGGACCAGAAGAAAAAGCTGCAAGCCGATGACAGCCTGTTCCCGAACTTCGTGCACGAGTCGATCCGCATGGTGAGCCCGGTGACCTATATGCGCCGCACGGCGACGAAGGAGACCGAACTCGGCGGACAGGGCATTGGCGAAGGCGAGAAACTGGTAATGTATTATGCCGCCGCCAATCGCGCCCCCGCCAAGTTCGACAATCCGGATACGTACGATATTACCCGCGCCAACGCGAAGGAGCATTTGTCGTTCGGACACGGGCCTCACGTCTGCCTTGGCCAGCGCGTGGCAAACATGCAGCTGGATGCAGCTTATCGCCAGATCCTCGGCCGCTTCCCGGATATTACCTGGACAGGTAAACAGGAAATCGCACCGAACAATTTCGTCCACGCGATTTCGAAACTGATGGTCAACATGGGTAAACCCGCATGAGCGCACTTGTCACAAGGGAAGACAGAGACGGGCTGGCCCTGTTGACGCTGAACCGGCCGGACAAGCTGAACTCGCTGACCGTGGGCATGTTTCGTGAATTGCGCGCGCATGTCATCGACTTGAAAAAAGACGAGACAATCGGCTGCGTCGTCCTTCGCGGGGCCGGTCGGTGCTTTTCAGCCGGCCATGACCTTGGCGATATTGCCGAAGGCGAGAAAGTACCCTCCCCCGGCTGGCATTCCGAGACGCTGCGCATGCTGGAGACGCTGCCCCAGCCCGTCATCGCTGCGGTGCACGGCCATTGCTATACGGGCGCACTGGAAGTGGCGCTGGCAGCGGATTTCATCATTTCTGCGGACAATGCCAAGTTCGGCGACACGCACGCGAAATGGGCGCTGACCCCAATCTGGGGCATGAGCCAGCGCCTGCCTCGGCGCGTTGGCATCGCCACCGCGAAGCGGCTGATGTTCACGGCGGAAATGATCGGCGCGGCAGAGGCATTGCGGATCGGGCTAACCGAACAGGTCGTGCCGGCGGCGGAGTTCGATGCATCGATCGATGCCATGGCGCGGCAGATTCTCGCAAACTCGCCCTTCTCGCACGCTGCCAACAAGCGGTTGCTGGAAGCAACAGATGCACGCGACATGGATTCCGGGCTGCAATGGGAAATCCTCAAGAATGAGGGCGTCGGGCCTGACATGCAGGCGCGAATCGGCGCTTTCATGCGCAAAGACTAAGGGGACGCAGACTATGGACTACCTGATCAAGCGCGATAACCTACGCGACTGCCACTGGGCCGATGCCCCTGTCACCGACCTGGCCGATGGCATGGCGCGGCTGCGCATCGATGCCTTCGCGCTCACGGCGAACAACGTGACCTATGCGACGTTCGGCGAAGCGATGAAGTATTGGGACTTCTTCCCGGCCAGTTCACCCGAGTTCGGACGCGTGCCTGTCTGGGGCTTTGCGACCATTATCGAGTCCAAGGCTGCGGGCGTCGACGTCGGCAGCCGCGTCTATGGCTATTTGCCGATCTCGGACACGGTGGATGTGCAGCCCGCTCGCGTCGTCAAGGAAAGCTTCATGGACGGCGCCGCACACCGGCGGGACCTGGCGCCGATCTACAGCACGTACATTTTCACTGCCGCCGACCCGACCTATGATTCGGCCTTCGAAGCGCAGCAGATGCTGTTCCGGCCCCTGTTCACGACGGGCTGGATGATTGACGACTGCCTGATGGAGACCGGCGATCCGGTGCCCGAAACGGTCGTGATTTCCAGCGCATCGTCGAAGACGGCCATGGCACTGGCGCACTGTCTGAAGGCACGCGGCGTTGTCGAGGCGGTTGCGCTGACATCACCTGGAAATGTTGCCTATGTCGAAAGCACAGGGCTGTACGCGCGCACGCAGACCTATGACCAGGTCGACCGCATGCATGCGCGCGGCCTGACGGCCTTTGTCGACTTCCTCGGCCGCCCGTCACTTACGGCAGATGTGCACAATGCCCTCAAGGACCGCCTCGTGCGCAGCCTAGTCATCGGTGTGACAGACTGGGAAGGCAACCGCGCGCCGATTAGCCTGCCTGACCCGCAGCCGGAATTCTTCTTCGTTCCCACCTATGCGGCGGAACGCGCCAAGGAACTTGGGGCCGATGTCCTGAACAAACGGCTCGGCACGTCGCTCGCGTCTTTCTATCGCGCGTCGTCTGCGTTTGTTACGCCGGAAGCCCGTTCAGGCCGGGATGCCATCGACACAGCCTGGCACGATACGCTTGAGGGCAAGGTCAGCCCGGCGACCGGGCTTGTTTTCAGTATCTGACGCGCCTCAGGGGCGGCTGGAAAGCCTGAATTCGGTCCGGGCATTGCGACCCCAGGCCTCGTAGGTTTCCGCCGTGTCCAGCGCGACGCTCTCGCCATAGCCGACAGCCGTCAGCTGTTCGATCGAAACGCCTTTTTCCAGGAGGTAATGGCGAACGGCATCGGCGCGCTTTTGCGACAGGACCTGATTGTATTCGTTCGAACCGCGGGAATCCGTGTGGGTGCCTATCTCGACGGCATACTCGTCACAAAGCATGGCAATCCCGGCGACGGCATCCAGAAGGCCCATGCTGACCGGTGAAATGTCACCGCGATTGGTTGGGAACTGAATCTTCTGGCCGTCCATGGCCTGGTTCAGGGCCAATTGGCAGGAATCCTGAGAGATGACGCCCTGAGCCAGGGCCGCGAGGCTTTCACCCGGACCGCGTTCGCCGCTTTCGACGCCAATGCCATCGACGATCAAGGTCATCTCGGTTGACCCGGCTGGATCGGCCTGCAGGGCGGCCGTTCCGATTTCGAGGGCACGCCGCTTGGCGTCGACATCCGGCGCCAGGCCTGTGAGCGTCGCGACATTCTCACGTACCACCAGCCCCAACCATGGGTATCCGGCGGCGGTGAAGGCCGTCTCGATGCTGCCAACCCACCCGGTTGACGCGCGCGTCACACGCTCGACGATCTGGGGCTGAGGCGCTGCGGCAGCGGTGAACTTGCCGTTTTCGAAGATATACATCCCTTCGGCAATGGTGATGCATTCGGCATCATTGCTGGCCGAGGGGGCGACGGTGGCGGCGATGTCAGCCGTCTCGTTGCCACCGCACGCTGCGAGGCCGACCAGGGCCGTTGAGGCGACGACGCGACATAGCGAGGCGTGGAAATTTTGCATGCCTGATTTTCGATCCTTTGCCGCGCAATGTCAAAATGCTTCGCGGATTAGGCGAGGGCGATGCATTTTTCGGGCCAGAATCGCGTTGCACGGCACGATTCTGACTGTTGTAGACATCCCCGCCCGACAACAAGAAATCGGCCTGGTTGCCCGCCTCCAGCGAACCGATGCAGGCCGCGACGACGGTCAGAGACTTCCAAGACCGGGTATTCCACCGGTACGACCTTTCTCAGGGCTTCAGGATCATTTTCATGGCGCCGTTCTCGCGGGCATCGAACATGCGGTAGGCTTCAGCCCCTTCGGACAGGGGCATGTGGTGGGTGACGGTCCGCTCGGGGCGCAGCTTGCCGGCCTGGATGAGCGGGATCAGTTCGGGCCATTGGGCTGGCACCGAACAGGTGCCTGTCCGGAAGGTGAGGCCCTTGATGAAGGCCAGCGCCATCGGGAACTTGAAGTCCATGGTCTGGTTGACGCCGATGCAGGACACGGTGCCCGCATTGCGTGCGAGTTTCATCGACAGGTGAATGGCGGCGTCGGCGCCAACGCATTCGACGACGCTGTCGCACATGCGGCCTGACGTGAGTTCGGTGATCCGGTCGCGCGCATCGCTCGCATCAAAGGCGGTGGCGCCAATCTCTTCGGCGAGCTGGCGGCGTTCGGCAACGAGATCGACCGCAAACACGCGGGCTGCGCCCATCAGGAACGCGCCCTCAACCGCCATGAGGCCAATCGGACCGCACCCGACGATTGCCACGGTGCTACCGGGCTTGATGTCGGCATTCTTCAGGCCGAACCAGGCCGTCGGAAGGTTGTCCGTCAGGAGGACGGCCTGGTCTTCGGTGACGCCGTCCGGAATCTTGGCAAGGCCGAAATCCGCGACCGGGACCATCGTGTATTCTGCCTGAACGCCCTGCAGTTTGGGGCCGAGCCCGTAGCATCGCGCGCCTGCAGTTTCACACTGCGTGACATTGCCCGCCATGCAGGACGGGCATGATCCGCAGCCGACGGCGGCAGAGATCATCACCCGGTCGCCTGACTTGAAGCGGGACACGGCGCTGCCGGTCTCGATGACTTCGCCGACCGCTTCGTGGCCGACGCAATAGCCGTTGGTCTCTGAAAACCCGTGACCCTGATAGATGTGCAGGTCAGACCCGCAGATACCGCAGGCCGTGATTTTCACGATGGCGCTGCGGATGTCTTCCGGCTCTGGCACCGGCGCATCGTCAAAGACGATATCGCGAGCACCGCGATAGAGGAGACCTTTCATGAGGCGCTGTCCTTGGCGTGTGGGATGGGATCAGGCCGACAGCTTGTCAGCCGGATAGTGCGGGTAGCTGGCCTTGAGAACACCGTGATTGAGCAGCATTTCCGCGACCTGTTTGGTGCCCGTGGAATCGAAGATGCGCGTGCGGATCCAGTAATTCTCAGCGCGGCGGCTGGCTGAGAGCGCAACGACCTCGCGGCGGAGGATATAGTCTTCGTCGACAAAGAGCGGGCCATCTATCATGCGCATTTCGAGATCGGCGAAGAGGCCGATGGAGGGATGCTTGACCGGCCAGTTAGCCATGCCGCCGGTATAATTCGCGAGCACGCTGACCATTTCGAGCGGCATGACCGGACGGCCCCAGGGCGACGCCTTGGCGTCGCTGTACCAGTCGCTCGGCTCTGTGATGACAGCCAGCTTCTGCGCCAGGCTGAACGGGTAAAGATTGCCCATGTGCTGGTCGGCGCCCATGCGGACGTGCTCGTCCTTGTCGGTCTTCAAACCGACTTTCATGTCTGCAAGGATAACGAGATCATCAGCGGGGCGGAGCTTGGCCATGCGCGCTTCGAGCAGCGTCTCACCATGGTCTGGGCCGAGCGTGGCGCTCGCCTCAAGCACCGGCGTGCCGTCTTCCTTCTCGGCCCAGCATTTGGCGCGGGTTGCGCCGGGCGCCGGGCGCTCGACAAAGGCGCGGACCTTCTCGCCTTCGAACACCATGTTCAGGAAGTGCGTCGACAGGCAGCCGCGCTCGAACCAGTCCTTGCCCCATATATCGTAGAGCATCGGCACGAATTGCTGGAAATGCGTCGGGCCTTCGATCGGGCCTGCCTTGATGCCAAGGCGCTCGGCTTCAGCGTCATCGTGCAGCGACTTGTGACCGCCATAGGATTGCTCCTGCAGCATCTGTGCGGGAGCGCGAAGCGGGCCTGTCAGTATTTCGCTCATGTGATCTTCCTTTCGGTGAATAGTGTCATCTTCCCCGGCATCCGTCACCTTCCAAGCCTCGCACCGCTAGTCCTGTGCGCCGCCCGCGGCAACTGTCTCGGCATCGATGGCGCGCTGGACCGTCTTGTAGAATTCTCGCCGTGCATCGAACTCGCCATCCTTGTCGCCCAGAGCCGATGTCCAGCTGCTGTTTGACGCGATTACCAGGTTGCGCGCCGGGTCGATGAAGATGCCCTGCCCGAATATACCGTCTCCCTGGAATGAGCCGTCGTCCCATGTCCACCATTGGTAGCCATATCCCTCGCCGGGTGTGCCGTATTCGACCTGCTTGCGCGTCGCGGTGTCCAGCCAACCCGTCGGCAGAACCGGCTCGCCGCCCACCATGCCCCCATCGAGGATGAACTGGCCGAAGCGGGCGAAATCGCGCACCGACGCCTGAATGCAGCATCCGCTGATCTCATGGCCATCTGTGCCGAGCAGCCAGGATGCGTCCTGCTGCATGCCGTAGGGCCGCCAGACTTTTTCCGACAGGTAATCGGCCAATTGCTTGCCGGTCGCACGACTGACGAGCACACCAATCAGATTGGTCTCGCCCGTGGAATAGTGCCAAACCTCGCCCGGCGGATGCGCGCGCGCCAGCGTAGCCATATAGGTCGCGACCGCGCTTTTCCCGGATTCGACCACCTGTGTATCGAAACGCGCAACGTCGGATTCCGGATCATCATAATCCTCGTTCCACGCAATGCCGGATGTCATGGTCAGCAATTGCGCAACCGTGACGCCAGCATAGGCCGACCCGCGCAGTTCCTCGATATAATCCGGCACCGGATCATCAATGCTCTTGATCGCGCCATCCGCTATCGCGGCGCCCACAAGAGTCGAGGTCAGCGACTTGGCAACGGAGAAGCTAGTCCACCGGCCGTCTGTCCGGAAGTGGAGACTATAGCGCTCGAGCCGCACCTTCCCGTCGTGAAGCAAGACGAGGCCCGCCGTCCGGTTCGCAGCCAGATAGGCGTCCATATCCATGTCGAGGACAAGCGGAGTGCCTTCAGGCAGCGGATGCACATCATCACCGGAATCAACCGGGCGCGACGTGATGATGAACGGCACGCGATCCAGCATGCGGAAGCCTGCGTCGCGCTTATCCAGGTTCCAGAACAGGATATCCCGGCCATACGGCTGATGGCCCAGGAAGGCGCGCCAGTCCGGCCCGATCAGGCCCCAGCCAATCGCTCCCGCCACGCCAAGCGCTGCAATGCCGATGCCCAAGCGCCGCACGATTCCCACCTTCTATGCCCCCATCATTTTCTTGCGCGAATGGGACCTATCCCGGCATGCCCGCCTTGCGAGCGAACTGAGCCGCAAACTGTGCCAGCGGGACGACCCGATCCGCGTTCGATTCGGCATTGGCGCTGTTGGCCGTGCCGTCGCGCACGCGTCCGACAATACCCTGAAGGATGCCGGCGAGGCGGAAGGCGTTGTAGGCAAAATAATAGTCGAGCTCCGGCAGGCCATCGCGGCCCGTGTGCGCGCAATACATCGCGACATATTCCTCCATAGTCGGAATGCCCCAGGCCTTGAGGTCAGGAATAGCGGACAGGGATCCCCGGCTCGCGTCACCCTGCGGCATGACCCAGTTCATCAAGTGGTAGGAGAAATCGGCCAGCGGATCGCCGAGGGTCGAGAGTTCCCAGTCGAGAACGGCGATCACTTTCGGTTCGGTCGGATGGAGCACCATGTTGTCGAGGCGGTAATCGCCATGGACGATGGTCGTCTTGTCACCCTGCGGGATGTTCTTGGGCAGCCATTCGATCAGCTGTTCCATCTCCGGAATGTGCATCGTTTCCGATGCCTTGTACTGCTTGGTCCAGCGGTGGACCTGGCGGGCGACATAATCGCCTTCCTTGCCAAAGCCTTCGAGGCCAGCCTTCTTCCAGTCGACATTGTGCAGGTCGGCAAGGGTCTTGATCTTTGCTTCGTAGATCTTGTGGCGCATCGCCGGCTCATAGTCGGGCAGCGTGCCGTCCCAGAGGATGCGGCCTTCAACCATGTCCATGACATAGAAAATCGTGCCGACAACGCTCTCATCCATGCACAGGCCATAGGGGCGCGCGACCGGGTAACCGAGAGGGTAGAGCGCGTTGATGACCCGGTATTCGCGATCGACAGCATGCGCGCTGGGCAGGAGATTGCCGGGCGGCTTGCGGCGCATGACGTATTTCTTCTTCGGCGTGACCAGCTGGTAGGTCGGATTAGACTGGCCACCCTTGAACTGGCGGACCTCCAGAGGGCCTTCATAGCCTTCGACATTGGCTTCCATCCAGGCGGCCAGATTCGCCTCGTCGAACTTGTGGGAGTCCACTACGGATTTGGTGCCTGTGAACAGGTCCTGTGCAGTTTCTGTCTCTGCCATGGGGTCGCTCTCGTTTCTGTTATTTCCTCAACGATACCATAGCGGGCCGCTGCCCGGTGCCAAGGCCTGCCGTAACGTCGCCACAATTTCGAGGCAGATTTGACGTGATGACAAGATTGATCGCGATTTTTACCCTGTTCCTGCTTGCGGCTGTTCCAGCGCACGCCAAGAACATTAATGCGTCCGGCGCTGTTCGGGCAGACCTGCTCAACCGGGCGCTTGAAGCGCAGAAAATTCATGCAAAACAGACCAAGGATACCGGTCGCCTCGTGATCGTCGATTATTCGCGGCATTCCAAGGAAGAACGCCTGTTCGTCGTGAATCTTGAGAACGGCGACGTGACGGGGTTTCGCGCGGCGCACGGGCGCGGATCCGACACGGATCATGACGGCTTTCTCGACCGGTTTTCCGACGAGCCCGGATCAAACGCGAGCCCGGAAGGGGCGCTGGTCATTGCGGAAGAATACCGAGGCAAGCACGGCCTGAGTCTGCGCCTGGACGGGCTGGACGAGACGGACAAGTCGTCGCGCGAACGGGCCATCGTGATTCATGCCGCCGACTATGCAGAACCGGATTTCCTGTCCCGCTTTGGCAAGCTCGGTCGTTCCAATGGCTGCATCGTGTTCTCGAAAGCCGACTTGAAACGCTTCCTCGCCGAAGTTCCCAAGGGCACGCTCATGTTCGTGAGCCGCTAGTCCGGCTTCAGCGCCCGCCAGCCGATATCGCGGCGGCAAAAGCCTTCCGGCCAGTCAATACGGTCCACACCTGCATAGGCACGCGTAATAGCCTCTTCGAGGGTTGATCCTGAGGCCGTAACGTTGAGAACGCGCCCGCCCATGGCGACAAGCGCACCCTCTGAATCGCGATCCGTGCCAGCCTGGAACACCGTCACGCCGGGCAAATTGTTCGCGTCGGCCATGCCGTTGATCACAGAGCCCTGGACGTAACTGCCCGGATAGCCTGTATTGGCAAGCACGACCGTGGCGGTGGGGTCGAACCGCTCAAGTTCCAGCAGGGATTCGAACGCGTCTTCATTTCCCAACAGTCCGCCGGTCGCCGAGGCGAGAATGGCAGGGACAATGTCGCCGGCCAGCCCCTTCATCAGGACCTGGCATTCCGGGTCTCCGAAGCGGGCATTGAATTCAACGACCTTGGGTCCCTCTTCCGTGACCATGACGCCGACATAGAGCACGCCCTGATAGGGCATGCCGTCGGCCGCCATGCCTGCCAGCATCGGCTCCACGATCTCGGCCTTGATGCGATCCATCACAGCTTGAGTTACGACCGGTGCCGGTGCGTAGGCACCCATACCGCCAGTATTGGGGCCGGTGTCACCCTCGCCGACGCGCTTGTGATCCTGGGCGGCAGGCAGGTAGACCGCACCCTGGCCATCGGTGATGACGAAGATGCTGGCTTCTTCGCCGTGCATGAATTCCTCGATGATCAGTGTGGCAGACGCCTCGCCGAACTTGCCGGACAGCATATCGTCCACTTCGGCGTCCGCCTGTTCAAGGCTTTCGGCAATCACCACGCCCTTGCCGGCGGCGAGCCCGTCGGCCTTCAGCACGAAGGGCGCTTCCATTGTGCGCAGGAAGGCCTTGGCGAGGCCGGGCGTCGTGAACTCGCCATAGGCGGCCGTCGGAACGCCATAGGCTTTCATCCGGCCCTTGGAGAAGGCTTTCGAGGATTCCAGCTGGGCGGCGAGGCGGCTCGGGCCAAACACGTCGAAGCCGCGGGCGCGGAGGATATCGGCGAGCCCGAGCGCGAGCGGCGCTTCCGGGCCAATCACCACGAGATCCGGCTCGACCTGCAGCGTCAGCTTGATGAGGTTGTCGATATCGTCAACGGCGACATCGAAGCATGGGCCGATAACGTCCATGCCGGGATTGCCGGGCGTTGACTGGACCACGTCCACCAATGGCGACTGGTCGATCTTCCAGGCGAGAGCATGTTCGCGCCCGCCGGATCCGATGAGGAGGATGTTCATGGGATTTGGCCCCTCGCCTGCTGCTTTCCAGTCGCTATAAAGGCTGGATGTCCGACTCGCCAGTCTCCAATGACCATGCCGTTTCCGTCTCGGAGCTCGCTGCGAGCCTGAAACGGACAATTGAATCGAATTTCGACCATGTTGTGGTGCGAGGGGAACTGGGCCGTGTGACCATTGCCCGGTCCGGCCACATGTATGCTGACATCAAGGACGAGAAGGCGGTCCTGAATACAATCATGTGGAAGGGGCAGGTCGACAAGCTGCCCTTCCGGCCGGAAGAAGGCCTTGAAGTGATCGCGACCGGGCGCCTGTCGATCTATGAGGGCCGCTCGAACTACCAGCTGATTGCCAGCTCCATGCGGCCTGCCGGAGCCGGCGCGCTGATGCAGCTGCTCGAGGAGCGCAAGAAGAAGCTGGCCGCCGAGGGCCTGTTCGAGGCGCGCCACAAGAAGAAACTGCCCTACCTGCCCCGCACGATCGGTGTGATCACAAGTCCGACCGGGGCCGTAATCCAGGACATCCTGCACCGTATCCAGGATCGTTTCCCGGTGCGCGTGATCGTCTGGCCCGCACTTGTCCAGGGCGATGCCGCGGCGGCGCAGGTGACAGCTGGCATCAAGGGGTTCAATGCCATAACGGGCAATGACCGGCCCGATGTGTTGATCGTTGCGCGCGGCGGCGGATCCATCGAAGACCTCTGGCCATTCAACGAGGAGATCGTTGTTCGCGCCGCCTTCGAAAGCGAAATCCCGCTGATTTCGGCTGTCGGGCACGAAACAGACACGACGCTGATCGACTATGTGTCGGATGCGCGCGCGCCGACACCGACCGGGGCGGCAGAGATTGCCGTGCCGGTGCGCAGCGAACTGTTGCTGAGCATCGAAGAGAATAGCGGACGCCTGAAGCGCGCCCTGGCGCGGCGGACGACGCGGTCGCGTGATGCGCTGCGCGCCGCACGCCTGCCCCGGCCCGAGACGCTGATACAATCAAAACGCCAGCGGCTGGACTATGCGGCGGCCAGCTTGCCGCGCGCGGCGCGGGCGCTGATCGAGCGGAGCCGGTCGCGGCTGGCAGCCGCGCAAGTCAGCCCGGCGGGCCTGAAGGCCGATATCAGGCGGTCGCGGCAGAGCCTGCGGGAAACCGCCATGCGGGCCCGCCCTGCCCTGATGCGGCTGATCGAGCGGCGCACAGTGTCGCTGGAGTCGCAAGGCAAGCTGCTCGAGACCCTGTCCCATCACGCAACGCTGAGTCGGGGCTTTGCCATGGTGCGCAGTGAGGATGGCAAGCTGATCCGCTCGTCCGGCGTGGCAGCGGGCGCGGCGGCGTTCAAGGTGAGTTTCTCGGATGGCGATGTGATGGCTGCGCCACTCGACGGGCCACCGCCGCCTGCGAGTCCCGCGCCTAAAACGAAGAAAGCCCCGACCAAGGCTGGTCAGGGCTCTCTGTTCTAGTTCGCTCGGGCTGACTTAAGCGCCCGCGATATCTTCCGACAGGACCGTCATCTGGAACTGGTAAGACGTCTCGCCTTCGTCGACATCCTTGTAGACCAGTGCGATGAATTCGGCGCCGAGATAGACCTCAACGGAATCAGAGTTCTTGTCGCGCGCCAGCAGGCGCAGGCTCGGGTGCAGTTTCTCTTTCAGGTACGCCTCAAGACGCAGTGTTTCTTCACGTTCCATGACGCATGCTCTTTCGTAATTCAGCGGCGCAACCTAGTCTTTTTCTTTTGCAGTGCAACAGCGGCGCCTGCAATCGGCTGTGCGCCCGTTGCGACGCACCTATTTGGCCATGTCGTCAGGGATGTTCTGGTCCATCGTCTTGGCCGGCTGGCAACAGAGCGGCTGACCGACGATCTTGGCCGGGACGCCAGCGACCGTGCAATGGGCCGGGACGTCCTTGAGCACGACACTGCCAGCGGCTACTTTGGCTTCGTCGCCAATCGTGATGTTGCCCAGGACCTTCGCACCGACCGAAACGAGCACGCCGCGTCCAATTTTCGGGTGGCGGTCGCCGACTTCCTTGCCTGTCCCGCCCAGCGTTACGCCCTGCATGATCGAGCAGCCATCACCGACGACCGTGGTTTCCCCGATCGTGATCGCGGTCGCGTGGTCGAGCATGACGCCGGCGCCGATGCGCGCGGCAGGATGGATGTCGACACCGAACAATTCCGAGGCAATGCCCTGGAAGTGAAATGCGAGCGACTCCCTGCCCTGTCTCCAGAGGACATGGGCAACACGATGTGTCTGGAGCGCCAGGAAGCCCTTGAAGAACAGGAATGGCTGCAACATGCCGCGGCAGGCGGGGTCCCGTTCCAGCACAGCCTGCATGTCCGCCTCGGCCGCCACCAGAAGCGACGGATCGGAATCGTATGCCGTCGACAGGATGTGGCGCACTTGAAGCGTGCCCATTGCGGGGCCACCCAGTTTTTCAGCAAGGTGATAAGAGAGCGCCTGGCACAGCGTGGAATGGGCCAGGATGGCCGCATTGATATAGCTGGCGAGCGTCGGTTCTTCCGCCGCAGCCGCAGCGGCCTCGAAACGCAGCCGGCTCCAGGCAGGTGGCGGGGCACCGATATCAGGGTTTATGACCATTCCAGCCTCCATCAGAATTTGGCTTCCTAGCCACATGGGCGGCAGATTGCCGCGTATCAAGTTCCAGCACGTTCACAATTGCCTCATTCCGCAGGGACCCGCCGCCGACCGAACAGGTGGATCAGTGTTTTTCGTATGGGTTTCAAAGTCATGATACGGAAAACCGCCGGCGTGAAGTAGAGCGCCAAGAGGGCTGATCCGGCGACGCCGCCTGAAATTCCGGCTGCCAGCGGCATCCAGAAAGAGTCCCCTGACAGGAGGATCGGAATGAATCCGCCCATGGTCGTGAGCGTGGTGGCGACGATGTGGCGAGTGGCATCCACGACGATCTCGCGCTGGGCGATCACGTCATCGGCCATGGCAGCCGGACTGGCCTTTAAGAGTGACAGGACAACGATGGAACTGTTGATTGCGATACCCAGCAGCCCCAGGCCACCGATGATCGCGTTGAAGCCGAACGGCAGGTTGAATAACCAGACGCCGAAGAAGGCGAGCCCCATCGACAGGAAGCCAGTGGTCAGGATCAACAGCATCATGCGGAACGAGTTGAAGACCAGCATGATCGCACCGGCCATGACCAGAATCAGGGGAATACCGACCCCGGCTAGGTTGCCGATTGCCTCGCCTGAGTTTTCCGCCTCGCCGCCAATGCGGATCGAATAGCCCGGCGGCAGCGTGAAATTGCTGGCCTCAAGCCGTGCCTGGAAGTCTGCGAAGACCGGCGCCGGCAGCGTGTAGGGATCGAGATAGGCGAGGATCTGGTTCACCCGCTGACCGTCGCGGCGCGAGACCACAGCGGTCTTGGGATCAAGCGACATAGTGCCCAGCGCAGACAGGGGCGTCCCGTCGCCGACAGTCATCGCCCGCAGGTCTGTCAGTGTGCCGCGGCGGTTGTCGGGACCGATGACAATAACGGGAAGTTCTTCGGTGCCTTCCAATATGGAGCCCGCGCGGACCCCCTCCAGTTCGGCATTCATGGCTGACGCCAATTGGGTGAGGCGCTGACCAGCAAGCGCCGAGGCGGATTCATCGGCCTTCAGGCTGACTGTCGGCGCGCCGAGTTCCAGCGATGCAACCGTGTAAGTCACGCCGGGTGTCTGCGCGAGGATCGTGCGGGCTGCATCGCCCAGACGGCCGAGTATCTCGAAATCGTCGCCCATGATGGTAAAATCGATCGGGGCATCCGCCGGGGGGCCCTGCTCGAATGGCAAGGCGAGGAAGCGTGCGCCCGGGAATTCCGCGCGCATTTCGCTCTGGACCCTGGCGACAATCTCGTGCGTGCGCTGGTTGCCGTCCAACTGGACCCAGCCTGCTGCAAATCCTTCCACGCCTTCGGTATTGTTGATCATGTTATAATAGACGCGCGGCGACGGCTCACCCAAGACCCAGGTGACGGATTTCACGCCTTCCATCGCCTGAATAAGTTCGCTGGCATGCTTGGTCGACGCAATCGTATCGGAAAGATTGGCTTCCGGTGGCAACTGCATCGTGATCTGGAACTGGTCACGTTCCGTCTGCGGAAAAAACTGCGATGGCAGCTGACCGACCAGATAGAAGCCAAGGATTGCCGGGGCGACGGCCAGAACGATACCGAGCGGCGGGAACCGCAAGACCGCCTCAATGGTTGCCCGATAGCCGTCGGAGATGAAATCGACCGATACGCCGTCGCGCCACCAGCGGCGCGGTCGTTTGTGAGCACCCTTTTCCCAGCCTCGCGTGCGATCGAACCACCCCGCCATGGCCGGGATAAGCGTTACGGAAATCACAAAGGACGCGGTGATCGAATACACGACCGACAGACCGATCATGCCAATAAATTCGCCGGCGCCGCCGGGCAGAAGGGCAATCGGGGCGAATGCCAATGCGGTGGTCAGAGTCGATGCGGCCAGCGGTGCGAACAGGTGATTGAGGCTCTTGTCGATGGCCTGCAGGCGCGTCGCCCCGCGCGCACGCATCTGGTCGAAATCATCCACGACCACAATCGCATTATCGATCAAAAGACCGAGTGAAATAACGAGGCCGGTGACCGACATCTGATGCAGCGGGTTGCCGAACACCTTGAACAGGATCAGGACGAGCGCAACGGTGAGCGGTATGGCCGAACCGACCACGAGCGCCGAACGCCAGCCCATCGTGAAGAAAAGAACGACGATTACGATACAGGCTGACATCAGAAGGTTCTTGGCGAGGCCGTTGAGGCGCGCATTGGTATACGTGCTCTGGTCGAACACCGTATCGATGCGCAAACCAGGCGGTGTGTCTACGGCGAAATCCCGCACGACCTGGTGCGCGGTCTCGGCCCATTTATCGACGCGTTGGCCTTCCGAAATGAACGCAGCCACGAAAATCGTGCGTTTGCCACTTTCGAGCGCCATACGCACCGGTGGATCTTCGAACCCTTTCTGGACTGTGGCGACGTCACTCACCCGCACCGCCGTCCCGTCAGGCCGCTGCAGCAGCGGCACGCTGCGGATACGGGAAATGTTGTCAAACTCGCCACCGACTTCGAGGCCGATATTCCCACCATCGGTGCGCAGGCGCCCGGCCGGTGTCTTGCTGTCTGCCGAAGCGATCAGCGATGCTGCCTGGCGGACGGTCAGGCCGGCTGCTGACAGCGCCTCCGGATCGACAACGATGCGGACTTCTTCTGCAGGCACGCCGTAGAGATCGGTCAGTTCAGTGCCGGGCAGGCGTTGGAACCGGTCCTGAATGTTGAGCGCCATGCGCCCCATCACGGCGAGAGGCGGATCGCCTTCGCCCTCCCAGACAAGCCCGACTACCAGAGTGGCCGCACCGACATACTGCCTGTGGATATCTGGTGCACTGGTTCCCGGCGGGAATTTGGTCTTGGCGAGTTCGACCTTCTGGCGGATCAGGGTCCAGGCATCATCGACCTCTGCTTCAGTAAGGTCGTCGCGGATATTCAGGCTGACCTGCGATACACCCGGGCGCGAAACGGATTCCACTTCATCGACCTCGGGAAGTTCCATCAAAGCCGCTTCCAACGGTTCGGTGACGAGCGCCTCCATACGCTCGGCGTCAGCGCCCGGAAGTGTTGTCAGTACGAATCCATATCGCTCGACCAGCGACGGATCTTCCTGACGGCCAAGCGAAAACATCGCACCTAGGCCACCGATCAGGATGACCAATATGGTCAGGATCGTGAGGCGGGGGAGACGGAAAAACAGAGTACGCATATCGGACCGGGCCCTCAGCCTTCGTTCGGGGAATCGGCGCTGGTCGCGTCGCGCGGAATCACCGGCATGCCCGGCGCGATCCGCTGAAGGCCGTCCACGATCACGCGGTCACCTTCCTGAACCGGTCCGCGAACGAACCCCCGTCCGCCTTCCGAATGCACCATCTCGACCGGCCGCGGTTCGGCGCGCCATCCGTTCTCTGAGGGCACGGCAACGAACACGGTCCACAAGCCACGAGACGCGGTCGACATGGCTTTCACCGGCACCCAAAACCCAGGTTCGTCGATTTGGCGCTCCATCGACAGGCGCACTACCGCGCCAGCGGGCAATTCGCCGGGGTTCTCGACATCGAACATGGCAGTCACCGTCCGCCGGTCGGCATCTATTACGCCAGTCACCGTCCGCAATTTGGCATCAACGGGGCCGGTGTCGGCGACGAGCTCATAGATTTCACCTGGATGCAGGCGCGCCGCACTTTTGGCCGGAAGGCCGATTCGGGCTTCCAGATGACCCGTTTCGACCAATTCCAGCACGGGCGATCCGGGCGCCGCAATGGAGCCTTCGTCAACCATCCGTGCCGTGACGACACCATCGAACGGCGCCGTGATGCGGGAAAGGTCAATCTGGACACGCAACGTGTCAGCCTGTGCCTTGGCTGCGGCGATACGCGCCATGGATGTGTTTGCCTGCGCCTCAGCCTCGTCGACGCGCTGCTGCGAGACATGGCCTTGCAGTTTCAGGGTGCGCTGGCGCTCGACCGTATTCAGCGCGAGGGAATGGGCAGCGCGCGCCTCCTCGACGACCGCTTCTGCCGAGGCGAGCTGAGCGCCCAGGCTGCGTGTATCCAGGCGGGCAAGCGTTTCGCCCTGTTTGACCCGGTCGCCCATATCTGCCGCGATGGACTGGATGCGGCCACCACTGGAGAAACCGAGCTGGCTCTTGCGGCGGGCTTCGGCAAGGCCGCTGAACGATTCATCAATCCGAAATTCCTTCGCCAGTCGCACGGGTGACACTGAAACGGTCAGAGGTTCCGGCGCTTCAGAGGCAACTTTCGGCCCTTCGGCGCTGCGTAACTGTATCGCGGCAAAAAACAGTCCCGCGCCAACAAGGAACAGTATCACAAGGAAAACAACGCCCTTCAGAAAGGTCGGGTGCTTCTCGCGGGCCTCGTCGCCCTGATAGTGATCGGAAGGCGTCATGGTCTCAATCCTCAGACGTGGAGTCAGCGTGCCGCGCCTCGCCGGGCGGTTGCAGTCCCCGGAAGACGAGATCTGCGTGGAAGGCGATAAAGGCGCTTGCCGACACCGGCTGGTCAGTCGGGAGAAGCGCCGGAAAGTGCGGCAAGTGGGTCATCAATTGGGCAAGCCCGTGGGACGCGGCCCACACGGATTTTGCTGACAGGTAGGGGTCGAGTTTGGAGTCGAATACGCCGAGTGACTGGCCTTCGCGCACCATGTTGACGAGGACGCCGAAGGCCCGCCCCTTGTAAGTCTGGGTAAACGCCTCCCAGTCTTGCGACTGGACCTGAACCGGCGTGCCCCCAGCGTTTGAAAACGCTGCGGCGTAGTGGTGCGGGCGCTCCATCGCCGTCACGATATAGGTTGTGACGCATGCCCGCCCGCGTTCCGAGAAAGGCACATCGGCGCAGGAAATCTTGCCGACACGAGACAGGAGGCGTTCGAAGAAAACCTCCTTGAGTTCGTCGATCAGCTCCTCCTTGGAACCGAAATATTTGTATATGGCGGAGGGCGAGTAATCGATCTCTTCTGCAAGGCGGCGAATTGAAAGGCCTGCCTCGCCTTCTGTCGCAAAGACGCGCTCGGCCGCTTCGATAATCGCGCCGCGCACTTTGAGTCGGCGGCGTTCCGCCGGCGTTGCTTCGAGGGACAGGTCATCTGGCATGGGGCGTCAAATATCGTTGAAACATGTTCAGAAAGTGAACACTGTTCACCAAATTAGTCCTGTCCGGCAGTTCGGGCAAGCAGAAACATCGCGAGAAGCCTCTTTCGGTGGCGCGCCGGTCTGGCTATGTACCGGCATGGCAAATCGTTTCCCCCCTGCCCCGCCCGTTGGCACGACTATGCTGCCGGTTCGACCGAGCGCCGAGGCGCGCGCCCTGCTCGCGCTGCGCCGCTCCGCCAGCAAGCATCACATGACGGAGCCCGGCCCTTCGCCGGAGTCGCTCGATGAACTGTTGCGTGTGGCGGCCCGCGTGCCGGACCACCGAAAGCTGTCGCCCTGGCGGTTCATCGTTTTCGAAGGCGATGCGCGCATGTCGTTCGGCAAGGAACTGGCGCGGATCCATGACGCGAATACGCCCGACGCCGAATCCAAGGATGTGCTGGAAGCCGCAGGCCTGCCCCTTCGCGCACCCGTCATCGTGGCCGTGATTTCATCGCCTGACCATGCGCACAAGACGCCGGTCTGGGAGCAGGAACTTTCGGCGGGCGCGGTTTGCCAAAACCTGTTGCTAGCCGCGAACGCAGCCGGCTGGGCCGGGGTCTGGCTATCCGAGTGGATGGCGTTCGATCCGGGCGTCGCCAAGACGCTCGGCCTGACCGAGGACGAACGCGTGGCGGGATTTATCTATCTCGGCACGGCGACGATGGGATGCCCGGAGCGCCCACGGGCGGACATGAGCGAAAAGATCGTGCGCTGGACCTCTCCCGCCTGACTCAGCCCCGGCCGCGATAGCTCGCGACGCCGGTGTCGGGCACATAGAGGCCCGCAGGCACCTCACCGGATTGCCAGAAAACGTCGATCGGGATGCCGCCGCGCGGATACCAATAGGCAGAAATCCGCAGCCACTTTGCCTCGGTGAACGCATGTATCCGTTTGCCGATGGCGACCGAGCAATCCTCGTGGAACGCACCGTGGTTGCGGAAACTGGTGAGATAGAGCTTCAGGCTCTTGCTCTCCACCAGCCAGTCACCCGGCACATAGTCGATCACGATGTGCGCAAAGTCCGGCTGTCCCGTGACCGGGCAGAGCGAGGTAAATTCGGGGGCGACGAACCGGGTGAGGTAGAGGGTTCCGGCATGAGGATTGGGCACGCGTTCGAGGCGGGCGTCGTCAGGGTTTTGCGGAGCGGGAGTCTGCTGGCCGAGCTGGCCGAGCCCCTGGTAGATCGGATTATCAGGCATGGGGGAGAATTCCTGGAACGGGGACAAGATCGAACAAGAGGCCGAAATAGAGCGCATAGGCAAGCAGGAGAACGACGCCCTCCCAGCGCGCAATCTGTTTTCCGGTTATCGCAAACAGCATGAGCAGGAAGACAGACAGGATCAGCGCGCCGATATCTTCGAACGATATGATGCTCGCATGATGCCCCTGAGACATCGCCTCGGCAGAGATATCACCCCGGACGCTGAATGGATGGACCACCGCCGTGACACCGAGGATGCCCAACACGTTGAAGATATTCGAGCCGATGATATTGCCCAGCGCGACGTCTGACTTGCCGCGATAGGCGGCGACAACCGAGGTCACCAATTCGGGCAGGCTGGTTCCGATGGCGACGATTGTGAGGCCGATAATTGTTTCGCTGATCCCGAAATCCCGCGCGATGACGACACCCCCGTCAACCAGCAGCCGGGCGCCAAACACCACACCAACCAGTCCGGCCACGGCAATGACCAGCCCGAGGAACAGGCCGTAGCGAGCCTCGACGGCTTCGCCCTCGGCCACGTGCATCACGGCAGCCTCATTGTCGCGGCGCTGGTCTGCGACAAAAGAATAGGTGAGGTAGACGAACAAGGCGCCGAGGAGCGCTATGCCGACGGGGCGACTGAAAAGATCAAACCAGATCAAGGCGCAGAGCAGCGCCGTGACGGCAAGCATGATGAGCCCGTCCCTGGCCAGCGCGCGCGGATTGGTCAGGATAGGACGGATCATCGCAGCAACGCCGAGCACGAGCAGCACGTTGGCAATATTCGATCCGACGACATTGCCGACGGCGATGCCCACCGCGTTCTGGTCGATGGCCCTCAAACTGGTCACAAGTTCGGGAACCGACGTGCCGAAACCAACCAGGGTGAGGCCGATCACCAATTCGGAAATATTGAGCTTGCGCGCGACGCTGACCGATCCGCGGACGAGCGCCTCCCCGCCAATGAAAAGCAGGACCAAGCCGCCAAGCACCATCAAATACGTCATTCATTGCCCCGCAATCTGTCCATTCACTGATCATACGGTGTGTGCAGGCTGGCTGGCAAACAGAGACTGCCGTACCTGCTGCAACCGGGAAAAAGCGCCGAGATCGCTCGTATTTGTCCGAAAATTTGCCGTTAACGTGCAGTGTTTGGGGCGAAATCTGTCATCGGCAGGCTTATCTGCACACTAGACAGCCCTGTTCAGCCTTCATTTAGGAAAACTGGCGCAATCCTCGCATTGAAATCAAGATGGTAAATTCTCCGATGTCACAACGGCTTGCCCGCTTGACCACCGTAGCCGGGAGAGCTCTGACGCACCCCGCCACGGGCGTGTGCCTGCTGGGTGCCGTGACGGCGTGCGCCGGCTTTCCCGGGCACAGCGGAAATGGCACCGGGTCTATCAGCCGGCAGGTGCCGGTCGAGTTGGAGGGGCTGCCCTCCGGTTTGGACACCAAGGCAAAAGCCGTGCTCGAAACAGACGATGCAGCGCCTCGCAGCGTACTCGAATCGCGGCGCAAGGCGGCGGCGTCGGCCGACACGCTCGAAGAGTTCCTCGCATCCGAAGGCTATCTCGCGGCCGATGTGTCGCCCGAACTGATCGAGTCAGTCGACAAGAAACCGCGTCTGGACGTATCCGCCGGCGACATGTTCCATGTCGCCTCGGTCACCCTGACCCTCGATGCCGACGTAAGCGGCACGCTGACGGCGTCGCTCGAAGACGACCGCAAATCCCTGGCCATAGGGGCGCCTGCCCGGACTTCGGACATAGAGGCGCTGGATGCACAATTTGTCCGCACGCTTCGCCAGGGTGGCCACGCGTTCGCCGAAAGCGGCGGGATCGACGCACTAGCTTCGCGCAAGGACAAGACGGTCGAGCTGACCTACGCGCTGGCGCCCGGCCCTTTCGTTCGCCTCGGAGACATGGTCGTCCTGGAATCGGGGGGGTGCAAAGTCACAACGATTTGCGCCCTCCGGACCTGGAAACCGGGCGACGCCTATACACCCGACAAGATCGACCAGCTGCGCCTTCGCCTGCGCAGCAGCGGCCTCTTCGACGGCATCGGTGTAGAGTTATCCAAAACGCCAGACGAAGATGGTTACTACCCGGTCCAACTCACGCTTTCAGATGCCAAACGCCGCTCCGTCGGCGCTGGCGTTACAGCCTCGACCACTGACGGTGTCGGCGCAGACGCATACTGGGAGCGCCGAAACGTAACGGGTCGCGGTGACACGTTCCGGGTGCAGGGCGAAGTGGCGACAGTCGCGCGCGACCTGACCGCAGAGTATACGAGACCGAACATCGGCCGCTACGGGCGCACGCTCACGGCCGAAGCCGGCATTCGCGCCGAGGAGACCGACGCCTACGATTTGCAGGGCATCAAGGTTGGCGCAGCACTGTCTCAGCCATTCAACAAGCAACTCACGCTCTCTGCCGGCGCCTCGATTGATGCCACGCGAACGAAAGAGGCGAGCTTGAGCTCCCTGCCTGAGCCCATTGAACTCTACACGCTTTCATTTCCGCTCGCCGTAACCTATTCGACGGTCATGCAACCGCTCGATCCGCAAGCGGGCCAGCGCGCCTTTCTCGGTATCGAACCCGGCATGTCGGTGGGCGACTCGACGGCGGGCTACACGCGCATGCTTTTGACCGGCTCCACTTACCACAAGATTGCGGATGGGCCGTTCGTCGCCGCCATACGTGGCGAATTCGGCGCCTTTCTGGGTTCCAACGCCGTTCCCATCGACCGCCTGTTCTTCGCGGGAGGTGGCGGCTCGGTGCGCGGCTTTGAATACCAGAGCCTGTCGCCACGCGACGCAAACGGCGCCCTGATTGGCGGTCGAAGTCTTTTTGACGTTTCGGCTGAACTCCGCTGGCGGCGCAGTGACAAGCTCGGTTATGTACTGTTTGTTGACAGCGGCGCGGCAGCTGACAGCGCCGACGAAGTCTTCAATAACATGCGCACAGCCGTCGGCTTTGGCTTCCGGTATTATCCGGGCTTCGGTCCGATCCGGGTTGATATCGCAACGCCAGTCGATAGGCGCGACGGGGAAGATCCGGTCCAGTTTTACGTATCCATCGGGCAGTCATTCTGATGGCCTTCGTCCAAACATCCGTCAATTTCATCCGTCGTCGGCCATTTTCGTCGGCAGGCGCGGGGATTGTTGTCTTCCTGCTTGTGATGATCATGGGTGTGCGCCTTTGGATCAACAGTGATGGCGGGCGAGCCTATGTCCTGTCGCAAATCGACGGTCGGACGGTCGCCAGCCTGGGAACGATATCGGCATCGGGCCTGACAGGCGACCCGCTCAAGCGCATGCATCTCGACCGGCTGTCGATCGCCGATGCCGAGGGCACATGGCTCAACACCAGCGACCTCAGCCTGAAATGGACACCGCGCGCCCTCCTGTCTCGCAAAGTGGAACTCAATCTCGCCAGTGCTGGCGAAATAACGGTCCTCCGCCGTCCTGAAACAACGCCGAGCGAAACGTCAGGCGAAAGCAGCTGGAGCGTCACACTCGAAGATCTCAATATTGGCAAACTCTCGCTCGCCGAAGGCGTCGCCGGACCAGCCGCCGCGTTCAGTGTGTCGGGGGCATTTTCCAGTGGACGCGATGCGGTCGTTACAGCCAAACTGGACATTGTACCGCTTGAAGGCCTTGGCGACCGATTCAGGATCGATGCCCAGCGGGACGCCGCCGGTCAGTTCAAACTGGACGCCGAGGGAAAGGCACCCGCGGGCGGCACGTTCGCGACTCTACTGCAACTTGCGGCCGGGCAGAGCGCCAGCCTGAGCGCCTCAGCTGACGGCACAATAGACGAAGGCGATGGCTATTTCCTGATGAAGGTCTCAGGCGAGGACGCTGCGTCGATGACTGCCAAGATCGTGGCTGGAAGATTGACTACGAACGCCGATCTCGACGCAACCGTCTTGCCTTTTCCGGACACGTTGCGGCAATTGCTCGGCGCGAACGCGCGATTCGTTTTGGGCGCCGATATCAATAAGAATCTGGCGGCGTTCGACCTGTCCGCAAGCTTGGCGTCGGGCACGTTGGCCGCCACAGGCAAGGCGAACATTGACACGAAGACACTGGATGGCCCCGCCGCAATCAAGCTCGATTTCACGGGCCTCTCCGACCTAGCGGGATTTGAAGCCGACCTCTCGCTGGACGGAACACTCGCGTTGGCCAACGACGTGCCAACCTACACAGGCGGCGCGATCCTCACCGCGCATGAGGGGGCGGACCTGTCCTTCAGCCGGCTTTCGGGACCCTTGACGGTTTCGCTTATCACTCAACAGATCACGTTCAAAGCCGAGCTCACCGGTGATGGCATCCTGTCGGGTAATCAAAGCCTGTCCGGCCTGATGGGAGTTAAGCCCCATCTGGTGGCGAGTGGCGTTTACGCACGCGATACCGGCATCCTCACCCTCTCCCCCTCCGTACTTGAGCTGCCAGAGGGCAAGGTTTCTGCCTCGGGCACGTTGAGCCCGAAGGCGCGCACGCTTGATTTGCGTGGCACGGTGGACCAGGCCCTTTACAGCTTGCCCGGCGGGTTCGGAGGGCGGGCATCTGGAACATTCCGCGCGCACGGCATTCTCAACAAACCGCAAATCGAGACGATCCTGACGGGTATCGAGTTTTCCGGACTGCCCGATACGATACAGCCACTGATAGGTGCTGCGCCGAAACTGAACGCATCGCTCGCCGTCGATGGCAACACGATAAGTATCGCGAAGTTAAAACTGTCAGGCGCCGGCGTTCAGTTCGACGGTGGCGGCCTGTATCGCATTGGCGATGCCAGCACACTGCGCTTCGACTTTGTGCAAACCGAACCGCTCGACATCAGCGGGAACAGGTTTGACCTCCACGCTGGCACGGTCAGTCTTTCGGGCCCCGCCAGCGCGCTTGAGATAGGTGTCGCCTCAGCAGGTGGCGTTTTTGAGATCGCCTCCCGACGCATCGAACAAGTCGCCACGACGACCACGCTCGGCATTAGCGACGGGCGTTTATCAGGGCCAATGGCCGTGAGCGGCAAACTGGCGGGCGAAACGCTGGACCTGACAGCTGATCTCGTGCGCGCCGATGAAGGCACCCTGATCGAAAACTTGAACGGCACATATGGCCCGCTTAGAATTACAGGCCGGGCCGAAATAAGCCCGGCTGGCGACCTTGTCGTTCTGGTAAATGCCGAGGGCGACGGCCTGAAGACCGAAGACGTGCAAATTGAAAGCCTTCGCGCCACTGGCAGCATCGTGAAGGAAGGCCAGGAGCCGATGTCGATCGTGGCCCATGCTGATGGTAGCGGTGCCAAACTGCCATCGGCCTTCCGGCTTGATACGTTCACGGCAGACATCAAGAACAACAAGGACGGTTACGATTTCAAGGCCAGTGTGAAGAGCGACCAACCCTCGCGACCATTCGATTTTGCGGTTTCGGGACAGGCTGTCCTGTCCGGCGCATCGCCCCATGGCACGTTCAACCTGTCAGGATCAGCTCTTGGCGAACCGCTCAGCACACCGGAACCGGCTCACTGGAGTCTTGGCGAGACCCCCGATCTGGATGGGCGGCTTTCGCTTCTCGGTGGCGAGGTGAAAGCCAAACTTTCGGGCACCGGCGAAACGGCGCTGCTGGCAATCGATGTCAAAGCCGTGGATTTCGGCGCACTGTTTGCACTCGCCAACTTGGGCGATGTCGATGCGCGCCTCAACGGCCACGGCGAGTTTCGGCCCATCGGCCTATCCCCGTCCGGATCCTTTGCCTTCTCCGCTACCAGCCCCATTCCAGGACTCGATACGTCGCTTTCACTCGACCTGACTGGACGTCTCGATGACAGTACACTGAAAGTCAATGCAAGGAGCAATTACGGCAAGGACCTCGTCCTCGTCGCAGACCTGGCATTGCCCATCACGCCGTCTGCCGAATCCCTCGCCCGTCTGGACCGAACGCAGTCTTTGACTGGACGCGCCACCCTGAACGGCGACCTGGGCGCATTGCATACGGCTGCGCTTGCCTATGGCCACGATATTGGCGGTCGGATCGATGCGGCAGCGACGATGTCTGGATCGCTTTCCGAGCCCGTCTACAAGGCAAATGCGGATGTCACCGGCGGGATTTACGAATTCGGTACGACGGGACTCAAACTCACCGACATCACCCTGAAGGCCGGTCTTGCCGACGAGAAGATATCTCTCAACGGTTCGGGCAAGAGCGCTGGAAACGGATCAGTGGCGCTGGATGGTACGCTCGGCCCGGATGCTGGTCGGCTGAACGCCAACCTGACCCGGCTGCTTGTCTACGAACGCGACGGGGATATGGCCCGCCTCAGCGGCAAGGTCACATTCACCGAAGACGAAAGCAGACGCCTTGTCTCGGGTAAATTGACTGTCGACGAAGCGCGCGTGTCGCTCGACAATCTCCCCTCATCGGGCCCGAAAGCCATTGATGTCCGCTGGAGCGACGGCGATGAACCGACCAATACACCCAGCAAATTGCGACAATCCCTGAACCTCGATATCGACATCGACGCTGCGCGCCGCGTGTTCGTCACCGGCCGGGGACTCAATAGCGAATGGGCGCTCGATCTCACGGCGACAGGAACCGTATCGAACGTGAGTCTGGCAGGCCAGGCAACGATGGTGCGCGGCGACCTTGATCTCGCTGGACGCCCCTTCGTCTTCGATACCGGAAAGATCACCTTTGACGGCCCGTTCGACACGGCGCGGATCGCCATTGACGCCGCTCGGTCGGTCAACGGGTTCGTGGCGCGCGTCCAGGTCTCCGAGAAACCGACCAATCCGGTATTCGAGTTGTCGAGTACGCCTGACCTGCCGCAAGACGAGATCCTGTCCCGATTGCTGTTCGGGCGCTCATCGATTGACCTGTCCCCTGTCGAGGCTGCGCAACTGGCCTCCTCAATTGCCCGTCTCAGCGGTCGAAGCGTCGGCTTCGACCCGGCCGCCGAATTGCAGGCCGTTCTGGGCGTCGACCGCCTGTCGATCAGATCGAACGATGCCGGAAATGCGGAACTTGGTGTGGGTCAGTACCTGGCTGATGACGTCTACCTACAACTGAATGCTGCCGGTGCAGACGGCAGTTCTGTCGAAGTCGAATGGGAACCTGCAGATCAAATCTCCGTGATGTCGGAAACCACGTCGACCGGCGAAAACAAGCTCTCCATAAGGTGGAAAAAAGACTATTAGTCTGGGATTGGCGATTTTTTTGGGATTTGAAACCAAAGGTTTATAAATAGCCGCCATTTTCATGCCTCGATAGCAGCCTACCCAACGCCTGCGCTATCGAAGCCCTTCGCGTTTCATATTTTTGATAGCGGTCGCGCTTGCCTAAACACCCAGTGCGCGAAATGCATGGTGCACTTTAGAGGGGTATTTGAAGTGAAGCACGAACCAAGACAGTCCAGTTCGCGGGCTCCAACACGCGTTGACCAACTCGTTGGCGGCAAGATTCGCGCCCTCCGGATTGCGCAGAATCGCACGCTCGCAGAACTCGGCGCCGAACTCGGAATCAGTCACCAGCAGTTGCAAAAATACGAGACCGGAACAAACCGCCTCAGCGCGGGCATGCTGTCCACTGTTGCCGAAGCCCTGCGCGTGCCGATTGCCGATCTGTTCGAGGATGACAGCGACGCCGACAGCGTTTCAATGGATCCGTCGATGAAAGTCCGCGCCGAATGCCATGACTGGATCGACCGCACCAAGTCCACCGAAAAGCTCGAGACCATGGCCCGCGTTCTGAAGGCCTTATCCAGCGGCTGACGGACCCGGCGGCGTGAACGGCTTCAACGCCTCTTCGCGGTTGCTGGCCCTGTTGGGGTGTACGAACTCGTCGGCGAACCAGAAGGCATCGTTGGCCTCGAAAATGCTTCTCAACCAGTCGAGAACGATCCTGCCCTGCGGAAGGCGCCATACGCGTTCCGTGTAAGTGAGCCAGAACTCGATTGGCGCGACTTCCGGAAGCTCAAGCGGTACGAGTGTCGGCGCCACCGTGCCGATATAGGATGGCAAGAGGGCGATACCCCCGCCGTTCCTGCACACTTCAATCATCGAGCTCGCTGAATTGGTGACGAACGCGAAATTGATCATCTTCTTGAGCTCCGACATTTTCGGCGCCCATCGTTCGATCTGCATCACATAGGCCTGGTGCAGGATGCACTGGTGCCGGAAATACTCGAACATGCTGTTCGGGGCGCCATGTTCCTCGATATATTCGGCGGAGGCGAAACTGATATAGTGCAGCGTACCCAATCGACGTGAAATGAGGTCGTGGTTCTTCGGCTCGGTGAATTGTATGCCTATGTCGGCCTCTCCGGCCCCGATGTCCGGCGTGTGCTCAAGCACGCTCATCTTGATCTGAATACGCGGATTGGCTTGCTGGAAGTTCGGAAGACGGGGCGCGATCCAGTAGGGCCCAAGCCCGTCGCCTGTCGCGAGCGCAATCACGCCTTCCGCGGGCTGGCTCCTGTCGGAGGCTTGCTGATCAATGAGATTCGCGGCGTCGGCCATGACGTGGGCATGCCGCAGCGCCACCTTGCCGACTTCCGTCAATTCGACGCCGCGCGTCGAACGCACGAACAATTGCGTATTGAGGGCTTTTTCCAGGTCATCGATCTTCCGGCCAATCGTTGGCGGAGACTCGCCAAGACGCGCCGAAGCGGCACTCATGCTGCCGAGTTCGGCGACGATCCTGAAGACCCGCAGATTGTCCCAATCAATGCGTTCTGACGACATCGCTACTTCCCTGAACTTCAGCAGAAGACCCGAACTTCTACCCGGGGACATATATAGTGACTGTACAATAGCGTCATCATATCAATTAGGCGAGTATTCGTGAGATTACTCGCCTCGATTTATTGCCTCATGCGGCGCGACGCAGAGTGATAAATCCCGGCTCGACTATGACGGATTCGCACGTAATCTTGAGGACCCAGTCCCGAATACTTCCGGGCCCACCGAGGCAAAGCCTGTGCTCGCGCCTGACGATCGGCAGCGGGCGGGCCGAAACGGCGCCGAGGCGGGAAAATCCGCGCATGCACTGCGTTTCGCACCAGTTCCAGCGATCTTCCACCGTGGCGCATTTGAAGCCGTCGTGATCGAGCGGCTTGCGCAGGATAAAGAGGTCCCTGCCATCGACGATCAGGTGGGACACGATAGTGTCGAAATAGCTCGGCGCGCGGCCGCCGAATGTCTCGGGGTCCGTCAAAAGGCGAACAGCATCCACCTGTGCGCTGGAAATCATGCCCTTCGGCAAAGGATTACGAGACAACCTCGCCAAGCGCGTGGGAATTTCCGGATAGAACATCGGTCGGCTCCAATCACAACCCGATCAGGCGCCCCCGCCATCCCTTCGTTCTAGAATAAGCCTGCGCTGGCGGCCTCGCCAGTTACGAATCGGCCATATGACTGTTGTTTAAGATTGGCGGCGCGATGCCGATGCCCGGCATAGCGGATCGAAACCACTGAAGGTCGATCCGGTTGGGAGACTCAAACGCCCTATCCTATGATGACCTAATGGGGATTCGATCCGTCAGGCTGACTTGGCATCTGCGTCCGGCTGATCCGGCAGGGGCGATGTCCACCGCCCGTTATTTTCTCGCAGCCACGGCATCACATCGTTGCCGGCAAGCGGTCTCGCAATCAGGTAGCCCTGCGCGAAGGTCGCGCCCGCCTTTCTGAAAAAGTCCAGCTGTTCTTCCGTCTCCACACCTTCGGCCACCACCGACATATTCAGCAGGCGCGCGAGCTTCAGGCTCGTTACAACCGTCAGCCGCGCGAAACTGTCGGTCAAGACATCCTGAACAAACGTCAGATCGAGTTTCAGTTCGGAAAACGGGTAGAGTCGCAACTGCTCGAAACTCGTTGTGCCGGTGCCAAAATCGTCAACGCTCAGATGGAATCCCTTGATCCTCAGGCGGGAGAGCACCTCCAGGACATCGGGCGAATACTCGATAAGCTGGTTTTCCGTAATCTCCAGTGTCACCATGTGCGGCGAAAGGCCGGTCTCACCGAGCGCCGAAACGATGCGCTCCGGCAAATTCTTGTCCATGAGCAGGCTCGGACTGATGTTGAATGCAAACCCGAGATCAACCCCTTCAGCACGCCATGTGCGGGACTGAACCGCAACCTGTTCGATCAGGCTCAATGTCAGTTCAGGCATCATGCCGAGCGATTCACTCGCTAGCAAATACGCGTACGCGCTTTGCAGGTCCGCGCCCGGCGGCGCGTGCCTTGCGAGCACTTCGACGCTATGAATCCCACCTTTGGTGAGATCGAGCTTCGGCTGGTAAACCGGGACGATCGTTTTTGCGTCCAGCGCGGCTCTCACCTCATCCCGTGAGACTTCGATCACTTGCTTGGACGGCTGACTCATCTCGGACAGGATCATTTTCTGCAGCGTATTCGCTTTCAGCGGTTTTCTCAACGCGCCCAACTTTCTGACACCCGCCAGCCGGGCCATTGTGTGGACGGACTCGATGACGGCCGGCTTCTCGCTGCTGACGGTAATCAGGGCTCCGGAATAATTTCGGCTGCCAAGTTCGCGGAGCACCAGGACGCCGTCGATATTCGGCATGTTCAGGTCGCACAGGATAAGGTCGAACGCCTCGGGCCACCATCTGGAGACCTTGGGCGCCGTCCTCCGTGACGGTGACTTCGCCAGCGCCCAATGCCAGCAACGTCTCTTCTGCGATCACGCGGAAAAGTGGATCATCGTCAATAACGAGGACATTGCGGAGGGACACAAACGTGACTGCCTCACTGTGGAGTCAGCATTGTTCCATTTAAAGTCTTTATGATCTGATAATCATGCTGCCGTTCTACTGCCGCTAATGCAGAAGGCGGACGGACGATTCTTTCATCGGGCCGACACCATCCGGAACCGGGATATCAGAAGCGTCATAGTCAGTCTGAAGCACCAGGTTCGGCCCGTTATTGAGCTGGAACGCCTTGGCGATGATCACCGTGTATTCCGATTTGTCGGCTACGGGCGAATTGCCGTCGATGACCAGCTTGTCGTCGGGCAGGTAAACCGTGCCGACAAGACGCCGCGCATCGTCGCTGCGAATGACATGGCCCCGCACCAGCACCTTGGCGCCGAGCGTTCGCGTCGTCGTGGCATTCTTCGAGTTCGAGAAGAACAGGAGTCCAGCCATAATGCCTGTCTTGGGCGCTGTCAGGTCCACGGTGGACAGGGTGTTGAAGTAAAGCTTCGACGTGTCGCCCGTCAGATAGAATCCGACATATTCGCCCACCAGAGACCCGCCACGATCAACCTTCAGCGGACCATCCTTGATGATGTATATCCCGGGGCGCAGCTCTGCGGTGCCTCCGTCGATGTCAAGGCCGCCACAATAGGTGCCGGGATAAAGCACCTGGTTCTTTGTTACCCTGAGGTCGAACTCATCGCACATGCCGACGCGCGGCGCTGTTCGGCCAGCAAGCGGGTCGTCAATCTGAGGCGCATCGGTGACCGGTGGCTTCATCGTCTTCGGTGGCAGTCCAATAAAACCGCCCGCCGTGTAGATTTCGTCGGCCACGACTTGGGCCAGGCGGCTGACCTGCATGGAAGCGATGTCGGTGGAGTTGGAATAGATGGCGCAATGTTCTGCTGTGAGGCGCGCCTTCTGGTTCAGCACAACGGTCCGAACAGCGCTCGGCGACAAGCCGATCATGCAGATGTTGCTCGCTTCACCCACCAATCGGGCGGTGGCCGATGCCGAAAGCGATTTCACTTGTGCAGCAGGACCGGGAAAGAAGGTTTTTGGCGGCGCACGGACCGTGACGTCAACCGTTAGCGTGTCCAAATGCGCCTGCGCAATCGCGCTGATGTTCGGATTTTTGGCTGTCGCCATGACGAATGCCTTTGCAGATTCCTCGATCCGCTGGCCGTTATTGGCCGAGATCGCGAACTCGCGTGCAGCGGAGAGGGCCGCGTTGTCGGCTAACACCTGCAGGGACTTCTTCTGTCCTTCGATTGCCGACATATCGATGACCCCACCGACGATGGCTGTCAGCGCGCAAAGGGCCAATGCAGCCGGCACAACCACGTTGGCACCGGTGTCAAAGACGAATGAAATTGGGCGCTTGAAGGTGGTAGTCATGCTTGGGTACTCGAGATTTTGCTATTTAACTATCGTACTAACGTTACAGAAGCGCGTTCCAGGTCGCTCAATTTTCATTAAATTTCTCACCCGGATTTGAGCCTTTCTTGGTTAATTTCTGCGACGTTGCAGGCTGTTCCATTGAGAAGTAGCCGCCACCTTGCACACTTCGCCCCCAACTGTGCCGATCTACCGCTCCATCCGGCTACGCCTCACGCTGCTTGTGGTCGTCCTGATCATCACGACCGTGATGTCGATTTCGGGCTTCATGGCGTGGAAGGGTTTCGAGCGCGAAGTCGCCAGCCAGCAGAGCCTGCTCGCTGGCGCGGCATCCGCTTATGCCGCCGCCATCGCAGACCCCGTCGCCGGCAATGACAAGGCCGCGGCGGTCTCGATGCTGCGAGGCGTACGTGACCTGCCGGGCATCGTCCAGACAGACATCACGTTGGCAAACGGCCGCGTGTTCGCGCAGCTGGGCAGCGGTGCAATCCTGCTCGGCCGGGACGATGCCAGTGCGCTGACCGCACGTGACCTGTTTTCCTCACGCCAGATGCATGTCGAAATTCCGATCCTGAATGGTGGCGAACAGGTCGGCAAGCTCGGCATGCTGGCCGACATTTCCGCGCTTCGCGAAGCTGTGTTCGACAGCCTTCGGGCCACCGCCATCATGTCGCTGGTCGCTATCTTCACCGGCATCGTCCTGGCCCAATGGCCCATCACTCACCTGACACGCCCCCTGCGCCAGCTGACTGCCATGATGGCCGCCTTTCGCGACGATGAAGCGGCGTCAATCGAACGGATCGAGGGGGGGCGCGACGAAACCGGCGTCCTCGCAGAAACCTTCAACACAATGATCGGCAGCATTGTCGAACGCGACGCCAGGCTCGCACGTCATCTCGCTTCGCTCGAGCAAACCGTTGAAGAGCGCACGCACAGCCTGCGGATCGCACGCGATGAGGCCGAAGCGGCCAATGCGGCGAAGTCCAACTTCCTCGCGACGATGAGCCATGAAATCCGCACCCCAATGAACGGCATGATGGTGATGGCCGAGATGCTCACCTCCGCCGACCTCTCGCCGCGTCATCGTCGGTATGCTGACATCATTTACAGGTCGGGCAAGAGCCTGCTGACGATCATCAACGATATTCTCGACCTGTCCAAGATCGAGTCCGGCAAGATGGACCTCGAAATATTGCCCGTCTCACTCGATTCCCTGGTGGCCGATGTCGCCAGCCTGTTCTGGGAACGCGCCCGTGAAAAGGGCCTGCAGCTGGCGACGTATGTCTCGCCAAACGTACCCGTCTCGATCATGGGCGACCCGACCCGCCTGAACCAGATCGTGACGAACCTTGTCAATAATGCGCTGAAGTTCACGTCGTCGGGCGGAGTCACAATCCGTGTCGATGCGCGCCCCGGCCCTGACAAAGAGTCGGTGACGATCAGCATCGACGTGGAAGATTCAGGCATCGGCATCGCCGAGGACAAGATCGGCGCCGTTTTCAAAGCCTTCTCCCAAGCCGACCAGTCGACAACCCGGGAATATGGTGGCACCGGCCTTGGCCTGTCGATCTGTAGCCGATTGGCCGATGCGATGGGCGGAACGATTACGGTCGAGAGTGAACCCGGACGCGGCAGCGTGTTCCGGCTTGAAGTCGTCCTGCCCGTCGACCAGGCCGCGCCAGCCCTTCCATCGGTCGGTTTGTCGGCCATGGTCCGTGTCGGAGCGGGGCAAGTCCAGGATACGCTGGAGCGTAGCCTGCGTGACTTCGGCTGTACGATTGTGTCGGGCGATGCCGACTTCATCATCGGAACATCGAACACGCTGCAGGCCGATACCGCCCCGGCCGGCGTGCCATGCATCGTTCTTTCCGATATCGGCGATACGATGGCCGATGCGCTGCTGCGCGACGGTACGGCCGTCGATGCGCTCGCCAATCCGGTCTCGCGCGCCGAGCTGTCGGACCTCCTGGCCCGCACCGCAACCGGGGACTATCTCGGCACCGCCGTGCGCGATTCCAGGACAACCCACGCCGAAACGCCGTCGTTCGAAGGCAAGTCGATCCTTGCTGTCGATGACAGCCCGGTCAACCGCGAAGTGCTTCGCGAGACGCTCGGCGCACTCAGGATCGCCGTGACGTTCGCGGTGAACGGCAAGGAAGCCGTTGAAATGGCAGCAGCCGGCGCCTTTGACATCATCCTCATGGACGGATCGATGCCGGTCATGGGCGGTATCGAAGCGACACAGCTGATCCGCGCGCATGAGACAAAGACCGGTTCGCCGCGCACCCGCCTCCTCGCCCTGACGGCGCAGGTCAGCGGCGATGATGCCAGTACATGGCGCAGCGCCGGCGCAGATGGCTACCTGACGAAGCCGTTCACGATGGAGCGCCTGGTAGCCGCCCTGTCCGATTCGGACTCGTCCGAGGCCGCGATGCAGGCGGGCCAGCCTGATCCGTCGGACGTCACCGGCGAGCTGCTCGCCTTGGACACGCTTGCCAGCATGGATGCGCTCGGTTCGCAATCAGGCCGGAATGTCCGCCAGCGCATCTGGACCATGTTCCACGCCGAGGCGCCGCGCGCCTGCACCTCACTGGCCACGCTGATCAACACGGGTGCGGCCAACCCGGAAATCGTTCGTCAAGCGCATGCACTTAAGTCGATGGCGCTGAGCGCTGGCGCCAGGCGCGTAGCGCAGATATGCGAATCGCTTGAGCGGGACGCAGGCAACGGCCAGCCCCGTGACGGCCTGACCGAGACGTTGGCCTCGCTGGCATCCGCGCTGGAGGCGACCTACGACGCGATGGGATTCCACACAGACGGCGAGGCACCCGCCCGGTCGGCCTCCTGACAGGCTGGCCTCAGCGTAGCGAGGACAACACGTCGAACGGACTGGACGGTGTCACGTCACTCGATTTGGGTCTGTCTTGCGTCACGCGGCCGGGCGCCTGCTTGAGGCTGAGGCCGATCCGTTTGCGCGCAATATCCACCTCGAGGACAAGAACCCTGACCACCTGCCCCGTACTGACCACCGTATGAGGATCCTTGACGAACGTGTCCGAGAGTTCTGAAACATGGACGAGGCCGTCCTGATGCACGCCGATGTCCACGAATGCGCCAAAGGCGGTGACGTTCGTAACGACACCTTCGAGGCGCATGCCCGGTTTAAGGTCGGAGATTTTTTCGACGCCGTCCTTGAACGTGGCCGTCTTGAATTCCGGGCGCGGATCGCGTCCAGGCTTTTCGAGCTCGACCAGAATGTCTTTTACCGTCGGGACGCCGAATATCGCATCGGCAAACTCTTCCGGCTTCAGCTTGGCCAGGAAGGCCCTGTCGCCGATCAGATCGCTCAGCTTCCGACCTGTTTTCTTGGCGATGCGCTCAACCACGGGATAGGCCTCGGGGTGCACCGAGGAGCCATCAAGCGGGTTCTTGCCCTTGGCGATACGCAGGAAGCCCGCGGCCTGTTCGAAGGCCTTGGGCCCGAGCCGGGGCACATTTTTGAGATCACTCCGCGACTTGAACGGACCATTCTTGTCGCGATAGGCCACGATATTCGCGGCGATTGTCGCATTCAGGCCGGCAACGCGCGCGAGAAGCGACGCAGACGCCGTGTTGACGTCCACGCCGACGGTGTTGACGCACGCTTCGATGACACCATCCAGCGAGCGAGCCAGAGCAGACTGGTCAACATCGTGCTGGTACTGGCCCACGCCGATCGCCTTGGGTTCGATTTTTACCAGTTCCGCCAGCGGGTCCTGAAGGCGGCGCGCAATGGAAACCGCGCCGCGAATACTGACATCAAGGTCGGGGAATTCCTTGGCTGCCAGTTCGGACGCGGAATAGACCGAGGCACCGGCTTCCGAGACCATGAGGCGCGTCAGGTTGAGGTCGGGCAGCTTCGCGGAAAGATCCGCCACCAGTTTCTCTGTCTCGCGCCCCGCTGTGCCGTTGCCGACGCTGACAAGTTCCACCTTGTGCTTCTTGCAAAGGGTCGCGAGCGTTGCGAGAGACCCCACCCAATCCTTGCGGGGCTCGTGCGGGTAAATCGTTGCCGTATCGAGCAACTTGCCCGTCGCATCGACGACCGCGATCTTGCAGCCGGTGCGGATGCCCGGATCGATGCCCATGACCACTTTCGGGCCCGCCGGCGCCGCCATGAGGAGATCGCGCATGTTCATTGAAAAGATCCGGATGGCTTCGCCGTCTGCAGACTCCTTCAACCGGGTGATCGATTCCCGCGAGCTGGCGGGCTCGAGCTTGCTCTTCCACGCGGCCTGAGCGGTTTCCGCCAGCCAGTCGTCGCCGGGGCGCCCCTTCTTGGCGATGCCGAATTCGGTGCAGATTTCCCGCACCGCCGGATGGTCACTCGGATCGGCGTGCGGCACGGCGAGCTTGACGCGCAGGATGCCTTCCTTCTGCCCGCGCAGCAGTGCGAGCGCCCGGTGGGAAGGCATCACGTTGATGGGCTCATCGAATTCAAAATAGTCAGCGAACTTGGCGCCTTCAGCCTCCTTGCCCTTCACGAGGGAGGAGCCGAGCTTGCCGCTGGTCCAGACGGTCTCGCGGATCTTGCGCACCAGACGCGGCGTTTCGGCCATCTTTTCGACGATGATCTCGCGCGCGCCGTCCAGCGCACTGTCCTGGTCGGACACGCCCCTCTTGGCCGACACGAAGCCTTTTGCTTCCGATGCGGGCGACAGTGCCGGATTGGACAACAGCCGCTCGGCGAGCGGCTCCAGGCCCGCCTCCTTGGCGATCGTCGCCTTGGTGCGCCGCTTGACCTTGTAAGGCGTGTAGATGTCTTCCAGCTCGACCTTGGTCCTGGCGGCCATGATTTCCCGCTCCAGCGCAGGTGTCAGCTTGTCCTGCTCCCGAATGGCGTTCAGCACCGCCACGCGGCGGCTGGCGAGATCCGTCAGGTATTCAAGGCGCTGGGTGAGCGCCCTGAGTTGCGTGTCATCGAGGCCGCCGGTGCGTTCCTTGCGATAGCGCGCGATGAAGGGAACCGTCGCGCCCTCGTCCAGCAGGTCCATAACGGCTGAGACCTGCCGCTCAGCCACGCCAAGTTCCTCAGCAATCTGTCGTGCGATGGCATTCCCGGCAGATGAAACAGTGGAGCGTGATGTGGCGGTCATGGATTAAAGCCTTTGAAATGCAGTGGATTAGTACACCCGGACGTGGGCGAACCAGCAAATTCACCGCAAATCGTTCACACCTCGTTTACGCTTGGAAAAAAGGATGCAGCGACAGGTTTCCCAGCGGCGGTCGATGCCGAAAATGCTGACTGTCAGGTCCGGACCGGACTCATCAGCTCAGGCCCTGTTTACACTGGTGCCGGTTGAGAGACTCGAACTCCCGACCCTCTGATTACAAACCCTCACTTAGCAATTTGGCCGATCTGTCCCAGGGTCGCTGACGGGGTATACGTCTACCACTATTTCCATGACCGCGAAGACCTGGTTAAGAAATGTCTCGAACGCAGCTACGAACTTTATGACGCATTCATTGATTACGCAGACGCGCATAGCCGAACCGGCCACGAAAAGGCGGCCATCGTCTCCCACCTGAATACGCAGGCCATGGTAGGATCGCTCCAGCCGGTCGCTGGCTGGATGGGGCTCGATATCCTGTCGTCCGCGCTGCAGAAGCGCACGCAGAAGCGGTTGCGCGAGATTCTGAGCCGGACCGAAGCGTTTGCAAAAGAAGGCGTGGCCGACGGAAGCCGGAGGCCCCAGGATTATGAACCTGTCACGCTGGTCCGGGCCGGTGCCTATCTCTGGATCCCGAAATGGATATCCGACATTGATCCGCCGGCACCGTTCCGGATCGCCGATGAAGTCGTTGCCTTGTTCAGCCTCGGCCCGATGGCCCCATCGGATGCCTAGCAACAATAAAGACAGCGTGTTGCGGTGAGGACGGGTCAGCGCATGTGAGGCCCAGCTCACTCACCGGCCCCGCATGCGCCAGACCCTGCTCGAAATTCCTCCAATCCCGCCCGCTTTCGTTTTTGAACGGATGCGGCGAGACACGTCCGTCGTGCGGCCACCCGAATGGCGGGCTGGCCGCCGGATGGTCTGCTAGCTTCCGAACTGATAGGAGGCCGCAATCTTGATGTTGCGCCCAGGCTCGGAGACCCCTTCGAAGACACGTTCATAATCATGGTCAAAGAGGTTATCGACGCCGACATCAAAGCGGACGTCCGGCGCGAAATCAGGACGCCAGGATGCGTAGAGGTCGATGACCGCATAGCCCGGACGCTCTTCAGAAACCGTCAGCCCGACGAGCCCATCTGCCTGCCTGCTTGTAAAATCATCGGCGAGCTGCACGCGTGTGCCGAAGCGGGCATTCCACTCAGGCACCTTGACCCCCAGATTGAACGCAAGGCGGTCAGGCGTGAGCGACCCCAGGTCCGATCCGTCCGAGAGGTTTGTCCCGTCAATGCTCGCATAGCTCACCTTGGCGAACCAGCGATCGGAATCGTATTGAAGTTCGCCTTCAATCCCATCAAGGCTTGCCGCGTCGATATTTGCAGATTCCGACGTCCCGAATGAGCAGGGCTGGAAGAAAGGCGGCGCAAAACAGGTCGCGTCAGGTATCACATCGACCGTCAGGTTGATCAGCTGATCGGCGTCCGTTTCAAAATAGCTGAGCTTGGCCTGAAGGCGGTCCCCCCGGGATGCGAGGTCGGCAAAGTCGACGCCGATACCAAACTCGACGGTCTCGGTCGTTTCCGGAACGAGGTCAGGGTTGGGAATGAAGTTGTTTGCGACGAAGACAAATGATCCCTGCCCGGGATTGAAAAGGACAGGATGCGGCAGACTGAAGTGAACACCATTGAGATAGAGCTCATTGACGGAGGGTGCACGGAACCCTTCCGAGAACGACCCGAACAGGCGCAGCCATTCGGCGCCTGCCGGCGCGAAGCTTGCCGCGAAACGCGGCGAAACCGCATCGTCGGAATTGGCAGCGTCCGGCGCGACGGATGACGCGTTCTCAAACGCGTCGTACCGAATGCCCGGAATCAGGAGCAGTTCACCCACCGGGGTTTCGACCACGGTCTCGAGCTGGGCGAAGACGCCGGTGAACTCGCTTTCGCCATTCGGCACGCCGCCGCGCACGCCGTCGACAGTCTGGTCGTCAATGCCCGTTTGCTCATCCCTATACCAGTCACCCCCGACGGTGAGCACAGTGTCGAATCCGGCCAGCTGGAACCGGGCGGCATTGCGGGCGCTGACGCCGGTTGTCTCGATCTCGCGCAGGGTCGTGCGAGGAATCGTGGCATCGAACTCGTCAACATCGCTATTGGTCTGGTAGGCGGTCAGGCTGAAATCGATCCAGTCACTGCCCAGGGGATTGAAATTGGCCCCGAACCTGAACGTGTCGGACGTGATGTCTTTCTCGACTTCCCGGTCGAGCATGGCGTCGCCTGTGCCAAGCGTGCCCTGGCCATTGTTCGGCTCGACAGCTGTATTGTTGAACCGCTGCCAGGAGCCTTCCAGCGTGAGCGCATTTGTGAGCGCATAGCTGGCCTTGACCAGACCAGTCTGTATTTCGTCATTCGACGGCAGGTCTGCGCCCGATCCCAGCGCGATATCGCCGGACTGGCGCAGGGCAAAACTGGCAAGACCATCAAATGCCCCCTGACGGGTGAAGGCCGTGACTGATCCCAGCGCCTCCTCATTGACGCTCTGATAGCCCACACGGATCCGCGCACCCATCGTTTCATTCTCTTTCAGCAGGTCTGCCGCATCGACCGTTTCCAATGCGAGTACGCCGCCAACCGCGCCTGAACCGTACAGGGCTGACGCAGGCCCACGCACCACTTCGACTGAACCGACAAGTTCAGGGTCAACAAAGAAGCGACCATCATGCGCCGATGTGAAGCTCTGGCGCGCGCCATCGAGCAGGATCAGGACATTCTCGCCAGACAGCCCGCGAATGCTGGGCAGTTCGCCGGTCCGCCGCGGTCCGCCGGCAAAGTCCAGTCCGGGCACATCGCGAAGCGCGTCGGCGAGCGTGGACGGCGCAAGCATGTCCAGCGCCTCCCGGTCCACGACGGTCACCTGGCCGGGATAGTCGAACACCGGCAACGGGTTGGACGTACCGTATACGGTAATCGCCTCCTCGCGACGCTCGGACGGCGTCGCCGCCTGCGAGAATGCAGCAGGTGCCAGTGCCAGTGCGGATGAGACGGCCAGGGCCGTTTTGAGAGAGCGGCGCGTGTGGGGGCTTGAGTAGGACATCTTTCCTCGCTTCATTTATGAGAACTATTCTCATTTGCAATAACGAGTCATTCTGATATTGCAAGTCATTCGCAAAAATAATACCCGACCAAGCAACAGCACTGAAGTCACCTATCTGGAGGAACCCACCAATGACCGCCCATTCATCAGGCCTTGTGTCCGTCGTCGCGCTTGCACTCGTCGCGGCAACAGGATGCACGCTCGCCCCCGCCCCCGCTCCGACCGAACAGGCACAAAGCCTGCCCTCGCACTTTCAACAGGACCGCGAATCGATTCTCGCGATGGCGGGCGACTACAAGGTGACGTTCGACTTCACCGAAACGGTATCTTTCATCGAAGGGTATGACCTCAAGGCGCCGAAACTGTCTGGCGGACATGAATCGGTTCGCGTCCTGAAAGACACGGGCGAGTTTATCAGCCTGCAACACACCCTGGTTGTGGGGCCCGACAGCGCGCCCGTCGTGGTCAAGCACTGGCGCCAGGACTGGCGTTATCAGCCAGAACGCGTTCTGGTCTTTATCGGCGGCAATGCATGGGAGTGGCGCGGCGTCCCCCAACCGGAACGGTCAGGTGCATGGTCGCAGACTGTCTACCAGGTCGATGATGCCCCGCGCTACGGCGCCGTTGCCCGGTGGACATATGAAAATGGCCTGGCCGAATGGTCGCCGCCGGCAGAATGGCGCCCCCTGCCCCGCAGGGACATGACAACGCGTGATGACTATCACGCCGTGAATGCGGTCAACCGTCATGCCATCACGCCATGGGGCTGGGTGCATGAACAAGACAATTCGAAACTCATTCTCTCGGGCGAGCCAAGAGTGCTCGTGCGTGAGATGGGCATCAACACCTATCGGCGTTCTGACGCCTATCCCGTCGAAGCGGGTGAGGCATATTGGGCAGCAACGGGGGATTTCTGGGCCGGTGTCCGGGCAGAATGGGACCGCATAGAGGCGGAAAACCAGCGCTTTGCCATCACCATCAAGGGCGAGACAGAAGACCTCTATCTTCCGCTTCTCGATCTCGCCAATTCTGTCCGGGATGGCGAAATGGACCTGGCCCCTGCGCTCGCCGACGCGCGTGCCGTAATCGGCAAATTTGTCACGGCTGATATCGGCGAGCTTGAAGATCGTCTGCGTCCATCCGAAACCCCATCGGCAGGCGCGAACTGATGCGCTGGCGCTTGGCAAGCTTTCTCCTGGCATCGCTGACCCTGCCTGCGGCCGCATCGGCGGACACGGCCTATATGGAACCCTCGACCTACGCCCCGGGCCCCGGCCAGACCCTCACAGTCGAGGCCTCCTTCAGTGACCATTGCTGCAATCCGAAACACGCGGTCCGGTCCGAGGCCTATGCGGTCATCCTGCCGGACGGGTCCAGCATGCCCCCTGACCGTATCGAACATTTTGCGACCCATACGGCGATGGAACACAAACTCACGGAGCCGGGCACGACCCGGTTCACGACAGGCGAGCGCCTTGGCCGCATGGGTGAATATGTCCTGCTGGACGCAACCTATCACCTCATCAATAGCGAGGATGCGGCACCGGTCGGCCTACCACCCGGTATCGCGATCCTGTCGTCACAGACAGCTACGGTTTCAGACACCTATGTCACGGTCGGCCAGCCGACCTGGGACAGTGTGAACACGCCCGTGGGGCGCCTGGCCATCACCCCGGGCGCCCATCCTTCCGCGATTCATGCGGGCGACAGGCTCAGCCTGTCCGTCACGTTTGATGGCGAGCCGGTGACCGCTCAGATAGTCACGCTCACCCGCAGCGGCCAGGGGGATCGGCCTAGAGATACGGGACTGACTTACCAGACGGATGCGAATGGCGAGGTGACGATCGCCCTGCCGGATACCGGGACCCATCTCGTCATGACCAGGCTGCAGGCGCCGTCGCCAAGCGGGGCTCAGACTGACCTGAGAAGCTATACGACATCACTCACGTTTCAGGTGCAGGACGCCCGCGCGCCGGGTCCCGATAACTGATCCAGTATATGACGGACACATCTATGGCCCGTCATCATCTGCCCACTGTGACTGAGCGCTGGTCCCGTCTCCGAAAGACGAGGGTACCGTTTCCCCCGACGCATCGTCCCGGCCTGCCTGGCGTCTGGCAAAAGTGGTGTCAGCGATCGTTCGGGACGAGCATGATCACCTGGCCGTGTCGTACGGCCCGCAGCGGCAGGAAGAGTTCAAGGCTTTCGGCGAAGGATTCAGGCTCGCCGGCCGCGAACGTGCCGCTGACGCGCTCTGCGGCGAGCGCAGGATCATCGACGCGGAGTTTGATGTCGGAATACCGGTTCATCTCCGCGACCGCGTCTTCCAGCGTCACTATAGATATGTACAATTCAGCGAGACACCTTCTT